>Ga0325402_1000473_pt1 | contig 27814 bp, 20 predicted proteins | sample PopdelMetagenome_22_FD_207212 | JGI IMG/M metagenome (GOLD analysis project Ga0325402, IMG submission 207212) | Populus deltoides microbial communities from Bellville, Georgia, United States - Xylem-PdKOR-R3 | ecosystem: Host-associated > Plants > Phyllosphere > Stem > Wood/Secondary xylem... | reverse complement strand
CAAAATTCTAATATTTTACAAATTATAAATTCAATTCACGGGTTGAGAATATAAATTCTTTTATTTATCGACAATTCTAAAATAAATATAGTTTCAAAAGCATATAACTGTTTGTCTTTAATCACAATTGATAATTCTATGTGTTTTATGGTATTTCAAACATAGCATTATACATAAAAAAAATGATATATTAAAACATAAAATAAAAATTAACACACACACGCAACAAAAAATATATATATTTCTATCGAGTATAGGTTAGGAGGTTTTTAAAAATCCTAACCTGCATCTGACATGTAATATTTTTTTATTTGATTTTTTAACCCATTATTATTTATAATATTTATATTAACTAATTTTATAGATTAAATCGAGTTAATTAATATAAATATTATAAATAACTTGGGTTTAAAAAACCTACTGAATTTATAGGATTTTACTCCTCGTAGCCTGTTTTAAAGACAGAGAGATTTTTTTATTTTTAACTTGAAGCTCTTTAAAATATAATTATACCTTGTAGCGATTTTAAATCTTTTGAGAAAAACCAAAATATATTAGATGCGAAGAGAAAAACCGAAAAGCTGCATTAAGAGAACGGCTAACATGACCATGTTATAGGTTTTCAATCATGGAGGATTAAGTTGTAAGACGCTCATAGCACAGGGACTAGAGAATAATTCACCCTCTTCCTCGTGTTCAAAACTGAGCCAGCCAATGGCCCCATTACCCGTTAGCCTAGCAGTTAGCAGTAGCTGACTCAGAGCTAGCTAAAAGTTATCGCAAACAATGGTAGCAACTCAAGCTCTCCTCTGCAGCAACTACTACTGCTCTTTGGTCACAGCAGCTACCAAAACACAGTTCAATTCAAAAGGACCACCTTCAATCTCTCCCCATCATAAATTGCAACATATCAGAGCTTTTAATTCCAAAACCCGATGCTCTCCAGCAACACCACTTTTCCTGTCCCAAAAGTCCAATTTCCTATGTCACGCGACCCGCCGCAAACCACCCACCGTGCCAAACACCAACACCATCTCCTCTGCCGAAGAGGGCGATGATAATGCACGGAAAGTGGTTCAGATTATTCTGTGGGTTGTTGAAGGAGTTTACATTTTGTGGCTCTTTCTACTCCCTTATGCCCCTGTAAGTAAAGTACTCCTCTTATTCTTTGTTTAAAATAGTGTATCATATCGTAAATAAAATGCAATTTGTGAATTTGTATATATGTTTTTGATCGACACAGGGAGATCCAGTGTGGGCTATCAGTTCAGAGACTGTTAATTCTCTCATCGGACTTTCTCTCAATTTCTTCTTCATCTTGCCTTTCATCAATTCTGGTTTGTCTTTTCGGAATTCGCTTCTGATTGTTAGATAAAATGAGTTACTAATTGTCGAGTATATTTTAATCTTGATGGCAATGCACTTTCTGGCAGAGTAGTCGGCATACGTCTTATTGATGCCCCAGTTCTTCACCCGGTAAGAATGATCATAAGGTGATGTTGATTTGGTCGGCACTTGGTTTTGTACCATTCTTACAGTCTAACGTTGGTGCTGGTTATTTTTATTTCCTTTACCAGATGTCTGAAGGATTATTCAACTTTGTTATTGGGTGGACTTTCATGTTTGCTCCTTTGCTGTTCACTGATTGCAAGAGGGATAGATACAGATGGTCACTGGATGTTTTATGGGGCTTCCAGATGTTCCTCACCAACAGTATGCTTCCTTTACACTCTTGTGATTGATGAGTAGATAGATTAGCTTTGACCATTCCCTTTAAAGCCGTGGTGCAAGATTGGAAGATCTTTTCGGATGATTACTTGATCTGGCTAGCTGGCTTTTAATAGCTACCGGTGATTTTCTTTTGTTTGCATTTGGTCATAAAATGGGCAATTTTCCTCAAATTCACAGAGGACAAGCCCCCCTTACCATCGCTTATTATCTTTTCCTTTTCCTCATGTTTTTGCTGTATCAAGGAAATACTGGTAGAGTCTAGTTACGTTTTGTTTTAACTAAAGCATCCTTTTGTTCATGTGTATTATCAGCATTCTTGATACCTTACATGGCAATCCGGCTGAATGAGGCTGATTCCGACTATACACCAAGCAAGCGCTCTCAACTAGGCACTATCATGACAACTGGCGCACCAGTAGTTGGACTGATTGGTGGAGCTGCATGCCTGATATCAGTATTATGGGCTCTTTTTGGTCGAATTGATGGTAATTTTGGGAGCATAACAGACAGATGTGAGTTCTTGGTTAGTTATTTAGAATCAGAGAGGCTTGCTTATGCTTTCATTTGGGATATATGTCTCTACATAATTTTCCAGCCCTGGCTGATCGGTGAAAATTTGCAAAATGTTCAGAAAAGCAAAGTTAGCGTGGTCAATTATTTTAGATTTGTTCCGGTGGTTGGCTTGGTGGCCTATCTTCTCTGTTTAAATCTTGACGAGTAGCTATAGCTACATGTAGTTTTCTACTAGATTTGAGTCTGGGTCAACTTTGGAGGTTTCAAACCAGTTTAAATATGTACATGAAAGGAATCTTCGTATCTGTATTTGTAGTATTATAAAGAAAATGTACAAGTGAATCCTTGTGGTTGATGACAGTGAAGCTCAATAATGAGTTGGAGATGCGTTGCTTATATCTTGCTGCTTCTATTGTTGAGATGATCAATCCAGAAACGGTATTTGAAAGATCCTTTGTTATATTGTTTGAGCAGAAGCTATGTACGAGCACCCCTCTCCTTTTCCTTTCTTTTTTGCCCAATAATCAGTATTATGCTTTCAAGTTTCTCATGAACTTTGGCGAAATGGCTTTTTTCCTTATCATCTTTTAGGATGTTTTATTGCAGAAAATGACAGTTTTGGTGTAGAGCACAATTTCACAGAAATTAGCCCAGTTTTTTATTTCATGTCATGGATTCCCTTAGTGTTTTTGCATTGCACAAAGGAATTTGTTAATAGTGATGCTGAGAATAGATATCTTTGGAATTAGATTGGACATGCACTATTCTGCTAAATACCAGATGTTGCAGAGCAGATGAAAACGAGGCCCGCTGACACAATCGTGCACTGAAGTAACTGTTCATTCTGAGGCAGGAATTCAGTGTCGCAAATTCAGGGCAGTTCTCGAATACGATTTTTCAGTAGAGTCTCTTCTCAAGCACTACTTCCCTTCAAATTAGGTACCATTCTTTCGAGTGTTTTTATGAGGGATTCGGGGAAGGATGGATGAGGAAGAGTATATGAGAAGTGAAGGATTTGGTGTTCTCTTTGTTTGACAGGGTCCTTCCAATCCTTCTTCACTTTTACTTTGTCAATCTTTCTGGGTTGGGCTGATTGTCTCCCATCTTTCCCCTCCCTTGTAATTTTCAAACTACTTAATTTGGACGGATCAACTCACATCTTTCTAGAAGGATGGTCACTCATCCATCCCTCCTCTATACACACCAACCCCCCCACCCTCCCCAACACACACACACACACACTTTGCCCAATCCATTATTCTCTCTGTTCATCTCTCCTATCAACACATAGCCTTAGTTCCCTAGCTTGGGGTGGCTAGATTTTATAATTTCTCCTGTTGTTCATTTTGACAGTAGAAGACATTGATGTAGCGTTCACCAAGAGCAAAACAAATCGCCGGCAAATTCATTTATCTCTTAAGATGAAACATCAATTATGGCAAACAATTATGTTATGTGACAAGTACAAGTCACCAGCTGAATTAGAGTCAACAATCTTCCACCGATGCAAACTTTGTGCGTACACAGAGAAGAAAGTTTCCTGGTAACACTATCAGAAAATCTCTCCAAAACAACTAGCAGCGGGCATCACTGAATCTTCTAAGTTCTGGTATAGCAGCCCACGTGAAATGAGGCAGAAAACGTACACCTATTAACATTGGCCATTTGTTTCTAACATCATTGCATGATCATTTAGTTCCAATCCAAGACTATCTCAACTTCAACTTGAACTGGGAAAATACCATAACCAAGTTCCAAAATTCTCAAATGTGGGATTACAGATTGAGAATTCAAGTATCATTAAACCTTCGCAAAGTTAAAACAATATGATTACATGACCATGGACATAATTCTACTTTCAATTATACCAGAAAGATACAAAAGAATGCAAGCAAGCTACAGCCTAAGCACAGTAACAAACTGCAAAACAAACCCCAATTCCACGCCCCAAAAAAACTAACCATCAATTTCATTGTGTGGTAAGATTGCCACCACTTTGCTGCCACAAATTGATGATATCAGTGGCCTGATTGAGAAGTATGATCATCTTCTTCTGGGATATCCATGGCTTACTCTCTAGAGTGGCTTTAAGCTCTTCCCATGCATCCTTCCTTGGCCAAAAGAAATAAGGACTCAACGGGACAGTGCCATGTCCAGGTATCACCTGATCAAGAGCCAGTCCAATATTCTTCTCCATCCATATAAACTTCAACACCAACCTTGGTTTGTCCACTTGTTTTACTAACACCTCAGCTTTCTGCAAAAATCAAGAAAACCCTTTTGAAAAAACAGCACAAAAAACATATAGACACGCATTAATAGTTAAAGAAAGAGAAGAATTTGGACCTCGGTTTCTTGGGTGGGGATGGATTCTTCTGTTTCAGTGGAAGGTGGAGTGTCAATCGGTGTTTCAACTGTGAGAGCTTCTGGGGCGGCGAAAGTTGTGTATCTTTGGTTTCTTGAAACGCTTTTCCTTTTCCGATCAAGAAATGTTGAAAAATGTATCAGATTTGGTTTGGGATTGGTGGAAAATGAGGCTTTGAATGTTTTGCAACTAGGGGTTTGACAAGGCAATGAAGAATATGTGATCACATTACTGAAACCACACTGAAATGCCACGGATAACATCTTCTTGAGTTTTAGAGAGAGAGACTTTCTGGAGATAGAGAGAAGGACAAAGCTTGGTTATGTCCTGACCAAAACCATGGTGGTCTTTCTCTTCAGAGATGAGAACCACCTGGGTTAGGATAAGGCGTTTGGGGTTTTAGTTTATACTGTGATGGAATAAATTCTGGTGTGCAAGAGAATGGGTTTGACTTATGGGCTTGGCTTCGATTAATAACACAGTTTCTATATAAGTAGGCCTATGTCAAGTCAAGGCCCAGATATGAGATCAGGCTGGCTTCTTTTCAGAATTCCAACTTTAGGCTTGTCGGTGAATGAAAGGAAGACTCACACACACACACACACACACACACACACACACATAAACATTAAAAAATCAAAGTATTTGAAGAAGATGATGAACGTACAGGGATGAATTTAGTAACATCATGGTTTTTATATTTTACAGAACAGAACATGAGTAATTGGTAGCTGTATTGTTTTTTTTTTTAATTGTTTAAAGCAGCTACAAAGTTGTGGAAAAATCTCAAACAAAAATTGGATTTTCCATGGGCTATATTCCCGGGCTTGGTCTTGAAATCGGTCTTGGGCTTGAAATGTAAGCTTTCATATCGGGGTCTGGTTGTTGGGCTTAATCGTTGGCTTGAAGTTTGCCTTAAAAAAACACGTCCCTCTTGCATGAGGGACTCTTCAATGCTTAAATCAAAGAGTGGTGGACTGGTTAGGGAGAAACTAGCAAACATTTAAAAGTTATGAACCGATTTATCAGTGGCTATATACATTGGGGACTAATTTTGAATTTTTATTTAATCCGGGATACAGACGGGAAGCTTCTTTGCACTTTGCTTTAAATACAAGCATTCTTCGGGGCTAGAAACTTACATGGCCATAAAGGTGTTAATATATATATATATATATATATATATATATATATATATATATATATATATATATATGAGTGAACCGTTATTTGAGTTATTGTGTGAAAAAATTGAGATTTTATATTTTAATGTTACTTAAACATGTGATTTGTCTTAAAGAATAAAAGATAAATTTCTCTTTAATTTATACCTTTAATGAAAATCAAGTGAAAAGCACGCGATATCTAATAATATCAGTATTTGTATTTAATAAAATAACTCAATAAAAAAATATTTTTTTATAATATAATTGATAAAAAAAAATACTTTTGAGTATAAAACACTAATAATTGTATAATAAATTTGAAATTTGTCCTAAAAAATGAAAAAAAAAGTCTCCTAAAATTTTAATCACTTTCATTTTGTGTCCCCGTTATATTCGTTATATTAATCTTTTTTTGATTCATTAATTTTAAGTTATTGCTCGTTTCCAGCTATTAATTATGATCTCAACCCTTTATTTATTTTCCTTTTTCTCAGGGAAATTCTCATACATTGTTAAGTTAAATCTCAAGTGGAAGAAAAGGGGTCACATAGCTTGAGTAGAGATTTTTTTTTTTTTTTGTAAGATTAGAGACGCTGATTGTAAAATAAATACATGATTCAAGTTTCTCAATAATTCTTTCAACGATTTAAAAGTTTTCTTTCATGAGAAATGAGTTGCCGATCGGCTTCTCGAAAAGTCATATTCAGGAATGCGACTCGCACTTGATGTTTTTGCATGGCTAGTAATGAGTTAACTTTTTAGTTAATAATTTTGTAAGTAAAAATTATTTAAAATAAAATGGATAAATTCAAAGAATTTATATTTGATAGTTAGCCAAATTTTAAAGTAACATGAATCTAATAAATATGTTAAATTCAAAAAACTTGCACTTGATATTCAATTAAGTTGAAGATAATGTGAGTCTGACAAATATGTCACACCTAAAAAACTTGGACTTGATATATAGTCAAGCCCAAAGTAATGTGAGTTTGACAAACATATCAGATCTAAAAAAATTGAATATTATCAAGTTTTAAGGCTATATGATTAATTGTGAGCAAATCTCTATAATAAAAATATTAAAGACATGATAAATCATAATTTATATATTGATAGGTGTATACAATGTTTTTTAAGGGACATGTCATATTTACTATCTCATTAATGATATGTAAAAGATATTTATCTTCAATTAATGTTGTCGGAAGCATAGGACTTTTCAGTCCCTTCATTTTCTAAAAACAACAAGGTTCAAGAAATATAAATATTCCCGAACCATCCAAGTAAAATATTTACAATCTTTACTCTCTACTGCGCGCGCGCGCGCGCGCACACACACATATATATTTTCAAAGCATTGTTTTTAGAATATTATTGTATTTTCTCTCTCTAAAAATATAATTTTTGCAGGTACTAGTCATGAGCTATATTTGCCTACCCAATGGTAGGTATAAGCTATCAACCATTTTAGTTAGAGAGAACGAATAAAATTGTTAAGATCCATTGATTAATTGATTATCCAACCTGGGAGTTCTATTCCTAAACAACTTAGATTTTTCGGACTTTATCGGTTAAAATTTATACAAACATACATGCATGTATACATACACATGAATCGTTTTCTAGAATATTATTGTATTTTCTCTCTCTAAAAATATAATTGTTATAGGTACTAGCCATAAGTTATATTTATCTACGTAACACTAGGTATAAACTATTAATCATTTTAGTTAGAAAAAATAAATGAGACTATTAAAACTTATTAATTACCCAATCCCGGAGCCCTATTCCCAGACTAGTAAGATTTTCAGGCCTTCATCCGTTAATATTCGTTAAAATTTATACAAGTACACATGCATGTATACATACACATGAATGTATGCATGTATACATGTCTGTGTGTATTTGCATAGATATGAACCATCAAGGCTCCAAGAGAGCTAGAAATTTATTAACTAATCCAGTCTACCCATTAAAAAGGAGATCTGGAAAATTGTTAATTAAGTAGATCCTTTTTACCCCACTAGGAATAGGACAAAACAAGTAAAAACAAGGCATAAGAAACCAGCTCACAAGAAATTTCCTCAAGAGTAGAGTGAGTTACATGGTAGGGTGGCTAGACTAGCTCTTCGATGGCTTCACCTAGCAGGAAGCTTCGTGGAAAAGTGGCATGTAGCTTTATTTTTCTATGAAATTCAGCTGGAGTACCATAGATTGAAATTAATAGCCGATCGAGAATGTCAGAATGGAACGGAATATTGCCTTTAACAAAATATAAAATTGAAGAAAATTAATTTAATAAACTAAATGGAGTCCACACGTAATGACCTTTTAATCGTACATCCTATGCATCCTAACCTCTCTGTGGCCCCGTGAATAATGTTGGAATAAGAGAGGTTCAATCCCTTGTCCTTAATTGGGCGGCGAAGCTAAAAATCGATCGGCGGCGAAATTCGAGAAGCTCGGTTAAGCTGCAAATCAATATTCCAAAGCTGCAACTTAATTATACTATTATCTACTTAGCAAAACAATAATTAAGGGAGGCAATTCATTTCCAGGCCACTCTCATTGCGTTGACTTTAATTTGCCTCTGTGCTGAATTATGGTTTTTTAATTACTCCATTTTATAGTTTTATATACCCTTTAGAATTTATGAATGAATGATATAAAGTTCTTAGCAGGAAAGAACGCCCCTTTAAAGACTGCAGCGATGCAGTTCCTCGTTGTTTCCTTCCTCGCTTCAAGTCAAAAAAGCATTGTACGTCCTTTTTCGTAATTAAAAAACAGAAAGAAAGAAGAAGTGAAGTTACTGGGCAGGTGGTTTTATGGAGATTTTTTTTTCTTTTTTCATTATCGATGATAATATCTTGTTGCAAATAAAGAACTTTCACAGTTCAAGGAAGAACAAACAATAATGGATTCGTACCCATGGTCCTGTCCTAGCAATTAATTTTCTGTTTTTTTCTTGCTCTTTGTATCCAAAACAAAGTAGCAAAAGTAGCGTGCATATAAGAACATGGTCAATATATGATGATGTTATGAAATTTAATATGTTAAGACATGAGGATTTTTTTTTCTCCAGTGTTTGGATAAAAGTTGGTTATACATTCATATTAATTTTTTTTAAGAATTTATGAAATTAATGAATAGTGATATAAATCTATATTTGTAAAATAATCTTTTTTAATTGAATTTAGAAATTTTCTAATAATAAAGTAAGTAATTTTTAATAAGAGATTACAATAAATAAGATAACGAGTTTTAAATAACAATAATAAAAATGTTTGATTTTAATTGTGTATGATAAATGCTTTTTTTTTCCTTCTAAACCTTGATATTTAGAAGTTCACTGGACTTCAATTAATCTAATCGAACCAGGTCAACCCATTAAGGGGTAAAACTTTCTTAGTGATGGTATACTCCATTCACAAAACTCGAACGTATAATAAATACTCTGAAAATAAATATATAAATACTTGGAGAATAAAAAAAAATGAGATTTTATCTTGATGGTTTAGAGGGTACATACAACATCCAAACTATTTTCATATTGCTTGAATAAAGAGGTTGAAATGTCATCTTCTCTTTATAGCATTAATAAAAAAAAATATTATTTACATAATATTAATTAGGAATAAATTTCTCTCATAAGATATTAATGTTGATGGGAATATAGTAGATACTTAAGAGACTTTTATGCATCTAGAAATATAAGAAGAAAATTATTCTTGACTTATAACCTTTTATGTTAAAAGATATAAGAATAAATAAATAAATTTTTACCACCTCAAAAAAAATCTAAAAACCTGAAATGATTTTAAATCCAAGAGTAATGAGTTTGATAATTTGCTAGATTTATTTATACTGAAGTACAGTACATCGCCATACTCAAGAATATTAATTCTGATATTTTACCAGATTTTCAAACACTTGAACTCAGCGTGTATATAGATGAACCCTGGAAGATAATAGTAAACATTTTACTGGAAAAATGCAATATTACGTGGAGCAGATTATTTTTTATATTTTCTCGAAAGCGGTGAGTTATCATCATATGATAGGTTAACATGTCTTTCTCCATTAATTTGACCAGGATTGATGTGCATATATATTTGTCCAATCTGACCTATGAAACGATTCCCACTTTGTTCCTGTGGCTACAAACTTTTAAGATTTTGTCAATTTGGTTTCAGAAAAGAATCAAAATAGGTCAGTGGGATTTTTCTAAATGCTTCCATGACTGCTGATGTTGTCAGAACAAACTGCAAATTCAATTAGTTCTTAAGTACTGAAATCCTTTTTGAAACACCACTTCCCGCACATTCGGTAAGTGTTCTAATCAGTAAGCTATATGACAATATTCTGTGTAAGAACCATACTATAATCCTCTTCTTCTTTCATGTCAAAGAAGTAGTCTGCATGTGCCATGCTATTCTTTTCATGTCAAAGAATAGGATGTGTTATGCTATAGCATAATCTTCTTCATCTTCTTCTTCTTGGGAGTCGTTCTCCAGGCTTATACATCAGCCTGCACTTGATGGTTTCTATGCATTGATCTACACCACCTTTGATCCAAAATTTTAAGCTACTGGGTTATAAAGCCATTTTTTGTATTTACTTCATTTTTTTTCCTAACCGATGCAGGATCCCCACTTATGTAACTCGACATGTTGATTACAGTTTTCGTTAGTATAGCTATTTATGTTTACTCAACTTCTATACTATTCTTTCATCAATTATTAATTTTTTTTTTTGTTATTTTTTCTGTTCTTAATTAAATGATGGTACTGCTGCACAGTGAATTTTCAGTTGAAGGAAGATCGAGAAAAATCAACAAGGTGATGAAAATGGCGCCATATAGGCATAACTACGTGGAAAGTAGTAAAGAATGGCAGCCTCTTTTGGGCAGCTTGAGTGGAGATGTTGAACAAGCAGGAAAATACAAGTATTTGAATTTGTTAAGTGAAAAAATCAGCAAGTCATTGAATGATTTCCAAGATTTTGCTGTGAGAGCTTGGGAAATGGGTCGTTCTGATCCGAAGAAAGTCATATTTGCTATCAAGATGGGATTAGCATTGTCAATTGTATCCTTGCTCATATTCTGGAAAGGATCCAACGAGGACATTTCTCAGTATTCAATCTGGGCAATCTTAACTGTCATTGTGATGTTCGAATACAGCATAGGTATGACTTTCAAGATCCTAAGAAATTTGTTCTGATTTTGTTTCTCCTTTTGCATATCGTTCCTAAAGCTTTTGATCCTGACTTTAAACTGTATCATTATGAAAATTTAAACTAATGTTAAAATTTAGGTAATTGCTGGAATCTTTTGAAGTTTACATCTAAATAATTCATTTAGTTATTCTAGGTGCACATATACAATGTATTGATGATGTAGTTATCTTTTAGATCTCTTGAATTATCCCTACACTAGAATAAATATAAGTGTTGACAGTATTGCAATCTAAGTCCAAGTACGTGGGGCTTCCTCTCTTATGCGAGAAATATAATACAAAAAGAGTTGGTCTTCTCTCTTAAGTTTTTTCTAACAGTAATAATCAGTGTAATTGATCTGTTTGTGGGGAAAAACCACTTTGAAAGATAATCAATCTAGTTTCATAAACAAAAAGAACAGTCTTAAGTATATCTTATTGAAATTTAGAAAGTTAATTTTTTCTTTTTGTTTCAATAGCAATGCATTTGTCATAATTACTGATTAGAGTGCTCTGCAATATCACCATTATGTACAGGAGCAACATTTATAAAAGGATTTAATCGTGTATTGGGTACAATATGTGCTGGAATTCTTGCCTTCTTCTGTGCTGAGCTCTCTATGTTGGCTGGTGATCAAGGAGAGGAGGTCCTAATTGTTGCTAGTATTTTTATTGCAGGTCTGTATATATTCTTTTGATTTGCTAGTGTCTGATCGATCGACTTATTTATTTTATTTTTTCAGAGAATTTTGTGCTATATTTTCTAAATTTACCAGCCTTTCCCTGTGGTAATTAGGATTCTTCTCATCCTATTTGAAGTTGTACCCGACAATGGCGCCATATGAATACGGTTTTCGAGTATTCATATTAACATACTGTATTCTTATGGTAGCTGGGAATCGGACTCGGGAATATACCACGGCAGTCTTAACTAGATTAGTACTTATTGCAGTTGGTGCTGGTGTTTGTTTTGTTGTAAATCTGTTCATATACCCCATTTGGGCCGGTGATGCATTGCACAGTTTGGTGGCAAAAAATTTCATGGACCTGGCTATCTCCCTGGAAGGTTGGCTTTAACTTCCTGTTAATTATATTGCGTAAAGAGGCGTATTGTTCATTCATGAGTGCATAATTATCAATTTTGTTCTTTAGGTTGTGTTAATGGGTACCTGAAATGTGTTGAATACGAAAGGGTTCCCTCAAAGATTCTTACATTCCAGGCTTATGATGATCCACTTTACAATGGCTACAGATCAGTGCTGGAATCTACAAGAAGAGAAGATAGTCTGGTATTCTGATAGCAGAGAACCTATGCTAATTGCAAGTTCACTGGACAACACACGTACTAACTTCTGATTGTTATTTCTGCAGTTTGGCTTCGCTATCTGGGAACCACCTCACGGTCGTTTCAGAATGTTCAATTATCCTTGGAAAAACTATGTCAAATTAAGTGGTGCACTGAGGCATTCTGCATTTATGGTCATGGCACTACATGGATGTATTCTGTCAGAAATACAGGTGATTATTCATTGAATTCCTTTTAATCTTAATTCTAGAATCAAAATATACTAGTGTTAAAGTTACTAGTCAATAACTAAGAGGCCTCTTATCCGGCATCCTTGTGGTGCAGTCACTTTTAAGACTGATTCAATTTGGCGCAGAAAAACCGAGTTTGTGGCATCCATGGCTAGAATTAAATTACCAGAAAGTAATTTGTGCATGTAGGCTCCTGCTGAAAGGCGGCAAGTCTTTCGTAGCGAGCTCCAGAGAGTAGGAGCAGAAGGTGCAAATGTTTTGCGTGAGCTTGGAAGCAAAGTAGACAAAATGGAAAAACTAGGCCCGGGAGACATACTAAAAGAGGTGCATGAAGCAGCAGAGCAACTACAAAAGAAGATAGACCAAAGATCATACCTTTTAGTAAATTCTGAAAGCTGGGAAATTGCAAGAGATCCTCAGGTATTTCAAGAACTTGAAAATCTTAAAGAGAACGGGAATATTAAATTGGGATTTAAATCCGCAAGTGAAGCAGTATTGGACTTAAGGTCACTCACTCTTTCTACACCTTCCCTACCTCCGAAAGACTCCCAGGATAATTTGTTTGCAAAACAAGCATCCTGGCCTTCCCGTCCTTCTTTCAATGCTGATACAGGCATTGAAGAAAGTGAGCGCAGAACATATGAAAGCGCAAGTGCCTTATCTTTAGCAATGTTTGCTTCACTTCTGATTGAGTTTTCTGCTAGGCTTCAAAATGTAGTTGAATCATTTGAAGAACTAAGTGAGAAAGCCAACTTTGTAGAGCCAATTATGAACTCTGAGATTGTTTAAAAGAAGGCTGGGTTTTGGATCATCCTGCCTAGGTGCTGCGGGTTACAAGATTAGGAGCTGTATCTAGGAAAATAATAATGCATATGTTTTCTCCTGGGAGAGATAAGGAGAATTATTATTATTTTTAATTGTAATTCCAATAAAATCACGTTCTCTGTCGCGTCACACGCACGCACGCTTGGCATAGCAGTCGTCTACCTCATCGCTCCTTTTAGTGAAGCAGAGTTGAAACCTTAAACTAACTAGTTTTGCTTGGTTAGTTAAGGTTACAAGAGGGCACTATCTCATTGTGTAGCTCAAGATATGTTCAGCGAAATACATAAATTATTGTTTTCTTAATTGTATTCTTAATCCTAATTTTAGTTTTTATTTAGACATCGTTGTATAAATTATCACGAGATTCAATTATTTTCAGCTGAAAATTAAATTAATAAATGTGGAAAAGTAATGCGTTTTTGGAACCAATGATTTTTTATGGTCAGTATAGCTATAGAATTAGAGATTTGGAGATTCTCGCCTTCCAGGAAAAGAACATGATCGGTCATTTTCTGAATTTCACTATTGGTTTTGAATAAAAATTATAGATCAGGTAAGAAAAACAAAATAATAAATAATTAAATTGCTTTTAATTTTAAATCATATGACCAGTGGAGGGAGCCCAAGGGGCAGGTGGGAGCCATTGCCAACCTTAGGCCCAAACAATTTGTCGAGCTTGTAAATAGTCGTTAGCCCAACCATTACTCTGGTGATGAATCAGCAGGGAACAAGGAAACAGCAGATTTTCATTTTCATTTTTATTTTTATTATAGTCAATGAATTATAATTCAATTGATATTAGTATCCTTTTTCCTTTAAAATTTCTCGAGTTTGAACCTATCTCGTGTAAAAAAAAAAAAAAACGACTGTGGTCTCTATAACTTTCAACAAGAAAAGTCCTCGTATTTTATCCATTTACAATTTGGTCCTTGTTCAAGTATTTTTGGTCCTATCTTTATAAAAATTACAGGAATCCTGGTCCTTTTTGGTTTTTTTGTTTTTGAACACCGAGTACTCTTGATCATGGAATGGCTCATTACATGAGTTTTTTTTTTATATGATACTTGCAATGAATGTAATAAATCATTGCAATTGCAGTCATTGATCACAAGATAATTTTAAAAATCTCACAATCAACACAGAGAAATGTAATGAAGCATTATAGTGTTCGTGGCGTAGCTTGTTCGCCTCGGGCTTAAGAGAAGAACACGGGCAATTTGCTTGGCCCAAGCCCGTTTCACAAGGATCCAAGTATTTACATACAAAATCCGGGCCTCACTTTAAGGTAGTTTGGTATTCACAACAACAATAATCCCAAAAAAGAAAGGCATATAAATACTCCAAACTATAGTACAAAAATCATCACATAAAAAGAGATTAACAAATTCTCTCTCAGCTTCTGTAACTATTCAGAGGCAACCGGCGGGAACGCATTTCAGATCGGTAAGAACACTCCAAACTTCCCTCGGTTTTTATTTGTTTTTGAACCCTTAACTTTCTCTGTTTGGTTGTCGGAGAAAAAAACTGCGCATAAACCATATCAAATTAAATTCTTTATTTATTTTTTTCAATTCAAGATTGTTGACGGTTTCATTTTCTTATTATAACTGCAAAAATTAGCTTGTTCCTTATTCTTAGCAAATCTATCAATCTGATTTGTTTATTATTATATATTATATTCATCAATCGATAGATTTGAATTCTAGGGTTTGTTACAGATCTTGGATATAATGTCAACGATGGAAGAACCACTATATCCTATAGCCGTTTTGATAGATGAGTTAAAGAATGATGACATTCAGCTACGGTTAAACTCAATACGTAGACTATCGACTATTGCACGTGCTCTCGGGGAGGAACGAACCCGGAAGGAGTTAATTCCATTTTTGAGTGAAAATAATGATGATGATGATGAGGTACTCCTTGCATTGGCGGAGGAATTGGGGGTGTTTATTCCTTATGTTGGGGGAGTTGAGTATGCTCATGTTTTGCTCCCACCTCTGGAGACTCTCTGCACTGTTGAGGAAACCTGTGTGAGAGATAAAGCTGTGGAGTCGCTGTGTAGGATTGGATCTCAGATGAGGGAGACTGACCTGGTTGATTGGTTCATTCCTCTTGTCAAGGTAAGACAACTTCCTTTTGCTGAGTTTGTAATAATGCTAATTCCATATGATTTAATTAATTGCATCTACCTGCTCAGCATAATGATTTTTCATTTTTTTTTCTTAAAAACCCTGTTCGTCTTTGCTAGATTGTTATATTTACTTCGGTTACTCATGCCTGTCCTATTCATCACATATTGCTATTTCTCATCTTAGTGAGAGTTACCTTTTATTTTGCTTTTTTTTTGTTGCTCTTCCAAAGATACGAAGATTACAGAAAAACGAAAAAAGAGACAAAATTGGAAACTAATTAGTTTGAATGAATTGCAGTATGGAACGACCATTTGATTCTTCCATAGTTCCAATTTATTCAACTTATATCCTAAATATGCATTTACTCTGTGGCCTGCTATGGCACTTGTATTTGTGTTTGTATGCATGTTTGGGAAAGAGAGAGATTTCACTCATGTTTTGAACCCCCGAGGAGTGTAATATATTGTAATTTTGGATGTGTCCTATTTGTGTTAACTACTGATTTACTTTATTTTCCTGCTCTTGCCTACCCTCATTACCTTATTGTTAAATTTTATCTCCAGAGACTGGCAGCTGGGGAATGGTTTACCTCTCGAGTTTCTGCATGTGGGCTATTTCATATTGCCTACCCTAGTGCCCCAGAGATGTTGAAGACAGAGTTGCGGTCAATATACAGTCAGTTGTGTCAAGATGACATGCCCATGGTTAGGAGGTCTGCGGCCTCTAATTTGGGGAAATTTGCTGCCACTGTTGAATCTGTGCATTTGAAGGCTGACATCTTGTCAATTTTTGAGGATCTTACCCAAGATGGTAATTGAACTTTCAATATGTTGAAGGAAGTGTGATTTGAACTGGGCATGTTGAAAATGGAATAAGGTTAAGATAACTACTATCACGTGGTTGACTGCACATGGAACTCGTATAAAGTTTTGACTTGGAATGGTGGAATAATCAACAATGCATGGGAAATGAACTTGGTATCACGAATTCTGTGTTTATAATATAATATTCTGATATATGCAAAACCATAATTTGTAGCGACATCAATTTGCATTTTTAATTAGATATGTTTGGATTTCTTCATACATGTACTAATTATATTATTTTTATCCTTCAGATCAAGATTCTGTTCGTTTATTGGCTGTCGAGGGTTGTGCTGCTCTTGGGAAATTATTGGAGCCTCAGGATTGTGTTGCACACATTCTTCCTGTTATTGTTAATTTCTCTCAGGTATTAATGAAGTTTATAGATCCAACAAAAGGGGCGATGCAGTTTATGCTTTCTTGTGTTCTGTTTAGTTTGCTGGAATTATTTTGGTTTTTCATTGTTGTTTGGTGTGTGAGGTCTAGACCTTTCAATTCCTAACTAGAGTAACAAGTTACTGAACATCCATTTCAGTAATCAATGTTAAAGATAGATATTTTCTTCTCTTGGTTTTATTAAATTGTGGATAAGGTGATTTGAACCAGAGTTACCAGGATAATGCTACCCCCTGCACCGTTATCCGGATCACGTGTCCCAATTCATGGTACATTTTTCTTCCAACCCAATTTGATGACTTGACCTCCCTAAGTAATGGAAGCTTCCTATCCATTTCCTTTTCCTCTCCTTTTAAACTACCACCACACTTGTTCTATTGCCTTAGTCATTATACTAGAAATATAAATATGGGTATGCCTGATACCTTGCCTTGTCTCAGGTTCAACCCTTAGGAAAAACCCATATAAGCGGTTTAAAGTGTACCACCATCCAAAATGCACCAATAAAGCTCCTCCCTCCCTATGTGCCATAAATTAATGTGTACCATGTCCCAGAAGTTGTGCCACAATTCAGAATGCACCACATTTTGGATAACACTGATTTAAACCATTTGGCCCAAAAGCTGGCAGTATTTGACAACTTGGAAGATATGTATGAATCTGCTAGGATGAGGGATGGAATTTTATACTGGATTGCATCCAATGTTATTAAAGTTTTATTGGATAAAACTTTGTACCAATATGATACCATATTGGAAGAAAAAGTTTATATGTTGCCTAGTGGCATTTGTAATATGATGTCTGTTTGCTGATTCTGCGAGCTCTTAGCTTTTATCTTTCAATTTGTTTCATATTGGGATCAACTGTTATTGTCTCTGCGTAGGACAAGTCTTGGCGTGTACGCTACATGGTTGCAAATCAACTGTATGAACTTTGTGAAGCTGTGGGGCCTGAGCCTACCAGGTGTCTATCTAACTTGAAATTGCTGGATTAAATGCAGATGTACTTTTGTGCCCATTTTCTTTTGTTAAGTTCCAATTCCATGTTTGATGGTGATCTAGTGATGGATTCTGTGGTAATAAAAAAAAAATTGTTTATGGTAATTGTTTCTAAGGACGGACTTGGTCCCTGCATATGTGCGGTTACTTCGTGATAACGAGGCTGAAGTACGTATAGCAGCTGCTGGAAAAGTAACTAAATTCTGCCGCATTTTAAGTCCAGAACATGCTATTCAGCATATTCTCCCCTGTGTGAAGGTGCATATCCATTTCAAACTTTAGAATTCTGCACCTGAGTATGTTGTTTCTTGTTAAAGCATGAACTGATTTTTTGCCTGATATTTCTTTTAATTGTAGTGTTCTCACTTATTTTTCAGGAACTGTCATCAGATTCTTCCCAGCATGTCCGCTCTGCTTTGGCTTCAGTTATAATGGGAATGGCTCCTGTCTTGGGGAAGGTGAGAATGTAATGTAGTGGGCTGTCCATGACCTTGTCATTGTTCACGTGGTTCTTGTACAGTAAGACGTGTTATTTATTTAAATGCTCTTGTCCTGATCCGACTTTGAGTCATATGAAGCTTTTCAACCACATATTTTTCTTCAAGTTTTGGATGATATATGAAAAGTTTTGAAATAGATAGAGATGTATCTTTTGGGCCATTTTTTCCAGGTTTACTCGGATATTTACATGCTGTATTGTAGATGCTATATAGATGGCCATTTAGCAGTCCTCGTTTCATAGTTCGCATTTCTGTAAATTTATATAGCTGATTAGCTGTCTGGTTTTCATTTTGTTTAAGAAGTGGTATTGTTTGCATGGTATTGTCAACTATCCTTGGTTATTTTATCCATGTCATTATTCTTCCTGTTTCAATTCCTAGTGCATGAATGTAAATTGTCTAAATTCCTGGGAATGGATTTCTAAACTTTATTTTGTTTGTCAATGCAGGATGCCACAATCGAACAGCTTCTTCCAATTTTTCTATCCCTCTTGAAGGATGAATTTCCTGATGTGCGACTGAACATCATCAGCAAGCTTGATCAAGTCAATCAGGTTTGCAACAACTTAAGACAGCTCAAGGGGTTTCAGTCTTTAGTATCACATGGGCCAGCTCAATCATCTCTGTCATCTGGTTTTGCTTGATAGATTGCATTTTTTGCCTAAATGAGTTCTCTGAAGCTCGTCAAAAAAATCCAAACGTTCCTTGAAACATGTTTTGCAATAATTATTCCTTAGATTTTGTCTGATTTCCGTTACTTGGATATACCAATATAAACAAGTAGGCTAATGCTGTAATCACTGCCAGAACACATGATATAGTTTTGACCTTTCTTTTGGTTCTGCGGGCTCTTAGAAATGTTGCTCAGCATGCTTTTAGCTCAAAGTAAGCATGTAACCAAAATGCAATTTTTTCCTCATTGCCTATGATAATGTGAAAATAATCTTCACTGCAGGTTATTGGGATTGATCTACTATCCCAATCACTATTGCCAGCAATTGTTGAGCTTGCAGAGGATAGGCATTGGAGGGTTCGGCTTGCAATTATAGAGTACATTCCTTTATTGGCTAGTCAATTGGGTGTTGGGTTCTTTGATGATAAACTTGGCGCTCTTTGCATGCAGTGGTTACAGGATAAGGTTTGTATTTCCACATCATGTGTGACAACAGTTAAAGTTCTCACTTTTGCTTATGTACTAGACAACTTTTAATCCCAGTTTTTCTCTGTACGCTTGTTTGATGCATCTCTGTTCAATGATTAAAATTTCTCATGTAAATAAGATTTTCAGTGATTCATTTTCAAAGAGATGGATAAAAGTTGTGCATCATAGAACTAGAATGTTCAGGTCTTTATGAGGATTTCAGCTCTTCGGAATTTGTGTTGAAGTCTTTACATGAATCTTGATCAAGTAGTTTGTTAGCCTTTGTTTACTTTTGGTTTTGTTGTATTTTCCTCTAGTATTGCTTTCTGGAGGGTTTTTTTTTTTCCAAAAAAAAGGAAAAACAATCTTTGAATTTCTATATAATCCTTTACTATTGTAATTAAGCTCTTTTCTGCCAATCACATTCTCATGATGGTTAAATGGTTTATTTGGAACCATCTTGTCTGGATATTTCTGCAGGTTTATTCGATTCGCGATGCTGCTGCAAACAATTTAAAGCGCCTCGCTGAGGAATTTGGTCCTGAGTGGGCAATGGAGCACATAATTCCACAGGTCTGTGTTACAGTGTTTGTTTGAATTTCACCACTTTGTCTTATGATTCTGACATTTCATTGCTATTTATTGCCCTATGGTGGGGTTGGGACTTATTGAATGTTACACTGTACTTTATGATCAATATAACCTGTGGTGATGGTTTATCATCTTTCCTGATTATTCGATGTTTTCTTTCTGCTTCAATCTAACAAGCTAACTGTGTAGTCATTTTTTTTAGCAGTTTCTGGCATGATTTTTGTGTTCTAATTCTTTCACATAAAATTTATGTTCTTGTCATCCAGAACTGGATGGTGACATTTGTCTCATTTCGCTTGTGCAGGTTTTGGAGATGAGCACCAATCCCCATTATTTGTACCGGATGACAATTATACGAGCTGTCTCGTTGCTTGCTCCCGTCATGGGTTCAGAAATTACATGCTCTAAACTGCTGCCAGTGGTCGTCAATGCATCGAAAGACAGGTAATGGATATGTGGAACTTGTCAATGTGGTTTGTAAAATTGTGTCTTAAGTGGCAGTTTCTGAATGCGCGACTTGATTACACTATGCAGGGTGTCAAACATCAAGTTCAATGTGGCGAAGGTGCTGCAATCCCTCATTCCAATAGTTGATCAGTCTGTAAGTCTTTTCTTTTCAGCCAATATTATACTTTTTTTCCTTTTCTATCTGTTCATCGTTTTATGCAAGTACTGGTTATGTTGTCCATGGGTGTCCTTTCACTTTTCAAACCTCATTGGGCTGTAAATTATGTTCCCCCAGGTTGCAGAGAAGACAATCCGTCCCTGTTTGGTTGAGCTCAGTGAGGACCCAGATGTCGATGTCCGTTTTTTCGCAAACCAAGCTCTTCAGACTATTGATAGTGTCATGATGTCTAGCTAGTCAGACTCTTTGTAAGATTGGAATCTCGTTGTGAACCCCATGTTGTCCTGAAGTGAAGACCCTTGTTGGAGTTGCCATAATTTCTGCTCATCGAATCAGTTTCGTCTTTGCTAACGTTTCGAGTGGCAGGCAATTGTATCTCTTGTGAGTTGTGACTGGCATGTAAAAAGCTATTTTTATTTTGGCTCCTGAACCGCCCTAATATTTTTCCCCCCTCTAATAACCCCCCCGAGAAATATTGTTTTTGCCTTCTTTGTATCCCCCCCGTTCCCCCTTTCTTTGTATCCTTTTTCCATAAGAAAGATATTTTTCATGAAACTACTTCCGTTTTAAGGAGGGGAGCCCAAAACAGTGAACTGAACGTATGGCCTGACATGGTCTAAGTAACGTGTTTAGGAATGAGGTAATGTTTAAATTTTTTATATCAGTATATTAAAATGAAGCAAAAATAAATTTAAATTTTAACTAAAAGAAAATTGAAATCTAATGTCAGTCACTTTCTAGACCATTTAGTTGGTGTTTGCTATTGCTTTTTTAACGTGAAAAATATTTGTTATAATATCAAATATAGTAGTTATTACTTGGACAGAACCAAGGGGTATGCCCTCCTAAGCATTTATATATATATATATATATATATATATATATATATATATATATATATATATATATAGCTAAAACCTGATCCAGGCCCGGGTGTGTGTGTAAATATTTATACTCATCAGCAATATATCAAGTAACAGATCTTCCACATTGGTTACAAAAAAGGGCCAAAATGCCTTATCCAGGCCTGGGTCAGCCAGGTAATTGTCATAGTTTTTTAATAAAAATTCAGAGGGCAGGTGAAGAAGGGGATTGATTTCTACACCCAACAAAAAGACACAATTCATGATCTTTATTTTTCTAACCTACTTCACAAAAAAATCAAATTGATTTAAATATCAGAGTTTTTGTTTTCCCAGTAACCCCAACCATAAGGAAATATATACACAACCACAGATGGAACATTCCATTGACTGATTTTGAAAATTTGAAAAATTCATAAAATAAAATAAAAACTTTCCGATTAAACTAACCTATTAATCAGGATACTCTCTCACCTGCCCTTACATGTCGAGGTAGCCCGATTAAGGCCCATAATATTCAAACCAAATGGCATTTAAACGGCCGAGGAGATAATTGAGTTAGGCCCGTATTGTATTGACTACCCATTACCCAACTTTTTTTCACAAAAAGCCAAGCCCACATAAAATAACTAGGCGTTCAATGGGCTCGCGGGAAATTTAAAAGCACTCAAAGGTGGTCGCATCCTATAAGCTATAATTTGGCTCTATTAAAATAGATGCCACGTCATCATATTTGCCCCGTCATCAACCCTTATAAGCAGCCATTCTCTTTAACCTCTTCTCCTTTATTCTCTCTCACAAATTTAGAAACCTCTCTCCTAAATCGTTGCTTCCTCTCTCAGCCTCACCACTCCGGATCTAAAAACCATTGTCTTCGCCTCCCTCTCGACTTCAACATCAAAAACCACGGCCACGAGCTCAACGTCGCCAATGCTGTTGTGGGAGGAGCCTTTTTATTGCAAGGTTAATTGATTTAGGCACTGAATTTTTTGTTGTTGAATGTGAGGGTGAAGTGGTTTATTAGAGAAAATATCAATTCAACATTGCGAGTGCTGCTGCAGGAGGAGCCCTTTTCAATTATTTGATGAGACCATTGAAGAAGGGATTAAGCCGCAATGACTGAGGCACATGACGTTAAATCAGGAATGAAGCATCACGATTGCAGGATGTATCTTTTAGGCCATGTTGGTTTGCTAGAAGAAGCAGAAAACTTGATAGAGATAGCAGATTGCAGAGATGACCCATCTCTTTAGACGGTTCTTCTTGGTGCTTGTATAGCCAGTTCACACTCTGCTATTGCAGAACGCATTGCAAAGAAAGTAATAGATTTGAAGCCTGAACACCACTTGAGCTCTATTTATTAAAACTCAGAATTTAATGGCGAAAAGAAGTGGTGGCAAGATGACAGGCAGAAGTCGGATCGAGACTTAAACAGTAATATTTTTTAATATCTAGATGGCAGTCTCAAGTGGAAAGAATCTTTCGTGTAAATCATCTTAGCAATTTTCAAGACCGAACAAAAGCTTCAAGTTCTCGAGAAATCTACAAAGAGCCCAATTATCCTAGCATTCTAGTAATAGTACCGAAGAACCCAATTAACTGTAAGAAACGACTTTTCAAGTTTACAGAATTAAAATAACAAGAAACAACACAAAGAAAGTGGGCAAATGCAGGGCATCATTTCTGTTGATCAATAAAAATAACCATTTTAGGTTTAGAAAGTACGTAGTAACATTATTATACATCTAAAAATGCAAATATGTCGCATAAATTAAGCAAGAAGGTTTGAAGATCAACCCTGAAGAACCAATGTGCATGAAAAGACCCTTTTACAGCTTCTATAAAATGACGAGAACATGGAGATTTTGGTATTAACGTCTGGTTTATATTTTACATGATCTTACAGCAAAACCAAACTTTACATCAAGACAGTACTTCCCACACAGCAGCCTTGACTAGACGCTTGATCCCTCCAACCTTTAATTGGCTATAAATCCTCTTAAAACCTTCATCCATACCACCTTCTCCACACACAATTAATGAACCAGATTAAAATAACCATTTTAGCCGCAATGCCTCTTATCTCTCAGCACAATATTATATAACTTGTATGGAATAAGTTAATTCAAAGTTTTTAATGAAATTTCAAGTTTAAAATCATTCTGAGAATTGAGAATTGGATTCTAAATTTCTTAAAATTATTCAAAAATAAATCAGAACTCAACCTGGAAGAAATTTAATCTAAAAAATAAAATTTTCAAAATACTCATTTACTTGGAAATAAAAATAATATAAAAAAATAAAATGATTTAAATTATATTTTTTTGAATTCAATTTATTTATAATTTTTCAAATAGAAAATCGCATGCAATTTTCCTTATAATTTTTTTCGAAATATAATAATTTATTATATGTTCTTTATTTTGGATAATTCCTTCCGAGAAAAGAATATTTAGGCCTTTATGCACCTGCCCCAAACAAACAAACTTAGATCATATATATATATAATTTTACTTCTAGACTGGCCTCATTATGGAGGAAAGCAGTCATGGTAACCTGTCTTTTATACTCTTCTTCTTATTCTAAACCACTCTTAATTAATTATTATGTCACACTAGAAATTAAAGGCATAGTCCACTATATATATCATGAGCCACTTCCTTTATGTTTTCTTATCGTAAATTAATTATATATATACTCGGATAAGTGGAATAAGACATTCATTCTTAATTAATTTACTATTTAAATTGGTTTTGCTTTTCATTTTATGATCTGTTCAATTTTGTCGACTAAATGCAATGTGACTATCTAACATTTCTTCTTTCGTTTTCCTCTTTCTTGACCGACTGACATGCACGACAGTGGCTATAGCCTAATTCTTTTTTGTGGCACTGAAAGCATTGACCTTTGCATCGAGATAGATAGTAAAATCAATATGCATAAGTATAACAATCATACGTTATATTGACATGCACTACAACACACGCATAATGGGCTACAGTTACATATACGTAGACCCTAATGTCAACGCTGGGAAGATTAATTAATATAATATTACTACAATTGAGAATTAATCTCTCTCTCTTTTTTTTCCTAAATAGAATTCTGTGTATTGTGGCTGAGGGAGGGGATCATATTCCACTAATGAAGCCCTTGATCCGTGCCATAATTTCCAATGTTCGAGTTTGTGAGAGCTGAGACTTGCTTAGAATCTGAAATGCATGCCCTACACCTTTATGAACCACATGCTCCACTCTCTTACCTGCTCTGCCCAAAGAAGCAACAAACTCCAAGCTCCTGTCTTTCAAAATGTCCATCTCTGATATGCATACCATAATTGGAAATCTCACAAAATCCTCCAATTTCAGTGACCCTTTTGCTAGAGGGTTGCACCATGGATGGTCCCGGTTAGCGCCGCAAGGCAAAGCTAATCGCCAATATGTATCAGAGGCTGCCAAGTTAAGCGCCGAGCGAGGTGATTGTACAGAGTGTTTTTCTGAATGAGTACGTGCCTCTCCTCCGAAAAATGGTTGAATCAAGATAATGCCTTTCAGAGTTAATGGCTTTATGGCTGCAGCAGTTTGTCCTGCATTAAAGGAATCAAGTCTTGTGATGACGTTGAAGGCTATGTTGGCACCAGCACTATCTCCAGCTAGAAAGACGTCGGAGAAATTCCATTGACTAGCCCACCAATTATCAGTACAAACACAAAGAGCTTGTTGTTTTAACCACATTAGAGCCTTAATTCCATCATCATAGGCTGCTGGGAGAGGATTTTCAGGGGCTAAACGGTAATTAACTGACATGATTATGCAATTGGCCTTAGCAGCTAGCCTTGCTAGGAAGTCATGGTAGCAACTCCAAGCAGCTGAGCCTACACAAAACCCACCTCCATGGAAATATACAACTAAAGGCAGCTTACCATGGAACTTAATTGGGACATAAAAACGTGCCCAAATGTTTGTGAAGTTGTCAAGGACTGTGTCCCGTGAAGTCACACCGAGCCCGGGAGCTAAAGTACTTGTGACACATGGAACAATCTGCGGTCTCTCCACTCGCCCATCTTCGTACGCTTTGATTAGGCCATCAATTTCCTCGGCTACAACCCCATGCTGATGACAGTCTTTGCCAATCTTACGTCTTAAATTTGAACCAACTTTAGCTGCAGCCATTCTTCTAGTTCTCATGAGATGGAGGAGTGAAAATGAAGAGCAAGAATCTTTGAGGGTTTTTAGGTCACACACAAGTACTGCGCTGTCCCTTACACTTCCTAGCGCTGTGTGTATATATAGGAGGGTAAAAAGATAAGGGCTGACCTATCCCACTGTTTCTAGGCAAGTAGGCAATTAAAAATGGACACATGTCTTCACGAGATTCAGGTATGGGTTGGGGCCGGGGGCTGTGCTCCTGCCTCCTGGCTAGAGCTCCTCCCTCTCAAGTTTAAATTAAAAAAAGTAAGGTTACGTTAATCATAATGTTTTGTTGTCGTGCCCTTGCACGTTAGTGGGCTGTTCCAGCCTACCAAAAAGGAGTGGAAATTCTAAACAAGTCGTTCGGATTTAGGTGTGTAGGAAACCATCAAAAACTTGCCGTTTTATATAGGGTTACAATATTTGACTTGCAATTTAAGAATTGTAATATCATGATTATACCAGTACAATATGTCTTTTTATTTTTCTTTTGTAGTTCTATATTTTACATGTGGCAGGCCATGATAATATTTGACTCTCGCTGAACGATATTTGCGTCAATTATGCTAGCCAAGGCCATCATTGATGTAACCCTTTCTTTTTTCTTTTTTTTTTTGAGGAAGAGTGATGGGTTCCAATTAAACTATGTACTTGGTGTGGCCAGCAATGATATTTTTTTTCATCCTTGCCATGGGAATACATTTTATCAAACAAAATGTGATTTTAAACCAGGGGTTTTGGTGGGCCTGAAAGAAGAAGAAAAATTCAGCTAGAGAGCTGGGTGTACTAAAAAATCGAAGGTCACGCGAGTTATATGCAAAACATTTGCACAAGGAAGAAGAGCACTTAGCACTAAGAAATATTCCCTAGTGCGTGGCATGACATTGTTGACATTTAGAGAAACAAAAGCATATATATTGGATGTAGTGGAGTCATAAAAGCCATCAACGTAACTTTTGGCTGCCTCCCAATAACATCTTTTCGAAACAACTGTTGGGACAAATTTCTCACAAGTTAAAGTGGAGCATTCTGGATTTTTTTTCTCCCACTGAAAGGAAGAGTACGTGTCATGTGTGGCCTTGGATCGAGAGGGCATGTCGACAAAAGCAACTTTTTAGCAGCAGCAGCCCTTCAATTCCCTGTTCTTAGGACTGCCATGGAACATGCACTTCATTCTTCATAACATCTCTTTCAGGACCCATAACCATAGTAGTTTGGTCAAAGGCATTTGCTTGTCAAGTCTTTTTAAACATTCACATTCAGTGCACACAGCTCGGGTTCGGGCATCTTGTTGGACCATAACTTAGCACGCATAGGTATGGTAGATTTAAGGGATAATACCGACATTATAGAAGGAAAAAAAAAGCAGCACTACGCGTCACTCATTAGTCACTGGACAATGGCTCCACGCAACTTAATTGGTGCACAACTCTTTTATATATATATATATATATGAGCTTATGCGCAACTAATCTTTCGAGATCCTGAAATTAACAATCATGTAAATTTCCAATAATTTTAAGGTTTGTGGTATTCGAACTGGTAACCTTTAAAAAATAAATCCAAAACCTTACTAATTAAACTACATTTCTCATAATTCTCTTTTATATTTACCTAGATATAAAGAGGATGTTGATTTCTTTGAGTTGCTTACCTTAAAATCTTAGGCAATATTTATATAAATATTTTATATTAAATTATATTTTAAATAGAGTATTTAGGTAACATTCCAGTGTAATTAATGGACTGATAAGATATAATTTCATATTATAACTCATTGGATTCAAATTTAAGTGTATGGTTATCATTTTTTTTTTTTAGGTGTCATGTTCAAATTTCTTAAATAATATCAGAACATTTTGCTATCTTAATTATTCCTGAAAAGATATTTCAAGATCAATTGCCATAAGATTTCTACGAAACACTTGAAATTAATAGTGCATGACGCCTAAAGGGAAAGTTACGATCATGGTTAATTTCCACTAAATTTAATTTAACAAGCTTGCTTTTGCATCAAATTAAATATATAATGTTCCTGTTCCTAGAGTATTGGCACTCCCTTTTATTTATGTCTTATGTCATCACAACAAAATTAATTTTTGATGGATTTAATTTGTTTTTAAAAATTACTCAAATAAATGTTGTGATATGTGTATAGAAGAA
>Ga0325402_1000472_pt1 | contig 27839 bp, 17 predicted proteins | sample PopdelMetagenome_22_FD_207212 | JGI IMG/M metagenome (GOLD analysis project Ga0325402, IMG submission 207212) | Populus deltoides microbial communities from Bellville, Georgia, United States - Xylem-PdKOR-R3 | ecosystem: Host-associated > Plants > Phyllosphere > Stem > Wood/Secondary xylem... | reverse complement strand
TAAAGAATACCTACCCTTTTAACACCTGAATTTCTAATGGCATAACATAATTCTGATTGTTGTCAACTAAGAGCAAATAGACTATTAAATTTTAAGCATTAACACACAACTTATTATGAATTATCAATGACAAATAAATTTGTTATTCTCAAATTCGTTGAAAACATATTTGTTATTTTATATTTTCATAGCATAGTAAAAATATTAAATAATTCTTAAAAAACAAAATTTATTTAATTTGTCTCGAGATGTTTTTACATAATTTCATTTTAATTTGAAAATTAAAATAACTAGATTTCTTTTAAAATTATATTTTTTTAGGCTTGCATCTAGAGGTTTTTTTTATCATTTTATTCTGTTTTGTTTTTTAATTAGCAAGTAAACCAAGAAGAGATCAAATATTTTAAAAAATATAAAATATTATTAAAAATAAAAAGTTGTTAATGCATGCATGACTTGTGCTAGCATGCGGAAGATGTTTGTATGTTTGTATGTTTCAGGCGGAGTGTGCAACGCCTCCTCGTAGTCAAAAAGGCCAACCACCATGTTATCTAAAGTGTCGCATCCTCTGGGGTAGTATGTGTACTGTGATTCGTGGTGTTTGAAATTTTTTTATCCACCTCCTTATCTCTCTCCTATACTTGGAAATTGTGTTAGCCCAACCATAATTAAAAGTTGTCATCTAATTTTGTTATTTCAATTGTAGTCCTCATTCTTTTAATTACTCTTTATTTGTTTTGAATCCTTTTTTTGTTTGATTTTTTTTTCAACTCTTAGCATTAGATCCTATTTTATTTTTATATCAAATTTGATCGTCAATCTTTTAATTGCTACTTCTTTTTTATATTATTTTATTAATTATTTGTTTTTTAATTTTATCCCTCATCATTTAATTTCATTTAATTTTCATGTTAGATTTGGTCCTTATTGTTTTGATTGCTTTTTTAATTTTTTTTTTAAATTGATTTTTTTTTAATTTCATCATTTAATATTTTATTTTCAATTTCATTATTCGATAGTAGGTTTATTAAAGATAAAACTTCTTTATTTTTTATTCTTATTTTTCTTTTCTAGGAGGATAACTTAACCTCATGACTTGGGTCGTGAATTTTTCAGGCCAACTCAGATTGACTCGGGACTTTTACATCATTTTATTTCATTTTAGTTTTATGTCAAATTTATTCTCATTCTTTTAATTGATTTTTTTATCCTCTTTTGAAATTGATTTTTATTTTTTAATTTCATCGTTTAACATTAGATTTTGAGAATTGATTTTCATAATTTTTTTATGCAATATCCAAGTCTCATTACCCAGATCACAAGTATGAAACGTTAACCCGGATTAATAACATATTTTTTTACATTGATTTTTTTATTTCAACCTTCAACATTGGTTTTATTAAATATTGAAATTTTGTTTTTCTTTTTTAATTGCTTTTTTGGTCCTTATTTTTTTAATTGCTTTTTTTTTATTTTTTTAAATTGATTTTTTTTAATTTTATCCTTTAATATTGGATTGTTGATAATCGAGCTTCATGATTTTTTTGATGTGATGATTTTGATCTCATGACCTATGTCATGGGTATGAAATTGAGTTGCTTCTTTTTTTATTTTTTTTATCGATTTGCTTTCTATAAGGATGACTCGACTTCAAGACCCGAGTCATGAGTTTGTCATGCTAACTTGGATTTGCTTGGAGTTTTTTTCTGTTTTTTTTTCCTATAGTTTTTTTTATTTTATACTTTAATATTGAGTTATTTGAGAATTCATCTCTATATTATTTTTTTTGCCTTTTGGAAACCATTTTTTTTCTACTGGTCATTGTTATCACATTTTCTCTTTACATTCCATACATTTACTGTTTTTTTTTTATATAATTAAATTAAATCATCGTATTGGACTCATTAGAGTCTATAACTTCGGTTCAAGAATTTGTTTTTGCTTTAAAACACACTGGCATTGCTTGAATATTGTTTTTTTTTTAAGTTATAGAAAAAACTAACCTTACCGTGACAAAGCTCGGGTCATATATAAGTAACGAGAATTATTTTTAAAAAATTGTTTCTTATCAAAGAAGAAAAGAAGAATGAGAATTAACAATTTTGCAAAAATAATGGACGAATATTATCAAATACATCAAGGGTTTTATGCAGTTTTTGTTATTATACGAACTAAGCACATAGGTTTCATTCAATTCTACCACAGAATTTTCAGGCTTCCAAAGTTAAACCATTGTAAATAAAAAAAATCTTGTATCCAATGTTGTCAAAATCGCAAGTTGACTCGTAAAATCGTATAATTTTACGAGTTAACTTATATATAACATGTAAAATCAAGTTAAAAACTTGAAAACTAGCAAACTCGGTCAGAGTCGGTCAACTCATTAAACTCGGACTGAGTTTACGAGTTTGACAAAAGTTACAAAATTTATTGTCTTTCGGTTCGAGTCCCGACTTTGCCTTTTAAGTTTTTCCCACTCCCTAGCCTCCCTTTTGCCTTTTGCCCAAATCTTACATTCTCAACCCTAACATTGCTAGCCCCAACAAAGTTAATTGGGGTTTGAGATTTTATTTGGGACTTAGACAGGGCGGGTGAGAGGGGGGAGGGAGAGGAAGTGGAGGTAGCGAGGAGGTGATTGTTTTGGTTTTGAGGTGGGAAGTGGAAGTGGAAAGGAAGGAAATGGAAGGAGGAAAAGAGAGTTTTGTGGTATTAAGAGACAAAAGAAATCTGTTAAGGGGGATTTGAGAGAAGAAGAATTTCAGGGTGGTGGAAATAGAAGCCATGGGAGGAGGAGTAAAGTAAAGAAATGCAAGAAAGGATGAGAATGAAGGTGTGATTTTTAAAAAAGGCCAGCGCAATTAAAGTGATAAGAAGGATTTTATGTGGTCTACAATTGAGATGAATATTTTACTCTTATATAGTTTAATTAAATTGCTTTGATTTTAATTTACTTTTATGTAGTTTACTATTTCAAAAACAAATTAACATGCTTTTGCAACTTGCGAAGTTCAAGCAACAAATTGGGTTACAATAAGTGCCAACAAGGATTTTTATTATTTTTTATGTTTATTATTCTTATAATTTCAATACCAATAGAGGATTTTATTGATGTTCTTGAAATATCGCATGCATATAGCTTGTACATTGACAAAAACCAAAATGAACAAAAAAATTGTTCTTGAAATAATGACTAATCTTGTGGAGACTTTTTTTTTTTTTTTTCTAATTTCAATCAATACATTTAGGATTCGGCTAATGAATGACCTTTAAAACACTTATTAAAAATAATTTAATATTTTTAATCAATAAATTATTTGAATTATATATTTTAAAATGTTTGAACATTTATATTATTTATTTTATTTTTATTTTAATTATGTTATATTATTATCTACTACTTGATTAAAATTATTAATATATAATTAGTTAAAATATTTTATTTATAATTTTATAATTCAAATTTATATTGTAGATTTTATGTCGTGTTAAAAAAATATTTTTAATAATGATTGGAAATAAAACAAAAAATTTTCATACCACATAATTGTGCTAAACCTTGCAGATACAAGAACTTCGCCCCTAGTAGTCAAGCCACCCGAAAAAATTAGCCCTAATTGTTAGCCACCCGAAAAACTTAGCCCATGAATTAATAAACGTAAAACCCACTACCACTAGGGTTTATCACCGGGGCTTCTTCTTCTCCTTGTTTGAGAAGCAAAGCAAACAGCATTTTTCTGTCTTCTCATCTCTAAATTTCTACAACCAGCTCACTCCATCTTCCATCAATGGGGAAGAAAAGAGAGAGGCACCGAAACCCAGAACCTTTCCTCCCAGAGGATACAGACTCTATTGCCTCCTCCACTAAAACACGATCCAAAGCATCAAAACACCACCAGAAACAGCAAAAAGTAGTCCTCGCCTTATTTTTTATGCCTTTTCTTTCTTTTTAGGTTCTGTTTCTCTCTCTCTGTCCTTCTAATTTTGTAATGGTTTTGTACTAGATGATATCCTCGGGGATGAGCTCGAAAATCTTGAAGCAAGCGTTGATTCAGCAGAAGGAGATTCAAGCCGAGGAGAGAAACCCTAATTTTAATGCTCTGGAGGAAGAATTGCCTGAGCCTGAAGGAGAGGAATGTGCCGAGGATCAAATTGATGATTTTAGTGGCTTCTCCGAGACTCAAAGCCAGTTTAACGATTATCCTGTCAGTATTTCCATTTGTTATCTTAAATTTATTTTTTGAGCTGTTTTTTTGTCAGTTTTGTTGGATTGGATTTATTTTTATTTTTAAACTTGTTTTGTAAAAGGAGTGAAACTGGATGGTTTGGCAGGAGGAGATTGATGAGAATGATGAGAAATTGCTGGAGGCATTCTTGTCAAAGGATGCTGGTCCACAGCGAACACTTGCCGACCTTATTATTGAGAAATTAAAAAAGACTGATGCAAATGTTTCCTCAGGTCATACTCTTACTTGAAATCAGTTTTATTTTATTTTTATAAACCCCTTATTTATATCTTTAACTTGTGCATTTAATATTGTGTTTACTTTGTTGTACTTGTTTGAATCTGTATAGTTCACTGTTTATGCTGAATATCTTTGTTTGATTGCAGAGTTACAGCCTATACCTAAGTTGGACCAGTCTCTGATAGATTTGTACAAGGGGTAAAATAGCTACCCTCTTTTTGGACATTTTCTTTCCATTTTCTCTTAGTAAAATATTTTTCGGAACAGATTTGTGAAGGAAAGCGTTTTGAATATGATGCACACATTTTGATATGATTATGTGTAGAGTTGGCGAGTATCTTAGTAAATACACAGCTGGAAAGATACCTAAGGCATTTAAGCACATCCCTTCTATGCAACTTTGGGAGGATATCTTGTACCTGACTGAACCTCAGAAATGGTCACCAAATGCAATGTATCAAGCCACTAGAATCTTCTCTTCTAATTTGGGTGCAAAGAAGGCAGAGCGTTTCTATAGGCTTGTCTTACTTCCTAGGGTTAGAGATGATATTAGGACGAATAAGAGGCTGCATTTCAGTCTGTATCAAGCTTTGAAAAAGTCTCTGTATAAACCTGCTGCATTCAACAAGGGAATATTGCTTCTGTTGTGTAAGGTATATACTAGCATGAAAATCTTCTGCATGTTGTTTATTCTATAGAATTTGATAACTGGCTGATTTGCTAATCCGTAACGTTCCAGTCTCTTAATCAGTAGCTGATTTGCTAATCTGTAATGTTCCAGTCTCTTACTACTGCCTCTTCACCCAGTCATAATAAGTTGTTAATGCTGGTCTTCTTAGATTGACTGATGCATTAGTTTGCTGCTATCCTCTTTCTCTCTCATACCTCCCTGTTTTTGTTTAGATCCTAACTGCTACTTTGTAACTTACATGTTACAATGCAGGACAAGGTGGAAGGATCAATTAGGGTTTAAACAAATTGAATTTTTATGGTTGTTTTTTTAGTGGAGAATTGAAATTACAGTATGCAATCCAATTTGTAACTGCTAACGAAAAGAGGCTCACAGGTTCAAACTCAAAACCTGAATAAAGACCTCATAGGATAGACAAAACTAAACTCCCCGCCAATAAATTTATTGGCCTCCAATTGATAGGATGCCTGGTTCTGATAATTTTTTATTTAATGAACCACTAATTGTGCTTTAATATAAACCCCTTTTTTCTTACTTGATATGCAGTCAGGGACGTGCACTCTTAGGGAAGCTGTTATTGTTGGAAGTATCATTCAAAAGGTCTCCATTCCTATGCTTCATTCATGGTATGCTTACTTTTGCAGAGGATAATCATGTATGTTTCAATGCATGTCTTGATTGGTAATCCAAAGGATTCTGCCTGTGTAATTATAACATCATCTTGTTACCTGTTAAGAAGGCATGATTAACCCCATTTTGAGTTGATCTATGACTGGATAGCCCTTCTGAATACCCCTCGAACCTAGTGGATGCAACTCTACTATGCACATTCCATATTCCAAAGTTCTTGAATCTTGCATTTTGCGACCCACTGTAAATTGACTTTACTCATTTACCTGTTACAATCTCTTCAATGTTTAGTTTGAATTTATTGTTGAGAAAGATAAGAATTTCATGATTAACATATGCATTATGCATTTTATGACGTTACCCCAATGCTTTTAATCATTTCAAACCATTCCTCTTTATTTCCCCCCTCATTTTGAGACACACTAGTGCTAATTTCAACAGCCAGCAAACGAGGATAAGATGCTTCTGTAGCAGCTGGAACTTTGCACCTTCTATTTTTCCAAGTTTCTTGATTTACATATGGATTTTATGAATTACACCAATGCTTTTAAACTTTCAAACCATTCTGCTTTATTTCCCCCCTCATTTTGAGATATACAAGCGATAATTTAAACATTCAGCACATGAGGATTAGATGCTTCTGTAGCAGCTGGAATGTTGTGTTGCACCTTTTATTTTTCCAAGTTTCAAATACTTGGGGAGGAGTCCAACTCAAACATTTCAATGGAATTGCAGTGTTGCAGTGTTGAAGCTTGCGGAGATGGAATATTGTGGCACAACAAGGTATATAAATGTTTAACACGTATTGAAAATAAAAAAGGAACGTGTAACAGTTAGCAGATTTACTTGTTTATCCATGCTATTTATGTATGTGGTTTGCCTGTGTACTTCAACAGTCCATGGTCCTAATTATGCATGAAAGCTTTGTACAAAGTTTTCTATGTTTCATGTGAAACACATTGTGATGAATGATTGTTCTCCTTGCTTTCAAAGAGATTCTAATACTCTACTAGGAATTATCACACAAAGAGGCAACGAGCTGGAATTTTATATAAATATGGTCTCATAAGTCATGCCTGACAAGGATGCAAGCCTACCCCTGATTTAGGAAAATGAGTCATGACTTGGGTAGCGGGGTCCTGGCAATATGTACCTTGGGTTTCTTGATGTGATGGTTGTTCCAAATAATTATTGATACTTGCAAATAAATTTCATAATAAAATACCGAGAAGAAAACTTGTAAGTATGGAGAAGGTAAGTAATGAAACAATTGGTGATATTAAGAAGTGTTTTACTGTTCTGAAACAACTGTTGATGCCTGAACCTGTGTAGTGTGGTTCCATACTTTAACCCGGGAAGGCAAAGGCAATAGAAAATTCAAGAGAATGGACTTTTTTTTAAAAATCTTTTCCATTTTGGATCTGGTGCTTTTTTAGTTGCCAAATGATCTGAATACTACTTCACAATGTTACTTTGGCAAACCATCGCAGTTATTTTATCAAACTTCTATTGGACAAGAAATATGCCTTGCCATTTCGCGTACTTGACGCAGTTGTTGCTCATTTCATGAGATTTCTCGAGGATACAAGAATAATGCCTGTAATTTGGCACCAATCGCTTCTTTCATTTGTGCAAAGGTTGGTATTTTTTTTCAATGTTCCTTTTAATTGCCTCTTCTCTTTTTAGTTGTCTGAATTCTATCTGGTATGTATTGACTTTAAATGCTTAATATTGAATGGGAGCTTAAGGGTGTTTCTTGCTTGATTTAGCCACATCACGTCTATCTTTTGCATTGTTTCAGATGCACTGTTTAATGTTATGTGTACAGACTCTTCCTTTTCACTTTGTTTTATGATGCATACAGGTAACCTGACTGATCAAGAAAGGGGAGCAGGGGTAATGGGAGATGATTCTCTTTTACTGTGTTTTTATACGTGTTTCATACATGTCCTCTATCTGATAGCTCATACGAAACACTTACTGTAGCAAAGTAATTAGTATGGATCTGTTTTGCTAATTCAACAGATGCAGGTCAACAAGGGAAATTACTAATAATTACTATTTTCAAATTATTTGTAATTGTATTTATTGTGTGCTTTTTTCATTTTAGGAAGTTTTCCACTTGAAAATAATTGCAACAATTAGGATTTTATTATAGTTACGGCATTTTATTGGTATTTTATTTGAGTAGCGAATTTGTTTTCTTCTTTAGTCTGAGACTCCTCTAGGTTTTTTCTGTGTCGACAAGCATGTATTGTTTGTAATTGAAAAGCCATTTTGATGGATGGGATCTATGAATGTTGCTACCTTGCATAATCAGGTGTCTCTTGGTGTTCTTCTCTCTAACAGTAATGTGGCTCTTCGTTGTCTATATTATATTTTGTTTCTTCTTTGAGCAGCAATGGAACCTTTTTTCCAGCAGCAATAAAATTTTTTTGGAGGTGCCAATTGATGTAGAAAAGGAACATGAATTAAAGAAATAAAAAGAAAAAAAACCCTAGAGATTGACTAGGGGTTCTTTGAATCACAAGGAAAGAAGAACAAACATTCTTCAGGTGAAACAATCAATTTCGAGGTCATGATAATTGATTTAATTATTTAAAACGCTATTCAATTACATAGAATGTGTTTCTATAGGCACATGAGAAATCTAGAAGATCCCTAAACTAATGAAGGAAACAAAATCAAAAAAACCATTCTTAGCAATAATGAAATCTTGGTTATTTGCAACTATTGTAATCAGAGAACTTCTTAACAATGATAGAACTACACAATTAACAAAACCACTAGTAATTTGAAAATAACCCTTCTTGCCATGCATCCTAACTGAAGATTAGGACTCTCATTTCACACCATGTGCATTCTGCCAACTGAAATTGTTGTGTTCGCATTAGTTTTTGTTAATTACTGTGCCTTGATGGGCAACATCAGAATAGGCAGTCTCAAGGTATATTTTATTGTTCTTCCCTTGTTTCTGAATTTCCATCTCCCCCTTTTGGAATGCTTGCTGAGAACTTGAGATTTCCTTTTTCAGCCTAATTTCTCCTTTGAGCAGCACTGTATGACATGAGATGCTTCTTCCTAAACTCTCTTGCATTATTTATTAGTTTTTATGCTATTAATTCAAGTAGCTGCCTCAAAACACATTTGCCTTTTCACTCATACAATTTTTGTTGAACTCTCTCAGATACAAGAATGAACTGCAGAAGGAAGATAAAGATAACCTTAGAAGACTAGTTCTAAGGCAAAAGCATAAACTAGTGAGACCATCATCCATCAGATAGTTCTCTTAAATGTTTACACACATAATATTGCAAAATGAGTCGATTTTATATTTTTCATTGAAATGTTTTAATCTCTGCGCCCATTTTGATTGCAGGTATCTCCAGAAATAATCAGAGAGCTAGACAACAGCCGCAATCGTGGGGAGAAGGATGATCCCATGTCAATAAATATCCTTTGCATGCAAAATTAACTTTATACTGCTTTTTTGGTTCCTTGCCTGTTCTAATTATTATGTTATGCCAGCAGGCGGTAACATTTTTTTTTAGATTTTCCTGCAAATTAGCCTGTGAGTGTTTGTTTATGAGCTAATTATGAAGTAGGAAAATGAATTGAAAAAGCCATATTTTTGGAATAAGGATGACAATGAGATGGATCAGTGGTGTTTAAGGGCCTCTAATTTTGATTGTACTTTCTAGGTTTGCCATGGTCATGATATGTCCTTTGTGACTACTAAAGAGATTGGGTAGACTGAATTTGGTTTATTGATTAGAAGCTAAGAAGTATATTTTCACAAGTGGCATGCATTCATAATATTTTGTGATAAAAAAGGTTGCATGTCTTCATGTCTTCTGAGACTTGAGTAGGTTTCTGACAAATCGTATCTTTTCTCTATTCTTGGATATTGATGATTTTAAGTCCTTGTATTACATGCGTGTAATACAATGTTCTTACATGCATTTGGTTAAGTTGGTCATTTTGTTTAGTTATTTGTGTTGAAGGTTTATGAGAGTTTTGATTACAAATGAATGGTTTGCACCTCTTTATGGAGGTTTTGATTTGCTATAAATTATCATGGAGTTGGTTTAAAACGGAGAAATATGTTTTTTTCCCATAAAAACTGGAATTATAATGATAGGTACTGTTAGTGAAATTTTATATTTTATCTCCTCTGGTCCTGCAATTATACACAGTTGGATAAATTTTTTATTCCTTGACTTCCTCGTTACCATCTCCTGTTTCTGTGATTAATAAAACAATTGAGGAAGACAGGTTTGATATTCCAGAAGTACCTATGGAGGAGGACTGAATGCTTAGCCTTGGTATGACAGTCATCCTCTGATTATTTTGTTGTTAGCTAATAAATTTTTAGTGTGCCTTTTCTTGCATGGATGTAATCATTCAAGTTGTTATAAGTTAATCTTCGCATAGCTGCCAGAGTCTGGTGCTGAAGCTCTTTCAGCTTCTCTTAAACTGATTGAATATTAGGTTCCCATTGCAGGTTACTGACTGGGAGCTTTGATGAGATTCAGGCTTGCATGTTTTTTGGGTGAATTCATATTATATATTAAATGCAGGTAAATAGATATTAATTATCCGGTTTAATCTCAGATATAGGAAAATAGTTTTTAATTTTCCTTATGTGTTGATTTTCCCTTTTGTATCCTTATTTTAGGAACTATCTCCAGGTGTAAGGTTTATTTGCTTTCTGATTTTGTAGCAAGGATATTTCTTAGTGCTCTTGCAACTTGTTCTTTTGTTCTGATTCATAAGCCAAGCAGCAATTTTTTGTCTCGATTTGTTTTGCATCAAGCGTTTCTGCATTAACTCATAGACTCTGCTAACATCATAGATTAAGCTGACCTCTTACTGAATAGTTGTCTCAATTGTCAACATGTCAATGAGTTTTTGCTCGATGAACCATAGATTTGAGGTTAATTGGTTTTCGTTTCCCTTTTGTTGCAAATTCTCTTCAAAGCATGGTGCAAATAATGAATGCCCAAGAAAATCTTTGATCAAATACACTGACCGTTGCACTTCATGTATCCCCTTATCAGTTGCTACACTAGGGCATGTCTCATGCAGTAGGTTATGTACAGCTCTGAGAAGGTGAATTACAATGTTGCCTGGAGCCATTTTTCCTAGGATGGAAAGATTAAGCGGCAGTAAATGCAAGGGATCCTACCATGCTAGCTGCATTAGCCTGGTTCGATTCAACTGAGTCGTCTCTGAAAAATGCTATAGTTTTCTCAGAACTCTTACCCTGTTTAGTAGCTGGTGCATGAGTTAGGCATGCAAGCATGTATGATCAATTTACATTTGATGACTTGGAATTTACTGGGCTGAACCTATGCTGAACGAATATAAACCCGGCAAGCGCATCTTGAATTGTTTCGTTGCAGCCTGCTAGTCTGTTTTCTAGTTTTCGTCCGTGCCTTTCGGTGCTTGCTGAAGTCCGAACTATTTAGTGTCTTGTTTTCTTCCAATTTTTGAGATGTCATTTCCCATCAAAATCAAGGCCCGTAACAAAGGCTTTTGGGATTGTGCCAATGAAATGAATGATTTTATTCTGGCCTAGCCAATTGTGAAATTTACGCCAGAAGTTTCTGTAAATATATTGCAGGGGCAAGCATGAAAATCAAATCACTTGAATCATCAACAATGATAATTAATGCTTGTTTCTATCAAAATGGGTTTTACCCAAGAACGGGGAAAGTATGGAGATCAGCCATTGTCGATCTCCAAGAGATGAGTATTTGTAATATCAGTGGGGTGTTTAAAATCAAGATAACACTGCCAACATTAATATCAGTGCGCATCACAGAACCGTGTCGGGGCTGGCATGGCCACCATGGATGGCCCCTTGCTTATTTATTATGCAAGCGACTGGACTGTATTCAGGATCAACTTTTCAATCATGCATATTGCCGATCAGCTAATACTCGACAATGACTTCGATTCTCTTTAGCTGCAAATTGATCAACGCTGACGCCTCACAGCCAATACAAGTAAAACCCCACGAACGTGCATGGATTGCGTATCTACCACTTTGATCTCCTGGTGTTAGCTGCTCCTTCATGCTTGCAAGACATGGTCGTCGATTTCCCGTTTTGGCATAAAACAATGTATAGCCTAATCTGACCAAGAAATAGCATTTCATGGCTGGCATTAGATACTTGGGTAACGTATTCGTCTGCCAAATATGCCATGTTACTATAATTGCTAGATGTCTTGGTCTACGTTAAAGAGCGCTGAGATGTCACATACCTGCCATCTTCAGGCAGCATATCTGATTTGCTATCCTTATCCGCTGCTTATTTAAATCATGGTTTGGTACATGTTTATACTATAGATTAAGCCCGTGTGACAACCTAACATACCTATTTAAGGTGCTCGAATCGCCACGTTGAAGCTCTATGATAAAAGCTTAGCATCATCAATATACAACACGAATCCAAATATCACATTCACACATGCAACATAAATAGTAAATTTTAATCTCTCTGGAGATGCAAAGAAATTGAGATGATGCATATGCATGGAGATATTTTTAAAGAAGGTTCTCGATTGGATTTGCATATTGTTGCTTTCATGTGGGCAAGGCATGCCATGAAGTCACCGATATGTAAGGTGCACGAGGAAGATGACATGGACATGGGAGGTGACTGAATAGCCGGATGCCACGTCAATGTTTTCGCAGAAAAAAAAAACAGAAAATTTTTCTCACAACACGCAAAAAATATTCATGTCACCATTGATGCAAAGGGACCAGCCGTTAACCTCTTGACACGTAGGGTTTCGGTCATCTTTTCTCTTGTTTTCTCCTGTGGATTTCTGAAGAATTTGGAGCTTTCAAAATCTTCGGCGGAAAGCAGCTCATTATTGGCTTGTCCAGTTGATCAGTCCAGCTCCAATCGGCATGCAGTATCTCATCCTATGCGTTGAGGACTCCGAGTCTTTGGTGACCTTGTGGTCCTATGTGGAATAAGTAATTGTGGGTGTAAGAAGTGGAGCTTTGATATCTATGTCTGTCAGCATCCATGTAAAGCTATTTGTCCACTCCCTATTACCTACTCAACACTTCACCTGATTAATACATTTTTTAGGGCCCAGGACCATTAATTTCTCATTGATCTGTTGTTATCAGCCTGGGTTTTAAACAATTCAAGATTCCTGATCGTCTGCCGTTTCCAAGCGAACATTATAACTGAGGTAACGTGGTTTATCTATGGCTGTCAGCAGCTACAGTTTGAAACAAATTTGTTCTTGATCTTCGCTAGCTCGTGCTTTGAAGGTCAAGCAGTTTTTTAAGCCCATGCTAATCAAATCCAGCTACTCACTCACTTTTGACAGCTGAAACCCAGCGTGAGACCTTTCTTCGTTTGTGGCTGGAATTTCTCTTCATGAGTTTTGTCGTCGTTGCTTTATGTGTAAGAAAATTGACGCATGATAAACAATTCCTTCTCGGCTGGCATTTGCATATTTCTTTCTTCATCTCTGGCAAAATTGTCTCGAACCACACATATTTTGCTTGTAGTTACCTACCTATTTAGGTACACATTTGTTTATTAGTTTTCCACACGAGCTTCCAATTCTAAGGTATTTCTTTGACATGGCAGCTTCAATTATGTGGCTGCAATACATCCCACGAATGCACGGGCTTTATAGAATTTATAGCTCACAAACATTTTGCTCTTGAATAAAAAGGGATTTAAAAAAAACATTATCACATAAAATTAAAAATCTTGGGAAAATAATACTATTAAAAATATATCTAGTGAAATAACAAACTTTTATTTTGTATTGTTTCAAAATAACATCAACTTAATATGTAGTCTCATTTCTAATTTTCTAACTCAATCAGTTGATCCGGTTATATGAATTGGTAGATTATTTTACATAAAAATTATAATTATATTAATTTTCTTCCAAATATATTTTACGAGTGTCAATGCTGTAGGCAGGCTTGCGATAACGAGTGATTGTGAGTCTGCCATAACTAAATGAAGATTTGCCCCGGAAAAATTATGCGAATGACATAACAAATACATTTATAGACAAGTAGAACAGATCTAGGCACAAGAGAATGTTTGGTCGTGCCAGACCAAAATGATAGTTTAAAAGAACTATAACTTTTAATCCGACCGTTGGATAATATTTAATTTTTTATAGCAGTTTTCAGATGCTGTTTTCCTTCAAGTGTAGCATGGATTTGTTATTTCGACTATTAGATCTTTAGATTTTTAAAATATCATTTCTAGGCCTGATTTTGGTAGTTTTGTGATTTTCTTTATTATTTTCGAATTGATCAACTGATTAATTGACCATTATGAACTGGTCGACCGATTAGTTCTGCATTTAATTGATATCACAGTTCAAAAACTCAATAAGTAATTAAATATCACGGTTCAAAACCTCCATTACATTAAAAAAAAAAATGTTATCTCGCGGAAATTTCTTGCTTATATGCTAATTTATTATTTTTTTTATATGCTAATTACCAAATTTCTCCTGTAAAAAGAATGGAAAGTTCTAGACCATGACTTTGCTTGCCAATCCCTGGCGTATTTTCGGTGAAAAGCTAGCCTGCGTGGTTCCTGGTCGGCATGGAAAATTTGGTGCTGGAGGCATTGCAGGCTCTACAAATTTCTCCGTTGGTGATGTTGACAGTGATGGAAGCATACATGACCTATGGCCTCGACGTAGTGACTAATTGTAGCATCAATTAAATTCCAATTACTAATGGTCAGAGGAACGCATGCAACTCCAACAATTCGTGTGGAAATTAAAATGCGAAGCTTCCATGAAACTTAAATTTGTCTAACAAAATTACTCACCAGGAATTCTGGAGAAATTTCAGGCCTCAAAACGTACACTTGGTGTTAGAATTATATCAGAGGTCATAAAATGTTCCAATTTTGACACAGATTGCTTACATATAGCAGTGACGCCTTTCTGGTCTGTGGTTAAAACATTTAAAGATCAACCTCCTGCATGCTTAATTAGCTGCCATTAATGGCGACCAAGTATTATGCAGTCAAGCCATGATGCTGAAATCCTGCACGGGGCCGGGGGCTGATAGGCCAACAGTACTTCATTTATTGTTTTGATGCGGGTTTCTCGCCATAGCTGCAGATAATTATTAGCTCAACAGTGACTTTGCTCACGGTGATGGGTGCTGTATTTAATTAGTATATACCATATAATTGAACTGCGATACCTTATAGCTCGGGTCGAGTTATTCTTGAATATAAAATAAAATTAATTAGTTAAAAAAAATCATGTGTGGATTAATTTGATATAATTTAGTTGATTTTATGGGTTTAAAAGTAATTTATATAACTTTTAAAAATATAATTTGACTAAAAAATTTCAAGATGTTTTTTTTAATATTAAAATAACAACATAGATTGATTTGAGGTCAACTCGGGTTAATCTGTCAAATCTGTGCCTGAATTATGAGATAATGATAACTTCATAGAAAACAAATCAAAATAAATTATGAAATCTAATTCCTAATCAATTTAATGTTGAAGAATAAAATAAAAAAAAAACAATTAAAAAGGAGCTAAAAAAGTAACATGAGTTAACCTATCAAACCTACGACTCGAGCTATAAGATCGAGATAATCATATGGAAAGTAGATTGAAACAAATCATGAATTTTAATCTCTAATTAGCTCAATATTAAAGAATATAATTAATTTTTTTAATAAAAAACAACTTAAATCAATCTGTTAAATCTATCTATTAGACTAAAATAACCCCGTAAAAGAAAATAAAAATTTACGATTCTCTTTATCAACATATATGAACACATTGCACATTAATGTAGGACTAGTGTAGTATGGTCGACGCGTACCTCACCTCCATCAACCCTAGGAGTCATGCTCGTGAATTTCAGGCACTTCGATGCGCCTTATAAGACAGCTGCCATTGCCAACATGAATAATAAGATTGCCAATATAAATTATTTCCTCTTCCTCAAGCTCCTTTTAGCAATTGATTCTGGGATTTCTGGATATATATTGTGCTTAAATGTTGCCTTTCTAATTTCATGCTTATAATAATCCAAAATGTCTCACGAGATGGATCCTTTATGCAATGCCATGTCAGTATGTTGGAAAAGCTTCAATGATGCTGAATGGGATTTCTGCAGCTTTTAAGCATAAGAGTCAAGAATCTTTGTCTTCTTTATTATTGTTTAGCTCGCTCCAGACAAGTGTAAATGAATTAAAGTCTAGCTGCCAATCAAAGAACCAAAAAGAAAAGAAAATGTTACAAACACGATGAAATCATTGATTTTGTGATTCTGGGGTCAGAGGCCGGTGCTTCAGGCTTCTGATAAAAGCACTTTAAGAGACAGAGATGGAATAAAGATTGCTGTATCTGTCATTTCGCCTGCAACTTTGGGAATTTGGTCATACATTTCACACCTAAACCAAAACCAAAACCAATTTGTGTTTCTCCTTTCTCTGCCTTTGTCCCCTTAGCCCTATTCATCTAAATTATCAAGATGGATTATCTGGCTCTACTGACTCATCTAAATCATCTAAATTAAAAGCTGATACATGTGTTAAATTAAATAAAAAAAATCATCAAAGTTAAAATACTAAAAGATATATAGATCTAGACCATGAATCCGATTATATTTAATAATTTTATTTTTTAAAATCAATTTTGAAAACGGAGCAAAAATTAAACAATGTTTGATCAAAAGCTAGATTGAAAAGTTAAGAAGTATATCTAAATCAATATATTCAATCTCGGAATACCAGTCCATGAATCCAGCTATCTTCAATAACTTTGTTTTTTGAAACTAGTTTTTTTTATTTAATTAAATAATAATAAAAATAGACAAACACATAAAAGAAATGAAATAAAATCAAAGAAAAAAAACTATTATATAGAGTTGAACACCTATTAATATCATAAAAATGTTCCAATCTTATCTGTAGACCAAGTAAAAATTAAATGATGTTTTATTAAAAAACTAAAAATATTTTTTAAATTTATTTATTTCAATTAATCTTAATTAAAATATAATACCTGCTATGTTAGGCATCCCACACTTACATTTAGTTATTTTATTTTAATTAATTTATATTTAGATAAAAATAAATAAATCAAAGCTAAAAAACAGGCATGTTAAAAGCAAAGTCATGCATGACTAGCTTTTTTTTTTCTCTCTCTTTTTTTCCACAAAAAATGCCCCTATTTTTTTAAAAAAAATTAGATGATACGTTGTTTTCTACCCTAGTTTCCCACCACAAACACATAGTTAGAAAATTGAGCAGATGTTTTCTGATCTAAAAATACATTTTCAACCAATTTTCACCGAAAACACGTAATATTATTATGATAAAAAAACCAACGAATCAACCCAAAAAACCCCTAAACTTTTCTGAAAACGCAAATCAAACCCAAAGAAAAAGTCATCTCCAATCTCAATCTATTTTTTTCTACAAGATGAAAAGAAAAAAAACACCTCTATGGAACTTATCTTATCGAATGGAATCCGTTAACACAAATGAAAATATTTTTCATAAGCAGAAAGTGGCCGACCAATGACATTCTCTCTATATTGCTATTTTTCAGTGATTTTCTCTCTCCACTTTTAAACTAGCGATTAAAAAAATAAAAATAAATAAAGTTTTGAACTATTTTTTTTTAAATAAAGGGATTGTGATAGAAAAAGGAAAGAATGGAGACGAAAACAAACTTTTTCACAATGAGTTTCATACTGGACTCTAGTCCTTTTTCTCTCAATTGTGTCTTTCTATAACAAATTATAAGAAATTGATCATTAATTTGGTTACAAAAGGATGCAATCAAAGAGAAAAAAAGTTTGATTACCAAAATAAAAAAGAAAAAAATTCACTGCTCTAATCCATAGTGAAATGTGAGAGGGAGCATAGTCTATTTTGCACAACTAAACCACCACACCTTTGAATATCTTGGTTTAGCTTTAGGAATATTGGAGTTGATTCATGCGATTTATGGTTTATTTTTCCTGTTTGCTGCATCATTATGCCTTAATCTTCCATGTACTATCTCTCTGTGATTTTAATTTGGTATAATTTGGTTTTTATCTTCGATTGAAGTTCTGGGCTCATATTGTGTTTTTGTTTATGAGAAAATTAAAATGAAAACACCCTTTTGATCTTCGTTATTTATTTTCCAAGTGTGGGTTGTGTTTTTAGTCCACAGGTCAGGCTGGGAAGCCTAGTTCATGTGGCTAGGCCGAGCCTCTTAAAGCTTAAGGCCATGATTAGAAAGACTTCAATTTATTAAATAAAAAAATACGTTTTCAGGTCGTCAAGACATGTTTGCAAACACATTTTTATGATAAGTTTCAAGTTCGGAGGTTATGTTTTTTATTGCCTTTTTTTTTTTGCAGAATCGATTTCTAAAGCTTCGAAGGAGTGTCAACATAAAAAAGAAGGAATTTTTCCCTTTTCATATTTAATATTTGGGGTTGTGAACTTATACGTAAGACACTTTCTCGGTATTAAATAAACTAGTTTTTTTTTTAAATATAAAAATAAAAAAATCCTTCTTTAAAATATACATTTAATTTTTAAATTGCATATGGTTGCGTTTCTCTAAAAAATCATGTTTCTATTTTTAAATAAAAAATACAAAAAATAAAAAACAAAAAAATATTGCATGATTTAGCATACCAAGAAAAATAAAAAAAGTAGTTTTTAAATTTTGCATGCATCATGGATTTAATAATAAGTTTATTAAAGTAACGAGAACTTGGTCTAAATGTCAAAAACACAAAAAGAAACTAATTTGTTTATTTTTAATATCAAGAATTATGAGCTTAAAGATAAGATTATACCCGATATTAAAAGAAATAAATGCAAAAAATATGTTTTGGCTCAACTCTACAGGGGTGGACTTGCTTTAATCAATAAACAAACTAATGATTAGAAAAACATAATAGAGCTTTATTAATAATCGAACAAATGAATAGTGTTGCTTACCTTAGATAAAATGTACCGGGGGTGATATTGTCATTTCTATATACAACCAGTCTCCTTCTCTATACTCTAAAGACTAGTTAAGATTTCTAATTACCAAAATACTACATGGCAACTCCAAACCTTTTTAACCATAAAAAATACACAAATTCCTTGTTCTTAGCACACCACCAAAATCCTGATCCGAGAGGATGAACGCCGTAACACCACACATGTACGACACAAACAAAGAAATCATAAAAGAATAAGCTAAAATAAGAAGATGTTGAACTGCATTAACTTTTCAAACACATGACTCGGGTCATTTGATCAGAAGCACCATATATGAGAAAACCACGAAACCCAATCCCCAATAAATCAAATCCGAAGGATAAAATCGGGAAAACAATTAATTACATAAAAGGATCTAAAATAAAAAAAATAAAATTTAAAGAATAAGGGTGAAATTAAAAATAAAAAATAAAAAATAAAATAAAGGGAAAGAAAAACTTTTTAATTGAAGGGTTAAATTGAAAAGAAAAATAAATCTAACAAAATGAAAAAAAAAAATAAGGAACAAGTTTGAAAAAACAATACACCATAAACTTAGATTAGAGAACGAAATCGAAAACATCAAAAATTTTATAAAATGACCAAGGAAAAAAAATAAAAATCAAAAGAAGGACTAGATCAAAAAAACTTATACATGACATATTAGAATAGAAAATACAATGATACTTGTAAACTCCCGTGTGAAAGTATGATCGAGAGTAATAAGGTTCCAAGGAGTAATTGAAGTTCAGGATGAAAAAAAGTGAATAAATGATGGAGATAATAATAATTTTGATATGTATTGGGGAGGATGACCTCCATAAATAAATTTAAAGGTAATGTTAAAATTGAAATGAAGATTATGAATTTTATAGGTTAAAATCTATAACATTGGTAAAACCGATAACATGTTTTGATTGATAAAAGAATAACGAAAATAAGAAAATGATCTCAAGGAATCAGTGTGGTCTTAAAAAAAAAACACTATAAGAAAGGATACTACACAAAGAAAAAGTAATGCTGTGAGCATAAGTCAAAAATCAATAACATTATCATAAAATGGTAAAAAGTTTGTAAATAAAATAAATAGTGGAAAAGCCAAATAAATATATTTTGGCATAAGAAAATGTTCTTGTGTATTTATTAGAATAATTGGTATAATATTTGCAAGGATTAAACAAGAAAATTTACATTTTTAGTGTAAAACCACCAACTGAGTAGTTTTATTTCATCACACATAACTTTTAATGTAACCGCTGGATCGGGCTCCAAGTTTTCATAGAGTTTCATGGCATGTTTTACAACATTGATTTAAAATTTCAAGTCGATCAGAGTTTGAGAATGACTCACAATTTAAGCAGAAAATTAGGTAGTCCATGTTATAAATCTAAAGAGGCATAGATGAGTGGGAAACTTGTAAATAAATTTAATAGTGCCACCCCTTTTCTCTTTAAAAATCTGACCAGCAGCTGAGTAGAGAGAAAGAGAAGTCCAAATTTGTCCTACAGCCTAATGTTCAGTGTTCAGTCCATATCTCGGGTTCTAGAAGTCCAAATAAGCTCATTTTTCTTTTAGTGGAAAGCGGAAACGGATTCCTACAACTTTGATGAAGACTACGTTGCCAAATTATGATTGTAGAAATGTCATTTCATCTAGAAAACAAATCCATACCTAAACCACCAAGTCCACTAAGTCATTAGTTGACCACTAATTCAATAGTTAATTACCAAATTAATAGTTTTTTTTTTCCTATAAAAGGAGGCATTTTCCATTCATTTAGGCATCTCGATTTTCAGATCAAGGTCTTGCTCCTGTTCTCTTTCTTTGTAATGTTTAAGTTTTGCTTTCATTAATCTCTTGTTTATGTTTTTCATCATAACTATGTTCTTATCTAGTCTATTTATGTTTCTCTTATTCATAATGTTTAGCTAAGTTATTATGTCAAAGTGAAAAGGTTACACTAATGATGTAAGAATAAATATCGTATAAACGTAATATGGACTTTAATGTTTGATACTAACATGCTTTGTATTTGTTATCTTACTCACTTATAATACCTTACTTGTTAAATAATTAATCCAGATTTGTGTTGAACAATCCTTGGTACAACAAATACTTGATCCTTTCATAGCCAACTGTATGGTATAATCGACACCTGTGCTATGAAAGGAACTTGATTTGTTGTTAACATAAGTTATCATCATGAATACCTGACAACATTTATATGTATTGACATTACACATAAGATAATTAATATAATCATGTTAATAATTTATAATCTGATTGGAAACTCCTTTGTGTGTGGTTTCTAGTTGAGAAATAAAAAGAGTTTATATTATACTTATTTGAAATACGATTAGTGGATCCTCTAACCTTGACATTTGTTTTATCCTTATTTAGTCCTTACATCAATATCACATCTCAAAAGTTCTCTTCAACACCTTTTCATTTATTATTTGTAATTTTATATTGTTGACCTCCTTATAGTTCGAACCCGGTCTTGTCGGGTTATTTATTACTTCGACACTTCTGCACTTGGGATAAGACATCAATCTTTTGATCGTGTCAAGTTTTTGGCACAGTTGCCGGGGAGGTAAATTATTTTATAATTTTTTTTTTAATTTTTTTTCTTTTCACACTTTTCTCTTATCTAAGTTTTGCTTCTTTTTCTTTTTCTTTTTCTTTCCTTTTGCACTTGCATGAGAGTTTGGTCACACACATTAAATGGTAGACTTTCTAAGAAATCCTCATCTTCATCTAAAAACATGGCCAAAGAGAATAACCAATCACTTCATAATGAGAATAATTAGAATAATCATGTTAGGACACTTAGAGACCACATGAATGCAACATAAACAAGTGCACCATCATGTATAGTTTTTCCTCCTGATGCATCTTACTTTAATTTTAAGCCAGAAATTATTCAACTTTGACCTACTTTTCATGGCTTAGATCTAGAAAATCCATACTTGCATTTGATATAATTTGAAGAGGTTTGTAACATTTATAATGACTTAAATTGTAGCACGAACACCATCAGATTAAAACTTTTTCCTTTTTCATTAAAAGATAAAGCTAAAACATGGCTACAAAATCTTAGGTCAAGATCCATTCGTGCCTGGGATAAAATGCAACAACAGTTTTTGAAGAAGTTTTTTCCTTCTCATAGAACAAACTTTTTCAAAAGACAAATCACCACTTTCACTAAAAAACCAGGAGAAACATTTCCTCATGCTATGACTAAACAAAGAAAAGTCAATCACAATTCTGAAATCTTTGAAACTTTCAACCAGGTAAGGATCAATATACCTTTGTTCTTATGCTAAATTTTTGAAAGACTTGTGCACCGTGAAGAGAAAACTAAATGTGAAAAAGAAAGCCTTTTTAGCCAAACAAGTAAGTGCCATTCTTCAAAACAATAATGCTTTGAAATATAAAAATCTTGGTTGTCCTACAATTTCATGCTTTATTGGAGAACATAAAATTAAAAGAGTTTTAGTTGATCTTGGAGCTAGTGTGAATTTACTTCCATATTCAGTTTTTCAAAGTTTCAATCTAGGTGAGTTAAAACCAACTTCTGCAACTTGTCCTACAATTTCATGCTTTATTGGAGAACATAAAATTAAAAGAGTTTTACTTGATCTTGGAGCTAGTGTGAATTTACTTCCATATTCGGTTTTTCAAAGTTTCAATCTAGGTGAGTTAAAACCAACTTCTGCAACTCTTTTACTTGCTGATAGATCTGTACAAGTGTCTAGAGGAATAGTTGAAGATGTGTTAGTACAAGTTGATAAATTCATTTATCATGTGGATTTTGTTTTCTTGGATACACAACCTGTTGAAAGATGTAATTCAATTCTAGTTATTTAAGAACGTCCATTTCTTGCAACTTCTAATGCATTGATTAATTGTAGGAATGGACTGATCAAGTTATCTTTTGGAAAGATGACATTGGAGATGAATGTTTTTGACATTTGCAAGCAACCTAGAGATGATAATGATTTACAAGAAGTAGATTTTATTGAAAAATTAATTTATGATCAATTTAAAAATACTTCCAGTGAAACTGAGTTTAATGAATCTGAAGATTTGCAAATGGTTTATTTTCAGGAAGAATCAAAGGCAAATAGTTAGAGACCAATAATTGAGGAATTGCCACCATAATCAATTGAGTCCATACCTTCAAGTGTTCAACCACTAAAACCTGATTTAAAGTCGTTACCATCTAATCTTAAGTACTCATTTTTGGGAGAAAATAAAACTTTTCTGGTAATAATCTCTTCCAAACGTAATGCACATCAAGAAGGTAAGTTATTACAGACTCTGAAAATGCACAAAAATGTATTAGGATGTTCATCTAGATGCGAGTGAAATTGGAGTGCATTTGAGATGGTAAGTTTTTTTCTTTTTAATTTTAATGTTTTTATATTTGATAAGAATCTTATATGTTATCAATTTGAATTGCTTACATAGGTTTAAACAAAACGAAGAAATCGTTTGCACCAGAAAAAATGAATGACTTGTATTTGTAATGTGCAATCTAAATAGTCAAGCTTAACACTTTGTGGTATGTTGGTTTTCAACCATTTTTTCTGAAGTTATTATTTCCTTGAATTTAATGAATTTATTTTTTCTTTCCAATATACGTATAACCATCGGTTGAAGGAGAGATATATGGACGATCCTTCAACCCATCTAGATCTCGATCCGGATTTGTGGTTAGAGGTAGGATTGTCCGGTGGAACAAATAAAAATCAGGTGTACAAACTCTCTAACACTACAGCCAAGAACTTGCGGACGACTCGTAGTGATTCGACCATTAGATGCTCACAATTGATTCCGAGCACTTAAACTCTAGAGTTCATGGCGATGTTAGACCAACGAATATAGGCTTGGATGACTCATCTTAATGATAAATATGACGACTCACTGTTGATTATGAAGAACAATGTTAGTTGGTAATGAAAATGAGATCACAGATGGGTGGTTCATGTGCACCCTCTAATTGGCTCCATGGTCCCAACAAAGACCAGCCTCCTCTCCTCCTCCAGCGCCGCCTTTATTTTAGATTTATTGTATTTGAACATACAAATGTTTAAATTTGTAATAAATATTTGGTTTTTATATTAATTTAATTTATTTTAATTATTTTCTACTTTTATTCAATTTTTTTAAAAATATATTTTTAAAATATTACTGATGGGGTTACCGACGGAACAACTCCATCGTTATATTCTAGAGAGAGTTGAAAAAAAATTATTGCAAATGCCACTATTACTGTTAACTCATCAATGAAATTACAGATGGTATTTTGTCGATGATATGCTATATTTACCGATGGATATACCGATAGACAAAAAAAAAAAAACATCGATGACATTACATATATAGTTTTCCTATCAATGATATGATAATTTAGCGATGGAGATACTGACAAAATAAAATGTGTAATTTATTTTTTGGCGCACTTTGTCCGTCTGTGAATGTCATAAATTTATGTTTGTAAAACTATTTAATACTCATGTGTAATAAATAATGAATTAGTAAGAATAAATTAGTACCTTACGAACTGATCAAAATTAGTATACCTTACTAGTGTTTCTTCGTCCTTATCCCCTCTCTTTTAATAATTTTGTATGATACCTTGTCTTTTATATCATGAATCTATATATCTAATTTAAAATTTGGTGATCATAAGTAATATTATATAAAAAAAGACTCTAATTAGTATCGCTCAACTCCTTCTGTTTTGAGTTACTCTAAATCTTTTGAAATAGATTTATATATTTTCGCCTAGGAAACTTTTCTCCTAATAATGAACTTTCGAAAAAGAATGTTACTTGAGATAACTACTATTCAAGCTTGTTATATTTTGAATGCATATACATTTATTGTGTTTTCAAGTAACCTTGAAAAAGCATGTTGCATATGATCAAAGAGCTTATATTATTTCAAATTTTTTAAAAATAATTATAATTGTATATAGAAGTATGAAATACTTAAAAATATTCGACCCATCCGTACTCGAGAAAAAGGAAAAAAAATTAATTCCTAAAAGATAGGTAATATTTTTAGAATGAATCCCTAAAATATATGAAATATATGGTTATCCTGCCTTTTCAATTTTTTAATGTTTTTACAACACTTTAAAACCTTTGTGCTTGGTTATGTATATGGGTTTTTATAATGATATGACAGGCTCTCTTTTTTCCTGAGAAGGCGAAGGAATTAACAGGCTAATAAACTATATAGTTTTACACTAGATAAATAGCCCGTGCTACGCTGATAAGTTTTTTATTTTTTTATCACAAAAAAATATTGAAATGATGTATATATTTTTTATAAAAGAAACTAAGATTATGATCATTGATTCGAGATCCAAAAATATTAAAAAAAAATAAAAAAGATCGAGCCAAATCTGGTGAACTTGCTGAATCCATGATTCGAGATATGATACCAAGATAATTCAATAGTAAAGGTAAATAAATAAAGAATACCAATTTCAAAAAAAATAAAAATTCCTTCAAGTATTGCCTCAAATTAAATGTTAGAGATGCAATCAATAAATTTAATTTAATAAAAAACTAAAATAGGGCTAACCATTTTTTTCATCGAAGAAAAGATATTAAGACAATGCAAACCTTATAAACTCGAGTTAAGCTCTCAAATTTGCAATCCAGTAAATTCTTGACCTAGACTCAACTCAGGAGCTCAACACTTAAAAAATTAAATGTTGGATGATGAAATTAATTAATTCAATTCAATTTAAAAATAAAATTCATTTAGAAAATCTAAAGTTAACAAAGACAAAAAAACTAAAAGCAAGGCGACTTGTGTTATTTTAAAATTGACTAAAAAAATCTCATAGAAAGCGAATAAAAAAAATAATAGAATGGTAAAGGATGAAAAAATAGCTTTAAAAAAGAAAAAAAACCATGGAAACTCATGTCCGTGTCAACTTCATAAATCAAAGTCAATCTCTTAAACATGTAAACCATTAAATTTAGACCTAAACTCAACTAAGAAGGTAAACACCCATCCAATTAAATAAAAGATGATGAAATAATAATAATAAAAATCAATCTAAAAAAATCTAGGAAGGTAAAAAAAAACAATAATAAAAAAAATATTAGATTTGACATGAAAAAAAATAAAAGAATGATGAAATTGCCACACAAAAAAACAATTGCAAAAATCATCTAAAACAATTACTGATAAAAAAAAGTAGAACCAAATCTGATTGGTGAAAATATCAATTAGGGGTAAAATAAAAAAATATTAATTCAATAATTTTTTCTTAATAAAAAAGATTGCAATAAAGAGAACAACAATGAAATTGAAAAAATCCCTTAATTCCATAAATTCAATTAAATTTTAAAAATTGTGAAGAAGAAAAATAAGGATGAAATCTTAAGCATAACAAACCTTAGGGGTTGATTTGTTTTTTTTTTTAAGGCCAACACAAAAATTAAGTAGGAGAGATGGAAAAAGAAAAAGAAAAAGAAAAAGAAAAAGAAAAAGAAAAAGAAAACAAAAGGCTATACACACCACTCCGGCCACCATCGAACTATACGCGTTGCTTATTCATGGAGGGGACTTAAAGATGTTTGACCATCCCACACCCTGGATAACCTTGTGTAAAGGAAGGTAGAAATATAATAACGTGCAAGGGTCAATAATTTAATGGTAAAGGATAAAACTAAATAAAAAATCAAGTTTAAAAAAAATCGAGTCAACCCATGTTAACACGACTAACTTGCAAATCGAGATATGAGATAGGGATAACCACAAAAGAAAAGGTAAACAAATCACAAAGCTTATAGCCCAATAAGTCAATGTCATATGAACAAAAAAACAAATTCTAAAAAGGATTTTGAAAAAATACCGAACTCAAACTAGGTAAATCATAGAAGCTGGTGATCCATTCATGAGTCAAAACCTTCTAAAAGACCGATATAATTATAAAATAAAATTTTTAATTATCAAAAATTAAAAATTAAAAATAAAAAAATAAACAACGAGGGCTAAATCTTTCACCAAAAACAATTGAAAAAAAACTAATCAAGGATTAGATTGAAAACTAAATAAATGAAGAAAATGATAGAAAAAGAGTAATGAAAAAAAGAGGACCAAAATTTGGAAAAAAATGAATTAAATTCTAAAGAAAAGAATTGAAAAAAAAAGTAATTGAAAATGATAAAAAAAATAGTAATCAAAAGAATAAGAACCATATTAGATACAAAAAATAATTAAATTAAATGCGGAGAGGGATGGAATTGAAAAAAATAAACTTCAAGAAGCATTAAAATTAAAGCATATAGAAATAGAAAAAAATGAAGACCAAACCCAAAAAAATACAAAATAGAGGATACAACTAAATTTATTTTTAAAGGTCTGACATGAATACCAAGGCTCAGGAGAGAGAAATGAAGGGTAGGAGAAAAAAACTCATTGTTGCTCATTCGCTGCAACCTTGGTAAACACGTTACCCTAACAACCATGTCACATAATTGTGCATCAAATGAGACAGTGGTCAAGTTTTTTTTGCCACCATAATTGTCCTCACCCGCCTTTGGAATAGCGCGGAGGACTGTGATGCGTGTGTGGCATGCTTCAACATATTTTACTGATTTATTAATATTTTAATAAGATAAATTATAAAAAGGACCCAAGGGCATACCATTATTACAAACACAACCATGACACAAAAATAAAAAAGCCCTTTGAAGTCATTCTTTAAATTTGAAAAGTCAAATGTTAACCATGTAATTTTACTATAAAAAAGAATGCAAAGACAAATAAACCCCTCTCCGCAAGGTCATTTTCTGAGCAGTTAAGGGTATAGACGTTATTTTACCGTGCAAATAAAAAGAAAAGGAAAAAAAAACCCCTTAACGAAAGACCATTTTTTTTTAAGATTCCAAGGGCAAAAAAATACTTTTTTTGTGCTTTTTCAAAATTGAATGATAAACTTTTTCCCGATCAATCCACAAATAACATTTGAATCTCTTTGAAAAAATAATTTTACCCTTAA
>Ga0325402_1000469_pt1 | contig 27910 bp, 8 predicted proteins | sample PopdelMetagenome_22_FD_207212 | JGI IMG/M metagenome (GOLD analysis project Ga0325402, IMG submission 207212) | Populus deltoides microbial communities from Bellville, Georgia, United States - Xylem-PdKOR-R3 | ecosystem: Host-associated > Plants > Phyllosphere > Stem > Wood/Secondary xylem... | reverse complement strand
AAGGAGAATTCGGCTGCAGATGCATTGTCACGTATGACGGGCAGCCCTTGCCTTTCACACTTATCTATTCCACAAATTCACGTGTGGGATCAACTTAAAGCCGAAGCTGTTTTCCATCCTTACATGAAGAAAATTGGCAAGCTGGCTACTGAGAATCCGGACAGCCCCTATACATGGCGAAATGGGTTGCTTCACTACAAAAACAGAGTAGTAATTGCCCCCAACTCTGATATCATTCAGCAACTGTTACGTGAATTCCATGATTCACCTCTTGGGGGGCATTCGGGTGTATTGCGCACCTACAAACGGCTGGCGCAACAGTTTTATTGGCCATCAATGGCTCGCATAGTGAAGGAATATGTAGCTTATTGTGATGTATGTCAATGGGTGAAGTCAGATACACTGTCACCAGCGGGTTTATTGCAGCCATTACCCATCCCCTGTCAAGTTTGGGATGACATCACGATGGATTTTATTGAGGGTCTCCCACAATCTGGCGGAAAGAACACAATTTTTGTTGTTGTTGATCGACTTAGTAAGTCAGCACATTTCTTGGCATTGGCTCATCCTTATACGACCAAAATGGTGGCTGAGAAATTCGTTGAAGGTGTGGTGAAGTTATATGGTATGACACCATTCCAGGCTCTTTATGGACGTTTACCACCGACAATTCCCCATTACCACATTGGCATATCTCCGGTGAATGAAGTGGATCAGCAACTCGCCTCTAGAGATGAATTTTTGAGTCTGCTCAAGGCCAACTTGCATGCTGCTAGTAATCCCATGCAACAACTCGCTAATTCTAAGCGACGTAATGTTGAATTTCAAGTGGGAGATTGGGTTTTTCTTAAGCTTCATCCTTACCGTCAGCGATCGATGGTCAAACGTGTATGCAAAAAATTGGCTAGTCGCTATTATGGACCCTATCAGATTGAAGAATTAATTGGCACAGTGGCGTATAGGCTGAAGTTGCCTACCCAGGCTCGTATTCATCCTGTTTTTCATGTGTCCTTGCTCAAAAAGAAAATTGGTGACGAGGTCGTCAATACGATCGATTTGCCTCCTATGACTGCTGCTGGTGAAATGCTGATCAAACCTAAGGCCATTTTAGACACTCGTTGGATCAAGAAGGGGTCTCGGTTTGTCGAAGAAATTCTGGTGAAATGGAAACACCTGCAAACTGATGATGCAACTTGGGAAGATGTTATGGCGTTACAAGAGCGATTTATCAACTTGAACCTTGAGGACAAGGTTCCCTTAAATGGGGGAGGTATTGATAAGCAGCAGCTGGAGCCAAGTGATGAGCTGGAGCCAAGTGATCTGGAGCCAAGAAGATCGCACAGAGTTCCTAAAAAGAATCGCAAGTTCATAGAGCCGTGAAGAGCCAGTCAAGGGAAGAACGAGTCAAGGGGATCCAGTCACTACAGTGTCCTCAGTGCACGGGAGGAAGAAGTCAAGTCTTATTTATCAAATTAAATAAATGTCAACTATGTAGCAGGAGTCAGTTGCTAAGAATCCTGATTGTATGTAGTCGTGCTAGTATTTTAGGAAAGTTTGTTATTTCATTCTTGTATTTAAACTCTGGTATGAGACAGAGAAAGGATTTATTCAAAATTCAATAATATCAACTTGTGGCTTATTCTCGCCCAAAGCAGAATGCAATTGTGATTTATCTTTGTCTTTTATTACTAGCTGTGACAGGGACCTATCATCAACACTTTCTCTCAAGAACAAGTAAAGAAAAACACATACAAACAATTACATGAGATGAAATAAGAGGTTTGAGTGCAGATTCAAACACCAAAAACAAAACAAATTGAGGGAGAAGAAGAGAGGAGGTTGGTGGCTGAAGAGAGAAGATAAAGAGAGGCCAAAAGATTTGAGGGAGAAGGAATCTCGAGAGTAGAAAATACAGCTAGGAGCAATTTCAAATACGTTGGGTAAGTTTTATACAAAAATACTAGCTTTTAAATTAGAGTTCTTAAGGGATTTTTTTTAAGTAGATTGAAAGTAAGGATAGAGTGTGAAGGGAAGATGAAGAAGGCTTGATAATGTTTTACCAAAATTAAAGAACATGATGACTAAGAAAAGGCTTGAAAGCTTTCGCCCAGACATGAACAAATGATGGGGGAAAACCTTTTTTATGCTAGGTTATGCATGCAAGCTAAAATAACAAGTGTAGGATCCTACAAGAAACTATAGTGTGGTAAAGTTTAAACATGTAAATAATTTTATGTGGTGCATGCTCTTATGAAGCTAAATTTGAATATGTAAAATCTCAAGAATGATCATTGCTAGGAAATAACTTGTGTTGTATATAAAGAATGTTAGAAAAAGGGGAAGAAATGAATGAAAATAATTGTTTGTGTGAGATATACAAAACTGAAATTCTAGACAGTGTTGTTAGTTAACTTGAGACCAGACATTAATTTAGTTAAAGGAAGAATTTAGGATGTTTCCCTTCATGAAAGTTGTATAATTGGATGTTAAATTTTAAATGGGACTGGAATTACCTAAATCAAAGCTGTAGAACTTTAGATATAGGTAAAAACCTGAAGACAAGTTAGATTGGAAAATTCTAGACATAATATGCACTAGACCTTAAAGTGAACATTTAGGTTTACAACTAAGAAAATTTAGGGTGAATGTCTTTATGAAAATATGTTCAATGATGTTAAATCTTATAGAGAACAAATCTTACTCTATTTGGAGCTATATAACTTCAGATATGGATAAAACACTAGAGAAGGGTCGGGTTGTATGTTACAAGACAGGCCTGCATGCCATAATATTTTGATGAATTTAAACATATAAATGGAAGAATTGGGTTTAACCTTCTTCATATAAATTGTGTAATTATATCTTAGCTCACTAAAGAAATAAACCCCAAATAAAATGAGTTTTACAACTCTAGAGGGGAGAGAAACACTAAGCAGTGTCCTAGTGTTTTGTCATGTATTGTTGAACATAATGAGTTTTGATATGAAGTTAAAAGAAGTATTTCTTGTATAAAGAATGAGTATGTAAGTTTTTTAAGGAATGTACTAACCAAAAATATTTGTATGGTTAGAGGGGAACACTAGGTAGAGGATCTTCTATCGGAGGAGCTCACTCGACCAAAGAAGAAGGTAAGTGAAAGAGTCTACAACGCATGAGGTTAAATCTAAATTTTTGAATTTATGATAAATACTGAAATATAAAAGTAATGTGAATGAATTATGAACATGATGTGAGATTAATGTAACTGAAATGCTTTCATAACGAGCAAAAACCAATGTGGGGATAGTTTTTTATGTTATTGGAAATTAATGAATTTGAATTGCCAATAAATTTGAATTTTCAGATTAATGATGACAACTAAACATGAAAGAAATGTGGATGAATTATGAATATGATGTGAGGTTAATGTAGTTGAGTTACTTTCGTAATGAGTGAAAGCCAATGTTGGGATTGTTTTCAAAGTATTGAAAACCAATGAATTTGAGTTGCTTTCGCAATGAGCAAAAGCCAATGTTAGGATTGTTTTTGAAGTATTCGGAAACCAATGAAATTGAGTTACTTTCACAAAGAGCGAAAGCGAATGTTAGGATTGTCCCAAAGTTTCAGAAATCAATGAATTTGAGTTGTTTTCATAATAAGCAAAAGACAATGTTGGGATTGGTTCTGAAGTAATTGAAAACCAATGAAATTGAGTTGCTTTCACAATGAGTGAAAGCCAATGTTAGGATTGTTCTGAAGTTTTGAAAATAAATAAATTTGAGTTACTTTCATAATGAGCGAAATCCAATGTTGGGATAGTTTCAAAAGTATTCATAAATCAAGGAAATTAAGTTGTTTTCGCAATGAGTGAAAGCTAATGTTAGGATTGTTTCTGAAATATTCAAAAACTAATGAAATTGAGTTGCTTTCGCAATGATTGAAAGCCAATGTTGGGATTGTTTTTGAAGTTTTGGAAACTAATGAATTTTTAACAACATAAATTCACCAAAAAAAATGAAACGAATGAAGAAAAATTGAGGTACAGGTCAAGACAACACAAATTGAAAATCTTGAGGATTTAATCAAGGTGGAATTTATAAGTTTGGGAGCCAAATTTGATAGAAAATGAAATATTTGATAAGATTGGGGACTTAATTAAACTTTGAATTAGTTTAATTAATAAAATCATGAGCTTAATTGAAGATTTGAGAAGATTTGAGACTTAATTAAACTTTGAATTGGTTTAATTAATGAAATTATGAGCTTAATTGAAACAATTGACAAGTCTAGGGTTTTAATTAAACTTTGATTCAGTTTAATTAATGATATCGAGAGTTCAATTGAAGAATTGATAAGTTTAAGGGCTTAATTGACCTTAGAAATAGTTTAGCTAATGAGATCAAAGGCATAATTGAAGACATATTAAATTTCTAAGCTACTTTAGGTCAAAATTACAAGAGATTAAAGTCCAAGGATCATTTTGTAAAAGGCGCCGCAATGCAGGGGTTTAAATACAATTCTACCCAGGGTCCCGATTAAAAAAATGTTAAAACTTGGAGGACCATATTGAAAAACAACCACCCTAGTCCAGAAATAGTGTCGTTTTTCATTTTTGTATTGTCTTCTTCCTCTAAAAACAAAGGAAACTCCCTACAAAAAAAAAAGGAAAAAGCATCGATCAGACCACCCACAGGTGCAATGCAATCTTCACAATTGTCATCGCCACCTTTCTAGACCTTTCCTTTCAAGAACAAGATGCTAGATATCTGTTTTTTTCATTGAAAAATTTTAACAAGTCGCCACGATGTCTAGGTGTGACAAATCTGATATTTGATTATGAATCTAAAGTAAAAAATAAAGTTCATAAGACAAAAATGTTTTGCAAGAGAAATTATAAAGTTGTTATAATTATAGGGTTCATATTGCATCAAAGTATTGTTTCTAAAATGTTCTTGGTCGATGCTCTCTTAAATATTAGACATTTATTAAAGTCGTAGAGACTGATACATATTATATTCTTTTCTTAGAAAGAAGCATTTGTTTTTATAAGCTGAGGTATAAGAGATACCCATAACTAATATGTTGGTGCTTGTCAAAGACATGTACATTAAACTGATCCACATGATAATTCTATATGGAGATATAACATAAACTATATGAAGGTATTTGAGTGACCAAGAGAGGATTCATCACCCTAGGTGAATTAGAGAAAATGTTCCACAAGTTTTCTTAAATAATATTGATTGTTAAATCCTTGTGCAAGACGGAATGAGATTTGAAAAGTGTTTCAAATCTTATTCAAATGATCAATGACTATAATGTTGCAAACAAATATGATTTGACATGGCAAACACACTCCATGCTAAAATATCTAAATCAAAACATTATTGGTGAAGGATTAATTATTACACTAAAAAATCAGTCATTGAAAGGTTAAACCAAACCACTTATGACTTTCCTAATATTTGGAGGATCGTGACACGTTGCTAACAGTACATTTAATCTTCAAATATAAATTAATCAATTATTGAATTGATAATAAATTAAATTGTTTGATTTATTTACTTTTATTTATTTAGAATTGTAATTTATATTTGGACCAATATATTAGAAATCTAATGGGTCATATATATTAGGTACCATTAGTCAAAAATTAAACTGAAATCATTAATCAAGTTTGACTTGATTGAAAATAATTTTAGAAATTAAACACTAGAATGTATTTAATTCAAGAATTATAATTCTAGTCCTGGAATAATCAAGTAGGGACTTGATTGATTAAATTTCTAAAATCATCCTTAAATAATATATGGATATTATTTAAGGGGCAAATAGATATTTTTTTATTTATAGGGTTTCAGGATTTTCTCTAAATATAAAGTTATACCTCTTATTTTTTAGAGGTTGTCCATTAGACAGAAAAAACTACGCAAGTCACCTAATAGAGAGCTAGCACTCTAGGCATAACAATCTCTCTCTTCTAAATAGGAATTTAGGAGATTTCTCACTAGTTGTTGTGTGTATTACCGTTGGAGGCTGGACAATTGAAAAACTTGTGGTTTGGGACAACCCAGCCTTTAAAGAATTATTCAAAGCTGGAGAAGATTAAATCTTCAGGTAATAAATCCCTAAACAACTCAAGATCCGTCTAACGAGATCCTAGAGACTCTTGAATATTTTTTAAAATTTATCATTTTTGCTGCGTGTATAAATTTCAGGAACCCAATAAACCTGAACCGAATAACTAGGTGGTGACTCCTTGATTTCGACACCGCAACACCACGCACCCACGTGCGACAGAATGGCAACTCCATTAGAGATTTTCTGTTTTGGACTAGGCTCTATGTGTTTTATGTGTTTAAATTTTTGCATTCGGTTTATTTCTTTTTTACTTATTCACTCTTTAGCATGTTTTATCCTACTCACGCATGTATGTCGGATATGGATGAATATCTTCATGCATCACAAGTTTATTTGTGATATATTGCTTCAGAATACACACACATGAAAACTTCAATTTAGGTGGAGGAGTAACGACTGACCCTATGACTTTTAGTTAGGGATTAAGTTCATGAAACTATCTGACTCTTTGTTGAGTGCTTGGACTGGTAGTGATTGGTATAGAGACCCCTTTAAGACTAGATAATGTTACCTCAATGTCTCTCGTAAAAGGACATAGAACCTGCCTATAGGATTATGTTCCATAAATAAAAATTGTTGCATTAAGACATGCTTAACCCTAAAAAGCATCTTGAATTGTAGGATTTAGGGCTAATAATATGATCATTAAAGAAATGACTTCTATTGAATACGGGTTGGATTTTGAATCCCTATAGCTATTAGAAGGGGATTGCTTAAACTGGATGATAGTAAATTGTCAATCATCAAAAAAGTGAGTTACATTAGAAACAATTTGAAAAAGCTCATCTCACACATGAAAAGCATCTGCGATGATGAGTTTTTGATGAAATATGAAAGGATGGTGGAAATCACGAAGGTGTCCATGTAGAATTCAGAAATTAAAGCCTTGATGTATTTTTAGAACCCCAAGTATTGGTGCTTCACTTTTGAGAACATAAACATGTGTCATACTTTAGAAGAGTTTACTAACCAAATTCTCTCGAAATCTATATAAAATCTACTTTCATGAAAGGTGCGACAAAGTGCTAACTGAATTGACTAAATTGATCAAAGTTTTAGATCTCCATAAGATATTAGAGAAAAGTGTTACTGACCTAAAGTGGAAGATAATCAAAGAGGTATTCAAAAAGAGAAAGAATGACTCTAGATTTGCTAAAGAGAAGGGCATGATATTTGCTTTAAGGATCTCCGGATTGGTGTTATTTCCAAACCTCACCATTATAAAAGGGTTAGCTAGGGATCAATGAGATGTTGTAAACAGTTGTTGTACATATAGGTGATTAGCCATCTAAGAACCAATAAGCCGGTATTTAACAACATCTGGTGGTTTAGTCAAAGACCATTAAAGATAGTTAAAGAAGAAGAGTAAAAGGATTTGAGTGAGGAAAACTAGAAAGTAAAATTGTAAGGAATCATGCAAGGAGAAATGAAATGGGAAGCCCCGTGGATAAGAGCAATAAATTCTTGATGAGTTATGGTCAAAGACAATGGGTGCCTCTGATTAGAGTGACTGAATATGTCATCTACGCATCCGCTTTGGTTATAAGGCAAATTGAAGGCATACAACATATGCCAAGGACGATTGGATTATCCCAATTCTCCAAATTATTCAATGACCAATCTATTTTGGAAGTTGTGTAAAACATCAAACAACATTGAAAGCTTTTAGTATTTGTCAAGATGGAATTAAATGGTTTGAGAGATCCAAATACTAGTGAAAAGTATTTAAGGTGGAGAAATCTATCACTAGTCACCATCCCCATAACTCTTAGATTTGAAGTTGAGACTTCATAGGTTGCTGAACCAACTAAAAGGAAGAGATTATCAATGAGGAAGAGTTTAGAGAACAATTGGAAAAGCTCTTTATGAAGCTGGGCACTAGTAAAGCCCTCAAGATATCCCTCGAGTAGCAGCATCTCATTGAAGAGAAATTAAGAAAGTTTGTAGAGTAATAACTAAAGGAAATGGACAAGAAGATCATGTTCTTGGAGAAGCAATTGAAAGAAGAAAAAGCGACTAAAAACCGAGCTAAGGAAAAGCGATAAGAATTAGGAATGCATTGGATACAAACTAGTATTGAGCTAGAGGCTTTGAAAACTGATTTCAATGATTACCAATAAAGGGCTTACATGTCTTCAAGGACCCATGCTGAGTTAGAAAGCTGGATTGAGCAATATGAAAGGCTACACTAGAAGCATGTAATACTGGAAAGTGAGCTGGTTGAAGCAAAAGCCAAAGGAAAAGTTATCGGGGTCTTCAAAACTAATTTGGATAATATGAGAGATAAGATAAACCTACTAGAGAAGAAGCTTGACAAAGTAAAGGCCAAGGAAAAATGTTTGGAAGAAAAGAATGGACTACTTAAGTGTCACAACCAAATGATTAACACTAACAATAATCAACTGAATCAGAACAACATGTTCCTCTTGGAGAAGATGAGAAACATAGATAAACATATTAATTAAGCCTTTATTTATGCCCAAATAATTCGCCATAATGTCCAGCAAGTTGGAAAGGATGTCCACCGATATCAATAAAGCATGGTTGAGACTAATGTTTTTCTTAGGAATATGGATAATAAAGGCTTTGCCTTTCTTCTTGTAAACGATAATAATAAGTAGACTAGTTTTCAAATGCAAAACTTTTCATCAAGTATTAATGAAAAGAGCTTAAACCCAACCTTTTGAGTAATATCTCTTTGTGATTAGTGTATTTTTTATTAAGCATTGGCTCATATTAAATTTTCTCAACAACTACAAATAGGTCGAAACTCTACCCGTTTATAAAGGAATAGTGGCTATATATCAACCTGAGGTATAGCTAATCCATATCCAATATACATCATCATGCATAATCATACATCTATATGCATTTACATTTATGAATTATGGAATGTGCATGGCAGGTATTCGAAATATAGGTCCCCTTGCTAGAATCTACAATATTAGGCTTTGCAAAAGGATGGAAAATGAAGAAGGGGCTCACCTTAAGGCCCACTAACAAAAGGAAATGAAAGACGTTAAGAACAATATGGTTCAGATGGCTAGCTTACTTGAGCACCTCTTGCAAGCATAGTTTGGGGGAGGGACATCTAGTTAGCAGCCAACCATGTTACCGCCACCAACAACTCATGTTCTCATTGACTCACAAAACTTATGAGAAAATCGCGTTACTAGACCACAAGGAACAACGAGCGTTCTAATGACTTGCTTGATTACACTTGCTCAAGTACCGGCCATAATATATCTAACAATGGAGGGTTCCCACAGGGTTGAATCCTCTGAACATCTTTAACAAAATAAAAAGACCACCTAGAAGGAAAGATTGAGGGTTGTTGAGGGATTTATTGGTGCCAGATGTAGTGGTGCCCAAGAAGTTTAGGGTGCTAGAATTTGACAAGTATACGAGACTGCAATGCCCTAATACGCATTTGAGGTCTTACTGCAATAAAATGGTAGAAGTCATACGTGATGAAAAGTTACTCATCCATTTCTTCCTAGATATCTTGATTGGTTCTGCGTTAAACTGGTACATGACCTTGGATAACACAAGAGTAAAAAAAATAGAGTGATCTTGTTGATGCTTTCTTGAAACAATACAAGTTCAATATTGACATCGCTCTAGACCAGACGAGCTTGATGGTGATGGATAGGAGAAACAAGGAAACCGTAAGGGAGTATACCCATAGGTGGAAGAACAAGGCAATGCATGTACAACCACCTTTATTGGAGAAAGAGATGGTGAATCTATTCGCCAATAATTTCAAGTCCCCATATTATGAGCATCTGATGGGTTGCTCCGTCCAATATTTTTATGATGTTGTTGTTATTGTTGAAAGAATAGAACAAAGGATAAGAGCTGATATAATATCAGAACCTACTAAGAAAAGGGGTTTACTGGGAAGAAAAATGATATTGAAGTAAGCAATATGGAAAGAGGGTATAAAGGTAATAAGAATTACCAAAGCCAAAGCTACCATACTCTGTCTTCTCAAATATCCAATATTAACTTTGTTAACCCTCTTCCAGTAAACTAGCTCACCAACCCGCTAGAAAACCAAGCCGAAAATAATTTAAGAATAACCTACTAAAGAAGCCAAGAATAACTCCTACCCCTACTTATGCCCCTAGAAGAAATTAATTAATTAATTACCCTAACTTAAAACACAACACACAAGATAATATAAAGCAAGTAAGGGGTTGATCCCACGAGAAAGGTCTAATTCAGATTTTTATGCTATATGATATGCAATTTGGAGGGGGAGTTTGGAGTTATCTAGGCTAAAGCAAAAGTAAACAGAAAACTACCAAGCAAAATTAAATAAAATCAGAAAATTATCAAGAGAACAAACCTTGGTTTCAAGTAAACATCCACCTACGGAAATCAAAACTGATCACTGAAATGATACATTAATTTTATATTCTGAATATTAAACCTTTCTTAACATTAATTAATTAACGAATCCACCGTATAACTAACTCTAACCATCAAATAACCACAGTGTCCGCACTAGTAATTTAATTGAATGGCATCATTAAAAACTAGATAAATTACTTAATCTTAAGAATATGACTTTCTGGAGTTCATGTTTGATTTGTTTGAATGTTCTTACTAAGGTTAATAACGTAGATCCACCACAATTAGTAATCTTAGTTGCTTCACAAGTTCATATACCACAACTCCAGTTTTGATATCAAACTTAGCAAAAGATTGTCTACAATAATAACTTAGAGTCCATTCTAGCAATTAAAATAAACAATCATAGGAAAAATAAGCATAGGAGAACAAACATATTCATCATATAAACTAAAAAGAAAAGGTAAAATAAATTTCACGGTTCTTGAAATTCGAAGGTTTCCATGTCCTTGCAACCAAGAAAAAGAGTTTAGCCTTGCATGTCTATTGAACAATTAATCAAAAAGAACGAAGAAAACATGATTTCGGGTTTTTCAAAGGAAATGGCTATTTTTTTCTCTCTTGGTTGGTCGTCCTCTCTTTTCCTTTCTCTTTTTCTTTTTATGTCTTAGGAAACCCTAATCCTTTTTCTACAAAATAGTTCTTTCCTAAGTAGACAATTTACATTTAAGCATTTCAACAACTATTTTCCTAAAAAAAGAGAAATAGTCTTGCATAAAATCTTCAAGCTTCGACTTTAGAGTTAGAAAGCTAAATTGTCAAATTAAAGACTTGGATGACGGTTTGAATGCTTTGAGAAGTAATTTGGACTTGTTTCTTCACAAAACCTGTCTGCTGGCAGAATTCATATGTCATCTTAGAAAACTCATATATCTCTCATATGAGCTCCTTTTCTGCTGATATTTGGTAGGCTGATAGGTCTTTGAGTCAGAAATCCAACAAAATTGAGTTTGTATCAAATGGACTTATGTAGCTCAATATATTAAAGTCGGAATGGCTAAAGGTCAACCTTAGCAGAATGCAAGATTTGACTTTGAAGGATGCGATCTCCATGCTCTTTCTCTTTTTATTTTTCTTTCCATATATGTAAAGAAAGAAATGGATGTTAGCTTGCTAACGCCACTGAAATCACTTCATTTCGACTTCTAGAGCTCAAGCTCTACACAAAACATCGATTGGAGGTCAAATATGTCAATTATCTCCAATTTATTTCGTTTTGAATCTTTCATCCAAAAGTACCTTCAGAACATAAAACAAAGAATATCAAGGAATTTTACGTATAAAATATAGGCAAAACACTAGGTAAATATGGATAAAACTATCAAATAATATGGTTGCATAAGAAGTATATTATGAATGGAACATTGGTGATGATTTAGAAGGAAGAGACATTAGCAATGGTGTAAAATAGGCCTATTCATGGTTCGATTCGATTCGATTTGAACCACAAAAACCAATCGAACCGAGTAACTCAAATTTTTGAAAATTCAAACCGAACCGAACCAAATTCTGATTCGGTTAAATTCAGTTTTTTTACTTTAAAACCGAGAAACCTAATCATCAAATTAATGGGATTTTTTGAATTTTTTTAGGTAAAGCACCGTTATCTTTAGCTGCGAGGCCATCCTTTTCAACTGGGATTTCCTTAGCATTTAGTGGCTTGGATTTGGTTTCCATGCTTGCCTTGCCCAAAAGGCTCTTCAAGGAGTATGTTGTGGGCTCCTCAAAGAAAGGTGTTATTCCTGGGTGCTCCAGTTTGTGACCTTGGCAATAATCTCTTCATTCTTCTTTCTCCCATGTGACTCATTCAAAACATTAGTAATGGAAGGAAACCAACCAGCTTGTACAAAAGCAACTTTTGGCTGTTGTGGGTTTTGTTTTGTCTGGCTTTTTGTTTAGAAGTGAAGAGAGAAGCCAGGAAGAAGTGAAGAGAGAAGCCAAGAAGATAAAGATGTAGGTTTTTGTTCGGCTAGAGAAGAGACAGATGCAGAGGGTAGAGTGGATGGAAATTGAAAGGGAAAGGAAGAGGGTGAAAAATAGTCTCTGGTCTGGGCAGCAGCTTTTCGTGTTATGTTATTAAGGCTAGGTTAACTGTAGACTGTAGTATTTATAGCTCTTTTATTTTATAGTTGGTTTGGTTCACTGGTTTCCGTTTTAGAACCGAAACCAAACCGAACCGGCAAGATTTTATGGTTTTAAAAATCAGTTTAATCAGTTTTCCATCTCGGTTCGATTTTCTCGGTTAATTTTTCATCAGTTTTTTTGGTTTTCTCGGTTAATTAGTTTTTTTAAACACCCCTAGTGTAAAATATAGTAGTTCCCTATATAGAAATAATAGAAGGGAGCAAAGATGGAAATCTTCATACTTTTGAAATTGTTAATACATAATAGGTGTTAGAAAACACCGTATTGAGAAAATCAGTAATTTCTAAAGCCATAAGAATGGCTTTCTAGTATGATCTTATCTCTAGGAATCCTAGGAGGATAAGTCCGATAAAGTTAAAGATTGCAAATCAGAGATTTGAGCTCATTTTTAAGCCTGGAAAGAATGACTATAAAAGAGTTATTGATATCAAACAAGAAAAAAGATTGGCCAAACTAAAAGGAAATGAATCAAAAGAAGAAGAGATTGACATCGCTCTGATCCTTGTATCATTCCTAAAGAATGCTTATGTAAAGCACTCTGAATATATGATGGATGTTCCTATCCAAGGCTTGACTGTTATAGGGATCAACACATTAGAACAAGATCGTAAAGTCAAGAGCTACAGTGAGAAAAGAAAGGTTGTTGAAGGAGAAGAGTTGCTATCACAACTAACTGTTCACACCATGGAAGGGAATGTTAGTAAAGACCTTGTACAAAAGCTAGCAAGTGGCAAAATGTTCTAAAATTAGGTGATCCAAGAGGCTCTTATAGTCTTCAAACAATAAATGACAATGTTGTTCTAGTGTGCTCTTTGAGCTTTCTGTGTTTGCCTATGTGTTTGTCTTTGCTTTCATACCAAGTTGGCAATCTTGGCTCAAGATATCAACATATGGTTTTCACTATATTGAGCCTTTATTTTTTTATCAATGATGTAATAGCCCGGCCCAATATGCTATATATTGTCCATTTTGGGCCTTACCGCCCTCACAGTTTTGTTCCTGGTGACGCGAGCCCATTTCTGAGCCTGACGCCCCAAAACGCATACAACATGTTAGCAACCAGCACTACTAATAAGGCCAACTACCAAACCCTCACCCGCTGATTTGAGATATTACAAATGAGATCATGCATTTTTGTAAATTTTTCCATCTCTTTATCTTTGCAAAATACACACTTACATTGAAACACCTTCCACTTTCAAGAAATCTGAAAAACGCATCGTCCATAAAATCACGAGCACATTACACTGAGAATGAATTGCCAAATTTTGATGAATACATAATTGCAATGGAAGCAAATGAATGGGAAGAGGATGATGTAAAAGAATTTGCTAAGCTAGTAAAACAATCAGAGCGAGCATGGAAACCAATCAGAGAAGAATTAAAGGCAATTAATGTTGGTACAGGGCAGGATGAAAGAGAATTTAAAATAGGGACTCTAATGTGTTTGCTTAGTCCTGTGCAGATACGCCCGGTTTAGATACTAACATTGTAGTGCATAAGATGCCATTAAATGAAGTATACCTGTGAAGCAGAAACTATGAAGAACTCGTCCAGATATGATACTCAAGGTGAAAGCCGAGATAGAAAGGCAATAAGATGCTGGTTTTTTTAGGTAGTTAGGTTACCACAATGGGTATCAAACATAGTAGAGATTCCCAAGAAAGAAACCAAAATCAGAGTATATGTAAACTACATGTATTTAAATAAAGTATGCCCAAAAGACAACTTTCCTTTGCCACACATCGATGTTCTAATTGATAATGCAGCTCAACGTACTCTTTAATGGATGGTTTCTCTAGGTACAACCAGATCAAAATGGTCAACAAAGATATAGAGAATACAACCTTATTTACCTCGTGGGGAACCTTTTGCTACAAGATTATGCCATTTGGACTGAAAAACATTTGGGCCACTTATCAAAGGGCAATAGTAACTATATTCCATGAAATGATGCATAAAGAAATTAAAGTATATATAGATGACATGATTGCTAAATCCGAAAAGGAAGGAACCATTGTCAGAATCTGAGAAAGTTGTTTGAAAGGCTGAGAAAGTATAAGTTGAAGTTAAACCCTATAAAATGCTCCTTCGAGGTAATATCCGGAAAGCAGCTAGGATTTATGGTGAGTAGCGAAGGTATTAAAGTCAATCCTGATAAAGTAAAAGCAATCGAGGCCATGCTGGCTCCTAAAAGCAATTATGGTGAGCCATCATCTTGAAAAATAAAAAATAATAACAGAGTTCCTGAGATTTCAAGAAAATAAAAACTTTCAATTCAATTTTTTTTATTCATTAAAGTCAGGGTCAAAAATATCCACTTAGATTGATATCATCCAAAGAAAAAATTAGGAATATCATCTTGATATTCATTGATATTAGAGATAGACATATTTGTATTCATCAATGTTAAAATTAGAATTATTTTTAGAATTTACTAACACTAGAATTAAAAATTTTAGCACTAGAATTGAAAATAAATTTGAATCTCAATATCCACCAATTCCCTCTCAACACAGGAGGACTAGTTTTCAATGATACGCGATTTTGCATAGCCACAAGTTAATTAGTTGCGCTCCGTGACGGTTACTGTGATGATGTTATAAAATATCTTTAAGTAGTTTTTAAAAAGAAAAAGTGTCAGATAATATGAGTAATTATTTTAAATCAAGATAGTTGGTAGCTAGTATTTAATGTCTAGTAAATAAATAAAGATGGATGATAGTAAAACCTGGGAAAAAAAATCATAGATTTAGGGATTTAAATATTTAAATAAATATTTTTATAAAGAGAATATATTAATATTTTAAAGAGATATCAGTGTGCATGCGATAACATCAAGTCCTTGGGCCATCTCTAGTACATGTTGGTTCTTCCACTTTGAAAGATCATGTGGTCTTCCTTGTTGATTCTTTATAGAAGGGAAAAGAAAGATATCATCAAGTCAAGAAATCCTGATGTACAAGACAAGGGCAATATGTAAAATTAATAAAAGAGTTGTATTTACTCCTTTATTGAATTCTATTGTAATGACTTCAGTTCCAAACATGCGATAAGAAGTTACTTTGAATTAGCCTGGGCTGGGCATGATTCACTCGAGACATTTGGAAACACGCTTGCGGAGAATCAAAACCATCCTCTACGACCAGCCTCAGCACCATAACATGTTACAAAGACTTCTGGGGAAAATATTTATACAGAATAAACAGGAAAAGAATGATTAGCGACGACATCATTCCAGAAATACTGGAAACTCAAAACTTTGCACCACGGCAGTCATTCTTTCATGAATAGAAACACCAGTACCAAAGCGTTATGTGCAAGAACACAGCTAAATTTTTTAACTATGTGTAAACATCATTTGCTAAACCAGACTGCACATCTGGTCTCCCCATTTACTGGAAAAAATGATGGGGAACCCCAATTTCTCTCTAGATATTCAATATACAAGACCAGATCATGTTTCGCAAGAATGACATCAATGGCCTCCTTTAAAGGATCTAACAGCCTCCCTTTTATTTGAGGCAATCTCGCATCCAACCTCCTATGTTCTCTTGTGTGCGCGCTATGGCGAGTAAGGGCCAGTATATATAGCTTAAAAGAAAATCGATCAAATAAGTGGGCAGGGTGTTGAGAAATTGGCAAAAAAGAGAAAAATCAATTAATCAATTATCATAGTGAAAGACATTGTGTCCTGTCAGGAAGATTCCTAGGCATGGGTAGTGCAGTGACATATCTCTGAAGGCATTTCTGGGCATTTCCAGATGCATCTGAGGATGATGAGCTCTCGGCTCCATCACCTTGACCCCGCCCATGGAATTTTGCAAAACGATTGATAACAGAAAACCTCTCTAGATCTTGGCATTCCAATCTCAAGTCTGAAACTGATGCTCTTTTGTCCAATCTGCATCCCGAGAGGGCAAATAATAAATGATAGTATATCTTTGTACCAAGTGTGTTTTATCATTAGGAATTTCAGCTAAGGAGATGCCAAAGAAGAAGAAAAGAGACATGCAGGTGAAACAAACTGCAATCATGGCCGCACAAAACCCAACATTAAGCAATCTAAATCTACATCTGCATGGTCAGGTTCAAGCATGCTAGATTGTTCTCATTGTACCGATCAATATGCCCCTCTCTGAAACATGTTTTGAGACGCAACATTCTGGACTGATTAAACAAAACCTCTTTCAATTTGTTTGGAATTACACATGATTCCTATGTCATTCCTCTCAATACAAAGTCAAAGCATCTTTCCTCTAGAGAGAGAAAAGAAAAGAAAAATAGGACTCTTAACAATTCATAAGACATCAATAATGTTTGAATCAGATAAGTAGATAGAGGAAGGATATGCTAACATGTCAGACACCAATATTAAAAAGCAGAACAGAATTTTAAAGCAGAAAAAATGAGATTAAGAAGTTAGCAAGCAATTAAATATCACCACTAAAGTCACCAAAGTTTACCTCAACAAATCACTCTCCAGCTTCCTTGTTCTACTGATAAGGTCTTCCATGACTTTTGATAAGTATTGATCAACACTCTTGTCAGGTGATTTTATCTTTTCAGGCAGGCTTAGGAGAAAGAAAATTTTCTTTAATCATACAGATCAAAGAATTATTTAACACTAAAAACTATAAATCTTACTACCAGTAAAAAGCATACTGAGAAAACAAAAGGGCCAGTATTTAACACAGAAATGATTCTTACAGGTCTCTGCTGTTGGAAGGTGCAGGAGTATCACTTCCAGTACAAGAGAGTTTGCTGCATGCATCTCCTAGTGTTGATCTGGCTACAAAGTAAGCAGCATTCTCATAATGCAAAGTAGCATCTGCAGAGAAAACTGATGCCAGGGCAGGGCGAAGGAGTATCTGCATAAGCTGTGTAGTCAATATAAGCCTCCTCTTTGATCGAAGGACTGGCAGTCTATCATCTACCATTTCAACTTCATCTTCCACCTGTTATCAGAAATGAGGCCGTTTGAACATGAGGTAACTTTAAGAAAACCTAAGAGGAAGAAAAATAAAGGATGAATATAGCTTGTAAAGCTGTATAGCTATAAGCAAACCTTTTCTGTCAATCTATTTGTTGCCTGTGCCCAGTCAACTTCAACCGCACTATAAACAGAAAAATCCACATGTTATAGTCACCATCTTTTCATTAGAATACAAAATGAATCAAACAATTATCCAGTAAATAATATCAGAGGAACAGAGCAATGAACTTTTGCAGCAAAATAAGATCACTAAAATGATGCATCAGTATCATCAACAAAGATAAATATGGCACTCAATCAATGCATTGTTATGCCAACCACCTGACATTCTGAAGCCTTTGAGGACCATGCATCACTTCCTTATGCCATGGTACAGGTTCGGACACGGCAATTTTACGTTTCTTTGGTCTCATAACCACCAGGCTCACATCACCAGAATCAGGCTGCAAAGACTGAGGGGAAGAAAATTTCTCACTAGCTATTGATGAGCAGGTTGAACCCTTTTGGACTATACCAAACTGGCTGGCAGCAGCAGCGGCATTTCCTTGCTCAATTGAACTATGAGCATGCGATCTATCATCAGGTCTTCCAGCAGTGAAAGGCATTTCTGAAGTATTCATGGAGATAGTTCTTTGTGCATCATGCATTTGTAATATCTGTCCATTTTTAAAGGTTCCATACTGATCAAACCAGGATGGAGCCATCTGGGGACTAATCTGGGAATGTTCACCTCTGACAGAAACTGCACCATTGCTACTAGCAAAACTCTGAGAATCATGTCGACCAAATGCAAGCATTTCCTTTGAAGGTGCATTTGAGTCCTGAACATCAGCTGTTTTTGCTGAAAAGCTAAGCATCTTGGAATCTCCAGGGGGAATTGGAGTGCAGTCTGCCGGTGCATCTCTGACCATATTGTTGTGTCCATAAAACTGCTGACCTCCCTGAGTAGTTACCAGTTGAGGATCCACGGGAGCATCAGGACTTTTAAATCTCTTCAAACTCCTATTACCATTATCCACCTCCTCATTTTCCATGCCCTGCATTTGATGCAGTAGGGGGTAATTTTGATGCAAAGTATTATTGGGTTTTAAAGATCGTCCAAAAGCTTCGATTTGTTTCCGAGTACTGGCTAGGTTTGAAAGAGATGTTTCAGTAAGATGATTCAAAACAGAGCCTTTCTCATGTGAAGCGCTCATTGTATTCTGGGCCCGATCATTTTCAAGTGAAACTTGCTGCAAGTGGTCTCCTTTTGATGGTTGCTCTTTCCCAAGAAAACCATGTGAATTCATCAAACGGGAACCAGATTCAGCTTGATTGCTCCCTCCAACTTGCATTATTTGATTGTCTGGCTTCTGTGGTAGAGTCAAAGTTGCGCCTGAACAGTTATGTGATAGAAGATTGGATTTAAACATACTGTATGAAGTCTGAAATGGCTGAGAACCAAATGGATGTAGCTGAGATGGAACACTGGTCCTCATAGCAGGTGACATTTTTGAAGAAACAGCATCTTGTGATAAAGCATTGCGCTGGGGAGCTGGTGCAACTTCCAGCACAGAGAATTGTTGAGCAGAATCTCTTGCATGGTCAGGAGAAGAGGCATTATCACTATGTGAAGCATGCCTGGATGAGTCAGACACCGATGGTAATGCAGATTGATTAGTTTGATCTCTCTCAGAAGACTCATCTGTCTGTTTTTGTTGAGAAGAAAATTGATCAAAAGATTCATTAACACATTTACTGGTTGTTGTGTGTCCACCTGTATCAGTCTTGTGCTGATTGGAAAGATGATTTCTTGAATAAGGGAAACCAGGGGGAAAGGCAGCAGCAAAATTTCTTTGGGCACTATTGCCAGAATGCATTGAGGTGCTGCAAATAGCATTCCACAATTGTCCATGAGATGTTTCATGTGGAATTAAAAACTGAACAGAGGAAGTAGGAGCCAACCTTGTAGAAATAATTGCATTCGTGGGGCTCTGAGAAGGATGGGCATGCTCTGGAATGAGCCCCCTTTGGGATGGAGGAGCCAGTTGTAAACCAAAAGCTTGAGAAGCAGGAGACTGATCCCTCTGAACATGAAAAGATGCATCAGAAGTTTCAGCTTCAGGCATCTTAGAATTGAAGTGCATTTCATTTCCCTGGTCACTTAATTGGTCCACCTTGTGAAGGAGCTCCAGCATATTTCGATTGCTACAAATTTGAAAACATAAACCATATAACAGCCATACCAATGATAAAAAAAAGTGAGTCACTGACACATTTGATTGCTAGCATGTAAAGGACAATACAATTGAATAGTGGATTAATACGAATGCTAAAAATGATCAATGAGTTTTCCACCATCAAGATAAACAACAGCAGACAGTCAACAATATCTTCATCAAAATTCAAAATAGCAATAAAGGATAATATCCAAAACATTCAACTACCTTGTCATGGTTTTACTTGGTGCACGAACAGATCTGTCAAAGGGAGTTGACAAGCCAGGTGCCGAACCTGGAGGAATACTTTTTGCAGGTATCTCATCTAAGCCTTTTGTTTCTCCTTGAAAGCCAGACAAATGACCCTGTAAATGAGTATTAAAAGAGAAACCATTAAAAGATATTCTAACACCTGTTTCAATTCCATGGAGAAGTCACACTTAGCATGACCCAGAAAAATTGCTAAAAGTATAGGGGGGGGGGGGTGTCTGGAATGGAGCTCAAGAAGCAATCTCTAAATTACCTTCTCAATTTCAACAGAATCTCTAGCTGCATGACTAGGAAAGTTTGGATAACTACCATACCCTTGGTCAAGACCCTTTAGCCCTTGACAAACCTGCTGAGGAATAGACTGTGAATTTGCCTCGAGATTTGTTCCATAAGAAGGTTCCATGTCAGCATCCAGATCCCCCATAGGATGATACTGAAATTTGCGTGATCCAGATGGCTTTCGACCTATAGGACTGGATGACTTTTGCTTTCCTCTGGACAAAGAACAAGAATCGTTTGCACCCAACCATGTGTTTTCCCTTGCGCCAAAAGCAGAAGCATGGTGGGTTATATTGGGGAAGCTATCAGTTGTGTTATCTTTTGTATTTGAGCGCTGCGCTTCCTGAGTTTCAACTGCCCTGTTTGCCAAACTACTATTTCTCGATGACTCAAAAGAATGATCATTCTTGACCATATGGGGTTGGCACTTTCCTACAACCTCATTTCCTTTATGGTTCACTGAAAAACCAGCATGTTTCCAGATATCAATATTATTACTTTTAGAAAGCTGTTTGCTGCTTTCCATGTTGGCCCTCTCAGTGCTTGAATCTGGCAATGCAGCAACATTATTCCTGTTAGTATCTTCTTGGTTGACCAGTGGGCTTGTCATGGAAGATTTTGCATGTTCCAATTCAGCAGTAGAATTGGAAACAGAAGTAGTCTTCCATATATCAGCACCATGACCCATCACCTCAAACATGGGACTCTTTTTATCAGCATTCTGAGAATCTTGGAATGATTTTTCATTTTCCTGATATTTCGAAGCAGCAGTTGTGATGGGAGACGCAGAATCCATAAAGTTCAAGCCACTTCGACTAGTTAATGGTTGGCCACTGGAGCTATATGATGGCATGCTCTGTTGATTTGCCCAAGAGCCTGGAATGCTCTTTGCATTTGATGCTGCATCTGAAGAATGGGTAGCTTTTCCATAAAAATGACTGCCTTCGGCAGCTGCTTTTTGTAGGAGTCTCCTATCTGGCCACTTGGTTTCGTCCCCCGGAAACTGCTGAGTATGCCTAAGAGAAGCAGTCCGCAACCTCTCACTCTGTTCATGTGAAGTATTGACTCCAGATTGGTGAACCCCTCGGATATTATTATAACTCGTACCTGTATTGGTTTCATGAGACACAGGGAAGGGTCGAGTCTTCAAGCTAGAGGCAGATGGCAAGCTATTATCAGCCCAATTTGACTTCTGTTTACTAATATCATTTGCAGTGGGAGTGTGCTGATTCACAGCTGGAGGTTCGCTCTTTCGGTAAGTCACGCCACTCCACTCTTCTTGTAGCCGTGTATCACTGCTAGAAGTTTCTGCTACAGCAGATTGCATAAGAGCACTCCAACTCCCACTTTGCACAGAGGGCAATGTACTGAAAAAGTCTGTGCCATCCAACATATTGTAACCTCCAGAACTCATGTTGGTGGTCCTGCCAAATGCGTCCCATAAATTATCATCGGACCCAAACAAAATCTTTGCCTCGGCTGGATCTAGGGTGGCCACATTCTGGGAAGGAGCAACCTGTATCATGGTTTCCTCTTCTGATGCCAGGTCTTGCCTCATGCAAATTTCTTGCACTGGCTCATTGTTTTGCTGGGGATTCACTTGATGCAAGTTTTCCAACTTAAATCCACTATTTATACCATGACCATCAGACGATGCAATCATTTTCCCCTGATATCCCCGTCTAGAAATCAATGCTCCATCCCGCACACTAACCTGCTCTGGAAATGCATACTGATTGTTTGTTAAGGAGTTACTGCTGTCTGATACCTGCTGCATTAAGGGCTTATCCATTTGGACAGGAGAATACTGACTTGGAGTGAGACTCATTGCAGAGATAGGGACACCATAAAGAGATTGATCAACCTGCTGCGGAACCATACCCACTATGTGTGGCAGTGCCTGGCCCTGCTCAGGGGAAACCATATGTCCTCTAACAGATCCTTGCATAACTGGAGGCACACCTTGCTGTGGCCAGTTTGTGCTAGCTGCCATGAGCTCAGGCTGCAATGAAAAATTTGATGTTTCATGAATAGGAATGCCGTTGATCAAAGGCTGTGAGTTGCCAGCTGCCTGTTTTGCAAAAGCAGAAGCTTGATTGACTGAATTCAGTTTCCTTGCATCTTCTTGCTTCTGAAGTTCTTGCTGCCACTGCATTTCTTGTATTTTCTTAAGCATAAATTGATGCTGTAGCAGCTGCATGTCACTAATCCCTGGCTGCTGTCTAGGAAAAGATTGCAGCATGCCAGGATGCTGACTGCTAATTTGCTGCTGACCTCCAAAGAAATCATAATTAACTGGAGATTCATTAAAATCCATTCTGGCTGAATTCTTTTTGAGAAATTCAGGACCATCTGCCAGCTGTGAATCAAGCATTGAAAAGCCTTTTGATGTCATACTACGTCGATCAGATTCTGTATCCACTCCCAAAAAGTTTTCTTCATTCTGGTTTGTCTGGAGAACTTGATGGCCATGCATATAGCCATTCAAAGGTGGCTGTTGGCTTTGACTCTGGCTTCTGGCAAACTCAGGTCTGGGATTTGAATGTGAAAAGTACATGCCAAGCTGCACACTTGATGATTCACCTCCTCTCTCAGTATCAGCTAATTTCAAAAGAAAATGAGTGATAAATGACATAAAAGCCTACAAACTTTACCGCACACAATAACTTCAAACCATAATATCCATAATTCAGGGTGTTATTGATGGGGGGAAAACCAAGTCTGCTTTATTACAATTTAACTCTACTGAAAACAATACAGGCCAATGAAAACTAACAAAATAAGATATGCATAATTAATACCTGGTTGATGTACATTGTCATTTTTTAAGTTAGAAATAAGAGGTGTGCCAATCTGCCTCTGACTTCCAGCCCAGGGATTATTATTTGGGCCAGACCAAGTCCCGTCAACAGTCTGTGATTGGTGCTGGCCCTGGGACCAGTTATCCTGCCCAAGGAAATTGTGGATCCTATCTCCAACTTCGTTGCCAGGCATAGATAACCCACCTCACAGATATTCAGCAGCTTAAATTGTCAGAAGAAACTCACTACCTAAAAGGAGATCAAGTTTAAATCTTTATATTCAGACAATTTAATTGAACAGAACTTTACTACATGAAGAACTTCATAAGTACAAGCACGCTCAAACCTCTTCTCTGTTCATTGGGTGTCACTCAAATCTCATTCTGCATACAAACAAGATCTAGGGCATCACAATGAAGTAATGGAAAGATGTGTGGATAAAATTGCGTGTATGTATGTGAGCATAACTCTATACAGTTGACCAAAAGACTTAATCAGAAAAAGGAGTTGATGACCTAGTAACATTGATGGTGAATAGCTGTACCGTATACATAAAGTCAGCCCTCAATTACAGTGTTACCTCATAATCACCTTCTACAAATATATTATATAAACAATGATCTTTTGACACACACACATATTTAACAATCTCTTGCAGTTAATTGTTGATCATCTACCCAAGAGTAATCAAAAGAAAAGTTAATAATATTTTCTATTAAGTTCAACAATATTGCCAACAGCCATAAATCCAAACAACCACCATCATTACTGGAATTTCAAATCTTTTAGCCTACTTTCGGTTTGCATGCAGGGGCACAACACATATACCTAGAAAAAGTTTCCAGTCACTTTATTATTTCTCAAAAACTGTATGACTTCAATATTTCCCTAATAAGGAACGTCCCAGACATTGTCAACTAATCTAACTTCGAAAAGTTACAGCTAGCTTAAGTTGAAGCTCTATAAATTGTTTAGGCAATAGGAAACCTGCAGAAGATATCCTTCAGCAGCAAGAAGCTGAAATTCAGATTCCAAGAACTTAAAAGACAAGCCTCTTCTATCTATTGGTTCATACTAGGAGATGCTGAAAATCAAATTGAAGATGAGATTAATAGGTGACCTCTTCTTTTCATTGAATTACAAATGGCAGACCAGCTATAAGGAAAAATACCTCTTCAACCGAAAGCCCTAGAAAGTAGAAATCTCCTAAACTCTGCTGCCGAGTAAAATTCATTGACATGGATGTCCTACCCCCTCGGAATGCAATTGTGTAGGCGATGGGGCAAGGTGTAGTAGAAAGATTTCTGCTATATGCCTTGACATCAAGCATTCAATTGTTGAAGAGGGAGCTGAATCAAAGAGTTCTTTGAAGTCAGATTTGGGGATTTTCTTTTTTTTAACCTTGAACTGGAAAAACTTATGGGGGGTTGCTGTCCTCCCAAATGTCCTGACCTTCTCATAAATTGACACATTTAAGCTGCCAATCAATAGTTAACATGGAGAAAACACTTGATTGGAGGGATCATAGCGCAGAGCAGCATGATATTAAATTACTTGCAGAAAACAGTTGGACATATTCAATTTAAGAAGCTAAATTTACATGTAACCAATACTTTCGCAATGGCTTTAACGTTTATTTATTCACAGTTAGAAATTAAGAATGACAACAGAAGATACACAAAATCCGGATCATAACAAGTCGAATGAGATTGAAAATCCTTCTCAAACTCACTCGAAGACAAATGCTTACCAAACATTCAAAGCCCAGTAACTAAACAAATAACCAGCAGAAACGAAACACAGAACCTTTCCCTCTCGTTCTATCAACAACTAAACAAAGCCTGAAGCCCCAAATTTAACTAAAATATCACATTTATAGCCAAATTATAAAGATCGATACCAAAACGTAAAACCTTTAAGCTTAAATAATCTCCTTTTACCATAAATCAAAGAAAAAAGTGGCAATACAGCTGCCCATCCATAAAGGACCAAAACTAAACTTAGACACGGACTCTGAATTTAACATGGAGAAAATTAGGGTTTCTAGAGAGAATTAGGACTCACAGTTTCACGCTGACGCCTCAATTCGAGCTCCAAATCGATCCTCTAAAGGCTTGAAAATTTCATAGTACGTATTCATCTAGGGTTTCGAATCGGGAGAGAGAGGGGGGGTGTAGAAATGAAAGCTCAGAGAAAGGGAGAGAGAGATAAAGTGATCATAATGGAGAGCGAAATTTTCAACGAACTGAGGAACAATAACTGAGGTTCGGGTCCGAGCCTAGGTTAGCTTTGGAGTCCGAAGCTGAGGGCTCAGTAAAAGGAAAGCGTTTTTTGGGAGAGGGGAGAAGAGAGAGCGTGTGGAAGTGGTTGGGAGTAGAGGGGGGAAATTAGGTGGTCCTCCAATTAATATCTGCCATGTGGCAAACAAATCATGCGGGGTATCAATTTTTTTTGGAGGCATTTTGCATGATTTTATGATTTTTCATTTGCAAAAAGCATTTGAGTACGTGGGGATGGGTTGTATTTTCTTTTTTTCCTTGGGCGATTTGGCATAAAAAAATATTTTTTTATTATTTTAATATGATAATATTAAAAATAATTTTTTAAAAATAAAAAATATATATTAATTTTTTATATTTATAAAAAAATTAAAAAAATAATTATCACCGTAATATCAAACACTTGATATAACTTTTGAATTATTAAAGAAATTTTTAATTTAATATTTAGGCGTTCATTATGAACTTATAAATTATTTCCATGTCACTGCAGCAAGATTAATTTCTAAGGATGCAGAAATGAGTTTTTTTTTTTAATTATATCAAACCTTTCATAGTTTAATCTTTTTTATTATTTTGTTTCCGTTCTTTCAAAAGATATACATTATTTAATGAAGATTATAAATTTATAATATTTTACATCTTCATGTCTAAGTGCTATAAAAAAATACTGAATTATTTATATAATTAGGATTTAATTTAATAGCTAATAAACCGTTGTATGCTGAATCACATTAAGAATAAAAACTCTAACAAAAGGGAACTTTTTATGAAATATGTGGTGGACAGATCTGGCCATCAACCACAACTCAATTTCACAGATATTCTCTGGCTTAAGATCACAAGGACGACATATTCTCCATCGTCTCGGAGTCCTAACAAAAGGGAGGATGATTTTTTTAAAATTCTTGGTCTTTTCCCTGTGCGCTTGATCCAGGACCTAAGGTGGAGCAGGAGATATTGGTGTTGGAGAAGGGGAAAGAGATCAGTATCTAGATATATCATCACACGGCGGAGGGACATGGTATAATGCTTCTCCAAGCCAGGTCTATTTTCACAAGGGGGTGGTGGGAATATAGGAATTCGGAATGATACTTCAAAAGGTAAGAAATTCATAGATACCGGAGCAAGTTTTTTAGCGGTGGCAGCTGAGTATACGGGCACGACTATCACTGAACCACCCTCGCGAGGACCCTTGGTAGTGTCGTCATTTAAATGATCGAAATAAGAAATCCTCTCTTGGGTGCTTATATTCCCACCAAAATTCTTTGTTTTTTCCCTTCATGTAGCTCAAACCATGGGAAGAAAATGATGAATTGTGACATAAATATCGGATATCTTTCAAAACCATCCATTAATCCAACAACAAAAACCAAACATGACCGACCCATTAATCAAAACAGCATCATCTACCATTAAAACTCGCAAGTCAAGACCAAAAGAAATTAAAAAATATATATAATAATGGTAGTACCAGAGAAATATAAGCAAGAAGAGCGGTAGTGGTTGTGGTGGTTGTCTCTTGCTCAATATCCAATCAGATGGGAAATCAAAACCCTAGAGCATACATAACAAAACCTAAATCTGGTGTTGATGGTAGTGAAATGGAGATTGGTATTGCATAGGGCAGTCATGTTTGTATAAATCAATCAAGTTGTCCAGGTCTCCAGACTGATATCTTACCAAATGACAAGAATATACAAAACCCAATTAAAAAAATCCAAGCAAAAGCAATCTATTTTATCCTTTTCACTATGAAGATACAGTCCTGTAAATCCCACACAAATCTCAAATAATCCAAATTTACAAAAACTACGCAAAACCCAGTGCTCTTTATTGCTCTTGGATCTGCTGGAAATCATGAAATGGAGGTGTTACTTTATGAGAGGAAGAAAAAAAAGATGGTGTGGTTTAACCATTGTAATTTCCATATTGGAAAAGAGAGAGAAAGAGAATTTTTGTCTACAGTGAACTCGTAACTTGAGGAGAGAGGATGTGTGATTTATTGCTTGTGTGAATTGTTGATATAATGAGTATAATTTTATCATTATATTATTACGAATAAAGTTAAAGGATGTCGGAAAATTTTATCTATACCGTCGATTATAATAGTAATACAATGTGTATTACTTTTTATAAAAAAAAAAATTATTCATTCATAGTGTATTTTTTTTTCTAATCGTATTTTTTTTATTTTTTTTAAATTATCTTTGTTAATTGTATTTTTTTAATATTAAACTGGTTAAAATTTCGTTTTGTAATTTTTTTCCTTTAAAATACTATAGATTGCTACGGTGTTTTTCCACATAATTTTTCTATTTGATTTTTTTATTTTTTAAAATTATATTTGTCTATTTTATTTTTTTAATATTGAGCTAATTGATAATTTGGTTTTGTAATTTTTTT
>Ga0325402_1000465_pt1 | contig 28054 bp, 13 predicted proteins | sample PopdelMetagenome_22_FD_207212 | JGI IMG/M metagenome (GOLD analysis project Ga0325402, IMG submission 207212) | Populus deltoides microbial communities from Bellville, Georgia, United States - Xylem-PdKOR-R3 | ecosystem: Host-associated > Plants > Phyllosphere > Stem > Wood/Secondary xylem... | reverse complement strand
ATTTAAAAATATTATAACTAACAATTAACAACCACTTCTCCCCTTTTCTTCTTCTTCCTCTTTCTCTTTAAATGCAAAAAATTCACCCTTCCCCCTTCTATATTGGCACAAATCTAGGGCTATATATATATATCTTCAATTCAATCGCCTCAATACTTAACAGTGTTATCATAACTGTCTTTATTCAAAAAAATTTAAAATATTTACTACACCAAGTAAATAAATCTATTCATTTATATTTTAGGTTAATTTATTGATATTTTTGTGTAGTATTTATAGTTTACTTATATATTTAAGTGTTTTTCAACCTTTTCATATGGAATTTTGTTGTATTACAATATAATTTGTATGTTAAGGTTTATTTGAGATTTGAAAAAAAAATTAAATTTCTTTGAAATTTAATTAATTAAGTTTGATTTTGTAATTTAGATGTGGTAAATCGAAAGAAATTATGAGTTATTTAATGGGTATCAATCATGTTTTGTTAGTTTTATTATTAAGTAAAAAATTAAAAAAAAACTTTTGTGGAATTCATAACAATTAAATGGTGTCAATTTAAATTTAATAAGTATAGATTGAATAAATGATAGATAATTAGTTGGGTATTGATTATATATTTTTAATTTAATTTATTTAGTTTATATTTTGACAAGATATTAATTTTTTATAAAAATAATAATTAATTGTTAATTAGATTGTGAATTTATTTTTAATTATCAAAGTTAAATTTTAAGTTGATAATTATATTATTAATAAATCTTGTCATTAATATTATATATAATATTGTGTTTATTATTATTATTATTATTTAGCAGCTAGAGACCGCATATGGTGAGCTGCGGAAAGAAATCAACTTATATATAATATTGTCTCTGTTGAAAGATTCGGATGCAGTTACATCTCAAACAAGGTTAAGGTTCTGAAAGAAATTGAAGAAATGAAAAGAACTTTAGAACACTACAAGGCTCTCATCGCAGGGTGACCGAAAAGCTTGAAACATGACAAGGCCCCTTCAAATGGGATTTCTTATAAGTTGTGTCGGTAGTAGCTAGGAGTGTTTATTTTCGGTTTGATTTGATTTTTATCAAAAAAAATAATTAAATCAAATTTTTTAAAAAAAAACCCGAAACCGGTTCAAACCTACTGGTTTTGGTTCGGTTCGGTTTTTTAAGGACAAAAACCGGTTCAAACCGGTTTGGCTCGGTTTTTTCAGTTTGGCTCGGTTTTTTTCGGTTCGGTTCGGTTTTTTTGTTTTAGGCTTATGAAACTGAACCGAACCGGTCAGTTTTTTCAAAATTTTAATCGGTTTTTTTCACGGTTCGGTTTTTTCAGTTATTTTTTTTCTGGTTTTCTCAGTTTTTTGATTTTTTTGCTCACCCCTCATAGTAGCTAGATTATAGGTACATGCTGCGTCGCAGATTAGATTATTTTTTTTATATAAAAAATATTTAGATGTTATTAATATTTTTATAGTAGAAAAAAATTGATTTGATGTGACCCGGTTGATTTAATGGATCTAAAAGCAACCCTGACAATAGATAAAAACATAGTTTGACTTAAAATAAACATTCAAGATAATATTTTTTTTATAAATATTAGGACAACAATATATTAAATCGATTCAGGTTAACTTGTCAATCCATGCTGAATCATGAGACCATGATAACGTGATAAAAAAACAAATCAAAACAAATTATGAAACTCAATTTATAATAAACCTATTGTTGAAGATAAAATTAAAAAAAATCAATTAAAAAAAAAACCATAAAAATAACCTAAGTCAACTTGGGTTAACCTGTCAAACCTGAGACCTGAATCATGAGACCGAGATAACCCAATAGAAAGCAAATTGAAACAAATTATGAAGATCAATTCTCAATAAATCTAATATTGAAAGATGTAATTGAAATTGAAAAATCAATTAAAAAAGAAGATGAAAACAACTCGAGTTAACCAGAATCAACTCGTCAAACTCATGATCTATGTCATGAGATGATGATAACCTCATAGAAAACAAATTGAAACAAATCATGAACTCTAATTCTCAATCAACCTAGTGTGTTGAATAATGAAATTGAAAAAACACTCGAATCAACCGAATTAATTGGTTAAACATGTAATTTGAATCATGAAACTAGAATAACCTCATAAAAAATAAAAAAAAATTATAAAGTTTATTCTCCAGTAAATATAATAATAAATGATGGTCTTAAAATTGAAAAAAATAAATATAAATTAAAAAAATACAAAATATATTATTTAAATAAATAATATTTCACGATGAAATGTACATTAAATTTCCCACCTCTTTTAGTTTTTTTTTTATATATAATTTGCTGGCAAGAAAAACATGTACGTAGGTGCTTAATCATCTATCTGGCTTATACTTAAATAATTTGTCCGACAGAAAAATGATTGGCAAATATATTTTTTAGTATGAATATTTTGTCAGTGTTTTCGTTGATAAATAGCTTCACCAACTGAATTGGTTCCATCGGGAATCCATCAATGATTTGTATACCAATAAAAATACAGCTTAAACATTTATGGAATATTCCGTCGATAATAATCGATTTTCTGGTCGTGCGTGAAGAGAAAAATATCTTCATCGCACAATGGAAGGACTAGTCCTCCTGGGCTGGCGGAGATAGAGCGCGTTCAGCTCCACTCGGGCCCTGCTTTTTTCGAACCTTCAGGTGGTACCTGCACAGAACAAGCAAAAGCAGGAGGGAATGGCGAAGACCGACGTTAGACGTTAGCGCCACCTCGTTTCCCGGCGAAGATATTGAAAGGATTTTGTAAGGCTTAATTACAATATCGATCCCCCGAAGCGTGAATCACGGCAGCGACGTTGCGAACACTCCTGGAGTGCGCAGCATGAAATGCACATCAGTTGAGCTATTTGAAGGAGTAACTAAGGGATTTGATTAGAAAGGTTGCTCCCACGATAGGGGATTGCATTATTTGAAATTACATGTGCATATAATTATTCTAATTTATTATTATTATTATTATTATTATTATTATTATTATTATGAGTGTTTGAACCAGCTTGCATATATCTTAATTAATCTTACAAGTTTTAAAGTTAATAGTTATATAAACCTACAATGGTTTTAAAATTTATAAAACTCAAATTAATAATTTTTAAAAAATAAATTTAAAATTTAACTAGTTGATTTTTACTTTTAAAATTAATTATGTTAATTTCTTGAAATTAGGGCACGAGGAGATAATCTCACACGGTTAAAATGTCATGTTAGTGACTTGATTTAATCAGATAGAAAATTGTTGATGTATGCTGATAGCTAGTTCCCAATGTGTCCTATAGCACAGCCGCATTCTATGAGAATGTTTTTTTTTTTTTTTTTTAACATGAATGATTTAAGTATTTAAAAGTATAGTTATGGTTATTTATTAAAATATTTTTTATTTAAAATATATTAAAATATATTTTTTAATAAAATTATTTTTAATATTAGTACATTAAAATAATATGAAAATATTAATTTAAAATAAAAAAAATATAAAAAAATAAAATTTTTTAAAAGTATTTTTAAAACAAAAAAATAAACACGAAATTAAAGTGTTATTGAACTAGCTTTCACGTTTCCATCTAAATTCTTTATTAGTTGAGTTTTAGAAAAACTATTACCAAAATAATACTATTCAGTGAATATATATATTTTTTTAATTGTATGATAGCAAATACATGCTTTAGCTTTGTTGGTTGGGCACGTGGAGACTAGAGATCACGGGTTGAGCACAATTATTTATTTTCTCATGTCAATCACTTTTTTTAAAAAAAATAATAATAAGAGGCGACCAAAAAGAAACTGCAAGGCCAGTCGTGCTCGCCGCTGGCCTATTAAGGGGGCCAAGCGTTAGGCGTAACACTTTGCTGGCCTTTTCTTTTCTTTTTTTTTCACTTTTTCCCCTTCTTTTCTTCGTATTTCTTTTTTACACTCATAATTTCTTTTTTACAATATTCATTTACTCTTTAATTTTTATATATTTCCTAAATACTATTACAAATTTTTATTTAAATTTTAATAATTTTTTCAATTATTATAAATATGATACGATAATAATAATAAATTATTCATGAAAAATCAATTGGAATTAATTATTTTATTATTAAAGTTTTAAAATAAATTATGAACATAATTTTAACATATTTATAAAATATATATATATATAATAGTATATTTGTTTATCTTATTGATATAGATTTTATCACCACTCCTTAGTATTTTGTGTAATTCTATGCAACTGCCGATAAAGTTATCACCACTCACATATCTTCAATCTTCCATCTAAGGAAATTAGTGGTCTTAAACAACAACAATAAACAAATGCTCCTTCCACCTTCAAACCGCAAGCCATTTATTGATATTAAGGCTCCATTAATGTAATTATTATGTATTGTGCAGCAATTGGGGTTATATTCAACAAAAATGTACATTTTTAAAATAAAATAAAAAATATATAAAAATGACAAACCTTAGAAAAGTGTATTTCCATTAATAATTTATTTGGTTTTTTAAAAAATATTTCAATTGATAATTTCTTTCCAGTAATCTATTATATTTTTATATCCTAAAAGAAAAGAAATTAAATTAAAACTCTTTCCATAGTGATAATGAAGCAATACTTTATTTGTGTGACCCAATAAAAAAAAATCGATAATTATATTATAAAGATAATTAAATTGTTTCCTAAGTGACAATACAAGATTGCCGTCTAAGTGTTATATTTTGTTTTCCATATTTAACAAGGGCATACTTTAAAAATGCCCCCAAACTATATAGTAAGTCTCAATTCTAGTAGTAAATAATAATAATAATCTTTTTTTTAATCAATTTTACCTTTAAAATTTGGCCTCCTATGGGATTGGCCCTTTGTCGTCTTTTTTTTCCTTTTTTTCTTTATTTTTTTACACTTCAAATTTGTTTTCATCAAATTCATTTACTTTTAACTTTGATATTGTTCTTGGATACTATTATAAATCTTTATTTAAACTTTACTAATTTGTTTTTTGAATTATTTTGTATTTGATTTGAAAATAAAAATACTAACAATAAATGGTTTATGAAATCTCGATTAAAATTAATTGTTTATTATTAAAATATTTAAATAGATTTAAAATATGATTTTATCATGTTCAATCACATAAAATATAAACATACTAATTTAATATTTTTTTTACTTACTTAAATAATTATATATATATATATATATTTTTTAAAAAATATAAGCTATACTTCTAGTTAAAAAACACTCATTTAACTAAGATAAACAAAGGTTGTGTTAATATAAGAATCTATCTTCATAAAAAAAACTCCAAACAATTGTATGTTCGAGTATAATGAAGTTGCTAAAGAATTTTATGAAACTTGAAAATTTTATTTATAATTTTTATAATGTAGTATGGAGATACATATTATTCATGCATTGTATATTATAGTTATTAAACTTGATTTGCTCGTGATTTGTTTACTTGAATTTAATTTTAATTTAAGTTGAACTACATTGCCTCTTTCAAACTTGATTAATTCAGTGAATAGATTCATGATAAATTAAGTCAATACTAATTATTATTAAAAAAAAATAATATTATTTTAATAAATAAAACTAACCCTAGATGACCGACAACTTATGAGTTGAACCAATGATAAAAATGATCTATACCTTTTTCTTGCTGAGACCCGGAACTGAACCCAATAACTATGGTACTTGCTATAAAGCTTGGAGGTTTTCACTCTTCACAGAACTTATTGGCTCCTATTCTTGCATCATAGCCAAGCAACCTTTCGTTGTTGCAAACGAAAACCAACATAATTGGGGACCAAAGGCTCCAATCTAAAACTTTATACTCAGAAATCTTGTCCGCACAAATTCTGTCTGAGAACAGTTCAATTGTAGCCCTGAAGGAGTATGCTCGCTGGCGCAGCCTCATCGCTCCATCAAGCACATGTAAGATACGGATATGAAATGGGAACTCTTGCAATTCAATTATCAAATTAGATAGTAAAACTAAAATTCTCGTAAATATTAAACCATTTTAATCTAAAAACTTAAATCATTAAGTAAAGTTCAAGATATAATATATATTATTTTTTAATACACCCCTTTAAGTAAAAGTTTTTTGAGTTTGAAACTTATACAGACCATATTATTTTATACTTAATTTTTATCAAATAAATGAAAGTGGTGAAATTCGAACTCGTGATCACTTGGTCATTAAGATTTCGATATCACGTGAAAGAACCATTTCAATCTAAATATTTAAACTATTAGATAATATTTTAAAAGATATAATTTATATTATTCTCTATCAATAAATCCCTTAACTTTGATATGTATAACTTATATCTAATTAGATTGAAAAATAGATTTAATTTTAGTTTGCTAAAATTGGCTTGAAAATATTATGGCTATAAACAAAGAAAGATGCAAAGTTGTTTGCGATTCGTCTATGTACTGTGGAAAAGGACACTATTCTAGGCCTTGGAATGCTTTGGAGGGAGAGAGAAGAGCCCATTGTCGGAAGTAAAATAAAACAATTGGCCAAGTTTTATTTAGGTAGATCGAGAAATAGTTTTATTTAGGTAGATCAAGAAATAGGTTAATTTAAATTTTTAATTAGATTAGAAAGATTAATTTTTTTCCTAGTTTCTCTTCAATTCAAACTAGTCCAGATCTTGAAACGGTAAGTCCTAGTCAATTTCTAGTTGATTTTTTTTTTTTATTGTAGTGCTACTAATAATATTTTACTTTTTAATGGTTCATAATTTAATTATTTTTAGTTAGAATTTTCATTTTTAATTTACAAAAATAATTTTAAACTAAGCATCTAAACAAAACTTAAGCACTAGGTTTTACTTTTTGTGGAGGATTAAACTTCTCAATTACAAAATCAAAATCAGTAGCCCTTTAATCACTCATCTTGCTCCACAAGTCAAAACCCCAAAAAAAAAAAGAGCCTTTTTTCAAACATTCTCCAACTCAAACTCTAACAAATAAATTCCTCTGCCCTATTAAAATTTTTAAACTCTCTTGTAATTCTTATAGGTGCGCAGGTTAACTCCCTTTGACACCTCCGTTCATTCTAGCCTCGACCACACCAAAAAAACTCAAAAACTACACCATACTCCACCTCCCAAAATCCAATCACACACGCAAAACCACCACCACCACCTTCACCTCCGTTCTCTCTATCTCTCTCTCTCTCTCTAAATAATAACACTCTCTCTCTCTACAAATCTCCGAAACCCTAGGGTTTGTAAGGTTTCAGTCACAGTCTCTGTCTCTCCGGATCCAGAATCAATGGCGGAGGAACCAGGATCGCAGTCGGTACCTTCACAATCGCAACCGCCGCAGTCATCATCGGCGGCGCCGCTAGGATCTTCGGTGATACCGATAGTGAACAAGTTACAGGATATATTTGCTCAGTTAGGTAGTCAATCGACGATTGAGCTGCCGCAGGTGGCAGTTGTAGGGAGTCAAAGTAGTGGAAAATCGAGTGTTTTGGAAGCACTTGTTGGGAGAGATTTCTTGCCACGCGGAAACGAAATCTGTACGCGGCGGCCGCTGGTTTTGCAGTTATTGCAGACTAAAAGGAAAGGTGATTGTAGTGGTGAAGAGGAGTGGGGAGAGTTCTTGCATTTGCCTGGGAAACGGTTTTATGATTTTTCCGAGATCCGGAGCGAAATTCAGGTGCGGATTTGGTGGATTAGTGAGAATTTGTGGTTCATTTTTGCATGTTTTATGAACTTAATTATTCGAGGTTTATTTTGTGTTGTTTTTGTAATTAGTGATTAACGAAGAGAAATTGTAGAGAAATAAAGGCGTCTGATTTGTTCATTTGACGAGTTTGTTTGTTCGGTTAGGCTATTATAACTGTTTCAGAGTTGAATATCAATTTTGTGCTTGATTGTGACTATTAGTAGTGTTTAATAGTTTGATTTTCGAGATGTTTTTGTGTGCATGTGTGTTTGGAATTAGTGATAGTTGGAGAGAGATTGGAGAAACTAAGGGACGATTTTGTTGGACGAGTAGGCTTATATAGTATGGAGCGCTTATGGTTGTATTGCTATTTTTGTAATAGTTGAACAAAAATATAGAGAAATTAAGTTGTGGATTTGTTGGATGAATGATTATATGTGTCTGATTAGGGTATTGCAAATGTTTTAAAATACTAAATTTGAGTTTGGTTTCCTGCATGTGTGCATGCACTCTTGCAGGTTTTTTGTTTAGTAATAGTTGAACAGAGGTGTAAAAAATGGGAGAAGTCCAACGTGTAGTTAAATTTAGAGTTTGTTTTAGCAATTCAGTTGTTAATAGTTGAAGGAAAAGTGTAGAGGAAAAAATTGAGTAATTTTTAGTTGGTGCTTTGGGAGTGTATGGACGGGGAGGAAATTTGAATTTGTTAACTGTTATATTGTGATTTGTTTTGGTTCTTTAGTGTTTGGGAGGTGTGATTTTGCGTGACTGATTTTATTTAATGTAGCTAATGATGTATTTGGTTGAGTTAGGTAGTTGAATGGTTAAGCGATTGAAGAAATTGTTACTGGGATATTTTTTTGAATTTTTGGAAGGTGGGGAGGGCGAGTAGGAAAAAACTATTGCTTGTTTTTCTGGAAATGATTTCTTTTGTTTGGTGACTTTGTTAAATTTATATATTTTTTTCTTTTGAAGTGATATTGGAGTTATTTTGTGTTGTTTATGTTTCCTGAGCCACCGTAGAGGTGCACATAGGGATTGAGCATGTGACTTTTTTTTTTTTAATTATTATTCCCTTACAAGTAGGGCAAAACCACCCTTTGGCAAAATTTGACCTGTTTATCAGAATGAAACTTGTTTGGCTGGACTTATGGTAACATTTTTCTTGGAGTCTTTGTTACATGCATGGCTCAAATAGCTTTTCTGAACCTTGAAATAGTTTACCGTGCATCTGGGTTTGGTTCATTGAATGATGATTTCAGTTATCAGTCAGCTTATTATTCAATTATTTTGATTTGGTTGTAGGCCGAGACTGCTAAGGAAGCAGGAGGCAACAAAGGTGTCTCTGACAAGCAAATTCGTTTGAAGATTTTTTCACCTAATGTTCTTGATATCACACTTGTAGATCTACCTGGTATAACAAAGGTTCCTGTGGGTGATCAACCCTCTGATATCGAAGCAAGAATTAGAACTATGATCATGTCATACATTAAAAAACCAAGCTGTCTGATTCTAGCTGTTACAGCAGCAAATTCAGATTTAGCGAACTCAGATGCTCTTCAGATTGCAGGAAATGCAGATCCTGATGGTATGTTTGCTTTTGGAATGCTGTCTAAGCGACTTTGTCATGTGTATTTCTTTGGACTCATGCTAATATTTGTTGACAGGTTATAGAACCATTGGAGTAATTACAAAGGTGAGGTTGCTACTTAACATATTGTTTTTGTTTGATTTAACATCTAGAAGAACTTGCTTGCTCCGTAGAGGGGTTGACACATTTTTTCTTTGACTCAGTTGGATATTATGGACAGAGGTACTGATGCTCGTAATCTTTTGCTTGGAAAAGTGATTCCCCTTCGACTTGGTTATGTTGGTGTTGTGAATCGTAGTCAAGAGGTAATCGTGTTACTACATAGGAAGAATGCTGGTTGTTTAATGGTCCGTTCTTCTGTTTTATGTTTAGTCGGGGTCTTACAAACTCATCATTTCCTTTTTTACCTTTTCTTGTGTTTAGATTACTGTCTTGCTGATACTTCATGAACTGGTTGGTAAATTGTTTTAGCAGCTGTTGTTTCTGTTTTTTAAAATGTTTTCCTTGCTTTGCTCATTGCATCAGTTATTCCCTTAAGGAATTGTGTTGGTGGTGGTTTTATTTAGATGTTTTTTTCTGATTGGGTGTAGACAGTAATATTCAGCACTGGTAATCATAAAGAATAAGACTTCTCTGTATGGTAGCCTTTTTTTCAGTATTCGTGATTTTCAAATCTCTTATTGTTCTTAATTGTTTGATTCAATATTATTTTGGCACAGGATGCATTTTGAAGATGTATCATCCTATCTGACATGCTTTTTTTACTAATTTGAAATTTGCCTGGTTGTGCATATTAGAACCATCATATATTGAACATGACATAACTTTCTGTACAAGTATAAACGATGGCATTCTAGCCAATGGTTGGCTGATCTATTGAATGGCTATCCTGATGCAGGATATCATGCTTAATCGGAGTATCAAGGATGCACTTGCTGCAGAGGAGAAGTTCTTCCGTAGTCGCCCGGTATGATAGCCCTATCTCTTTATTGTTGCCCCTAATTTGGTGCAAAAACAAGTAGAGGAATTGATTGCTCTATTTACTTCCATGCTGTTCTATAGGTATATAATGGTCTAGCTGATCGTTGTGGTGTTCCTCAACTGGCAAAGAAGCTGAACCAGGTAGAATTTTTGAAGCATTCACTCTCAGAATACCTTCAAGGATATGATTAATTATTTCAAAGTAGATTCCTTGCACTCTGGATCTATTGCTACGACTCTCATAGGAGTATTTTTTCTCTGAATGAACCTTATTTTGTTACTTTTCCCCCAGATTCTAGTGCAACATATAAAAGCAATACTTCCAGGGCTGAAATCACGAATAAGCTCTGCATTGGTTTCTGTTGCAAAAGAACATGCAAGCTATGGAGAAATCACAGAATCAAAGGTATGTATTTATTTGCTTTATTTTCAATTTTTTTTCTCAGAGTGTCCCTGTTACTTGGTTGAGAATGTTTTCAAGTAATTGTTTGATTTCTGGTCACAGCCATGGGCTTGTTCCAAGCACAATGTTAGCCTTTTTATCTGCATTTGTCCTCCTGTTGTGATCTGGTTTCTGACTAAATTACCTGTCTGAGCTGATGCTTTTCCTTGATAATTATCCTACTTTTTTCTTTGGCTGTTCATACTCATTTTTCATAATTTGATTACTCTTGAATTCTTATTTTGTGATTATCCTTTCTGTTTTCAGAATGTTCTAGCTGTCCACTCTTCTTGCTTATTTTGTTTTATATGATTGTTTTAATCAACTCGTTACCCGACTTTTTGTAAATAAATAGGCTGGTCAAGGAACTCTTATTCTGAACATTCTTTCAAAATATTCTGAAGGTACCTCTTGTTATTCCTTGGGCTTGCATTCAGAATAATGTATTTCTTCAATAGATATTTTATCATTTCAAGCTTGATCATTAATGTTTAATGGTTTCTTGTTGGAAACAGCATTTTCTTCTATGGTTGAGGGAAGAAATGAAGAAATGTCAAGATCCGAGCTCTCTGGAGGAGCACGAATTCATTATATTTTTCAATCAATATTTGTGAAGAGTTTGGAGGTATGTATATTGATATTTACATGCTCTGCCTTGTGAAAAATGTTCATTTAATTGGATTGATGTAAATTTCTATCTATCGTCTTCATGTGCATCCTTGATATTTTCTACTTCTTGAGAGCGAAATGCAACTTCTGGTTAGTTTGAATTGAGTGAAAGCCTGAAGACCTAGTGTAGGTGTTTGAGAGTGTGGTAGCGGTTGCTTTTCACTTAGAAATGCATCAAAATAATATTTTTTTTTAAAATTATTTTTGACATCAGCACATCAAAATGATCAAAAAGCACCAAAAAAATATTAATTTGAAGCAAAGAAAAAAAATAAAAAATTTGAAATTTTTTTCAAAAACACTTTTGAAATGCAAAAACAAATAGGCCCTAAATCTAGTAAAACTAGCCCTTTCATTTTGAGGTGCGGGGATTTGGACGTGTGCACTCCAAGTTCAAGAGCCTTACTTTTGAATCCTTAACCTCTAGACCAATGCCTCTTTGGTTTGTAAAACTGACATTAACTTTTCTTTATTCTTTTCTCAGCAAGTAAATGGAAATATTAATTTGTGGTTTCTAGGATGTCATGAAACCATGGAGATTTAGACATGGTTTTATGTGCTTGTGAATTCAATTAGGGAAATTTGTACAAGAGTTGTCATGGCTATACCTGTATGCGCTCTGCTACCTGTCATGCAACATTTTACACTTATTTTCCATGATATTTGCTTTGTTCCTTTACCCATTACATTTCATGAATTCATTTAACTAATACAAATTTAGTTACTTTCATGTTTACAGCTCTTTTGTACATATTGACAATGTCTTTTATCTAATTTCCTAGTGGAGTTTCAAAATAATATTGTTTTTTCCCTAAAATTTACAACTTTCATCAAATAATCAATACAAGCAAGCTGGTAACTCTCAGAGGAGCAAGGCACCACATAGTAGTGATGCTTTTAAAGTTCGCTTAGTTAAAAAAAAAACACTTAACAGTAAAAATCGCAATGAGCTACATGTCATGTTGAAAGCCACATGGTAGCAAAAACAGATTTAATGAGGGGAAGGGGTGAGAAAATAAACCAATTAAATGATTCATTTAAGGTATGGTCATACCATCCCTCTAATTTGATGCTTTTAAGTGACTAATATTTGTGGACCCTTGCATCATAGTTGCACTTGCTAATTAAATAAGCTTTTCCTACATTTACTTTAAACAAGGGGAGGTTAAATGGCTATGCCTGTTTGGTATTGTTGTAGTGGTTTTTTTTTCAAAGTGTTTTTCGCTTGGAAATGCATCAAAATAATATTTTTTTTATCTTTTAAAATTCATTTTTGATATCAGTATATTAAAACGATCTAAATACTCCAAAAAATAAAATTAATTCGAAACAAAGAAAAAAATAAAATTTTTTCAAGTTTTTTCAAAAACGCTTTTGAAACGTAAAAACAAATGGTTTCTAGGTCTAGCAGCAGTTATCTGTTTGAGTGTTTCGCAAAATTAAGTTTGTTTTTTTTTTTTAAAGAAAAAAAAAATTAACACTGGACACTGACAAGTAAAATGTTTGAGGTATGCTTAGTATTACTAAGATCCATTTGTTCAATAGAATTTGTCTTAGCTACCATCCTGTGAATAATATGACTATTATTTTTGGCAAACAGACTGTAATCTGTCTCTCATTTACTGAATCTTATGTGACATGATTTGTTGTGCAGGAGGTTGATCCCTGTGAGGACTTGACTGATGCTGACATTCAAACTATCATTCAGAATGCCACTGGGCCTAGAACTCCACTGTTTGTACCAGAGGTAGGTTTATTGTTTTCACTTTCTGAAAACAAAATGATTCCTTTTCTTTTGCTTGTGGACTCCCTTTTTTTGTTTTTACTTTTGCTTCTTAAAGAAGTTTCTATTTCTAAGCAAAGCTGTATGATGATTTTGGTTTTCATTTATATAGGTGCCATTTGAAGTTCTTGTCAGGAAGCAAATAGCTCGTTTGTTAGATCCAAGCCTTCAGTGTGCCAGGTTTATATATGATGAGTTAATAAAGGTATGGATGTTGTGATTGAAGTCTCTCAGAATTAAAATTTACTCTGTCGGATCTTTAAATAAAATTTCTCTCTTCAGATTAGTCATCGCTGTCTAGTGAATGAACTCCAGCGGTTTCCTGTTCTAAGAAAGCGCATGGATGAAGTTATTGGAAACTTTTTACGAGATGGTCTTGAACCATCGGAGACAATGATTGGACACATTATTGAAATGGAGGTATGAACATGCTGATGTTTTTCAAAATCTTAATGTTCAAGTTTTCTGGTTAATATTGCTATATTTCCCCTTTCTTTTAATTCGTGCGAATCCATTGTATTGACTTGTTTTCTGTTGTATTTGTTTGATCAAACTTTCTGTTGGTTTTGGGAGTGGTGGACTGCGCTACCTTTGAGCATTTCCCCCCTGCCTTCCCTGCCAAACTTTGTAAAGTTTAGACCTTGAACCTGCAACTCTCCGGTTGCGATTCAAATCATGCCCCTTTCTGCTGTCTTGTGTGATTGAAAGTTCTTACAGGATAGCCAAAACATAGTTATTCATTTGCCTAGTGGTTCCATATCTGTTTGCTTCTTTCTGTCCTTTGTTTTCTTTACCATGTAAGTACTATATGATTGATTACATAATGTTTTCTTTCTTTTGCAGATGGACTACATAAATACCTCCCACCCAAGCTTTATTGGTGGGAGTAAGGCTGTGGAGATCGCACAGCAGCAGATCAAGTCTTCCAAGGTTTCTCTAGCTATGCCCAGGCAAAAAGTATGTGTGTTGTGCAAATTCTCTTCAGTACTGTTATATCTGTATTTGATTTCTGATTTTGTTAGACCACATATTTCTTTAGTCCCTATTCTCTTTACTTTTTTATTAATTAGGATGCCCTAGAGCCTGATAAGGCACCAGCTTCTGAAAGGAGTATGAAGACACGGGCCATTTTGGCCAGACAAGTAAATGGGATCATGCCAGATCAGGCATGTTATTTATTGTTTTTCTGTTCATTGTTGTATCCTTAATTTTATTGTAGTGCGTACTGTTATGGAACTTGTGTAATTAGATACTGGTCTTTCTGTGACTTACAGGGAGTGCGTCCTGTTTCAGAGGTCTCACCTGCAGGTAATTTTCTACTCCACAGAAATTGCAATGGGATATACACATCCATTTTTAGATAATTAAAATTGTTTTATCAGGGAGTACAAATGTTTCAAGTTGGGGTATCTCATCAATTTTTGGTGGAGGTGACCATTCTCGAGTTTCTGCTAAAGAAAATTCAACAAGCAAGTCATACAATGAACCTGCTCAGAGCATGGAATCCTTTGATCAAAGTATGATTCATTTAAGAGAGGTATGTTGTCTCAAATACTAGCCCTGACTAGCCTATGCGCAATGCATTTTTTTCTAACAAGAATATTTTTGTGTTTTGTAAGCCCCCAACTGTCTTGAGGCCTTCAGAAAGCCATTCAGAGAATGAGTCTATTGAAATTGCAGTCACAAAATTGCTGTTGAAATCATACTATGACATTGTTCGGAAAAATATCGAGGACTCTGTACCAAAAGCAATTATGCACTTTCTGGTAATTCTTCATTAATCTGGATGTATCTTTTACTTTCAAACACCCTTGCCCCATTGTATAACTGCTATTACACTTGGCTGTTATGGGATCTGCTGTCTTATTTTGGGCCTTTCTGTTGGTTTTTTTCCCTTGGTTTTTAAATTTTTTTTTATTAATAAATTCATATCTGTTCTCTTTTTGAGTCTGCTGGCTGCCATCTTTGTGGTCATCTTGTTCCTCTGTAATTTTTTGCTGTAAATAATTTAGACTAAAAAAAAAAGAATGAAAAATTACTTTAGCAAAATTTTTTGCCCAACCATCTACTAGATTCCGATGTATCAGTAAGCATGCACCATTGTTCTCCTCTCTAAGAAATCCGTACTAAAGAAACAATAATTATTGGGTATGGCAGCATAACACAAGTAGCATCTATCTTATCCAGACATTATCCGCAGCTGCTTTATGAGTATATTTTCAAAATGTCCCTAAACTCCCTTGGTTTCTTCGTCGTCATCATCATCATCATCTCCATCATCATTGTATCATTAGAAAAACTACCATGATGGAATGGAAGTTTGGGCAAGTTCTCTAATGTACAAGTCTTGTACTTATAAAATTCAAATCAAAATGACATTTTGGGTTATCTTGGCAAGGATTGTAGGACATATTTCAGACGGTTTGATAATTTCTGATGTCACTTTCATTCATTATATGCAGGTAAACCATACAAAGCGTGAACTTCACAATGTCTTCATTAGAAAACTATACAGGTGACAACAAAGTTTTTACATTGATTTTAGTCAATTTTTCTGATTTCATCCTTTTAGTTATAGTTCATCTATTGTATGCTAGTCATATATGTTAATCCTGGATTTCTGTTTCTTACTGAAACAGGGAGAATCTTTTTGAGGAGATGTTGCAGGAACATGATGAGATAGCGATCAAGAGAAAGCAGACACGAGAATCACTCCGAGTTCTCCAACAAGCATTTAGGGTAGGTTTTCATGACTCTCCAATCAGTAGAACCATTTGCATTCACACTGTCCTTGAATTCTATTATGGTTCTCTTAGAGTCTAATTTTCCATAAGCTCTGTGATGTGTGAGGCTTGGAGTTAATTTTCTTTAAACTAGACGTGTATATGGCAATTGGTGGTATCTGCATCTATATGCAAAACATTTATCTGGCTTATTGCTGTGCAAGTAAGAGTTTTGTCAAATGGGGTGAGCTTTAAGATTCAAATCTTTCTTGCTTAGCATCTTGTTTACCTTCTGCATCTAGTAACCCTTTTTTAATTTCCCCCCCTCCTCTTGGAGAACTTATTTGCTATTCAAAAGCTAGCAAGCATTGGTAGGCGTTTGTCACCAGATATAGATATGATATTTACTTGCTCTGTTGTCGTGAGGTTCTTTAGCTGCTTCTGCATTGCAAATGTAGATTTGCAGAGAATTACCTGACATGTAATTGGCTGGTATTGTTTCTTTTCAGACATTAGATGAATTGCCATTGGAAGCTGAAACTGTTGAAAGAGGATATAGTTTGGGATCTGATTCCACAGGATTGCCAAAGATCCATGGACTGCCAACATCAACAATGCATGGCGTTGGTTCCAGTGATTCCTACTCAGCTTCTCCTAAGAACCCGAAGTCCCGGAGATCATCCCACTCAGGGGAGCTACAGCCACATTTATATTCTGATTCTAATGGAAGTGGACGTACTTACATGCCAGGTCTCTATCCAACAGTAGACTTTTAAGCAATTTGATCGAGTATATTGGTCAAAATTTCTAAAGTGTCCATCATATTATATTTGTTTAATTGCTAAGTCACACTCTACACATGCAACTTCCAGATTATTGAGATTCCAACTTTCGAAGGTGGCTCTGAAAGATGCAAGCAATCCTGAAAGTTGCGCCTTCTCCCCTTCATTCCTTTTGATTCTCTGATATAGGATTATAATTGCAATTTTTACAAGGTTCCAGGAAGAATAACAGGGGGCAAATGATCTACTTTCCCTTTCCCTTTTCCTGTCAGAAGCAGTAGCCGCAACCCTTAATATATGTGTATATATATTTATATATTTTTTGACCAAGTGCTATTTTGATTGATTTGCCTCACTGAAAAATGTCAAGATAGTTTCATTTTGATCAAATAAAACTTTGAAGGAGCTCTGATAGTGCCTTGTGGTGCTTGTTAGCTCTTAGCCTTGTTGAGCTTGCAAAATTCAAACGCTTGAAATTTAGCTACTCGTTCATTTGATTTTCCAGGTGTTGAGTGCATCTTAAATACCGTCTTTATAGACAATATGGATGGATGTGTTTAGGAATTGCTATAATATGATGGGATTCTTTTGGATTTGATGTTGATTGCGGTTTATTAGGGCAATTTTCCTCTGATTTCCTCCCTGCTTGGAGAGATGATTCTGTTATCAGTGGATTTTTTTTCTTAAAATGATGAGTTGCAGCATTTTGCTTTCTATATATTGTCTCCAACTCATTCAAAATGACACTGATCTTCGGGCTTGGAAAAACATTGCTGAAAGAAACCGATGTGTTTTTTTTTTATTAGGGCTTGGCCATCAGTGCTTGTGGAGTGAGACTCGGCCAGTTTTAGACAGTGCTTAGCCTCTTAACTTCTCAGCTACCATTAGAAGAAGATAAGAACTGTTGGTTCAAAACCAATTCAGGTAGCTATTTGGATTCGCAATTAGCCTTGTTACTAGAGGCTTGATTGGTTCAAGTGGCATGGGTAAATCACAAAAAGTTGGGTTGGCTCTAGCTTAACCTAGTTGGCAGTAACTAGATTGAATTTAGATTGTTTGAGATTGAATTTAGATTGTTTGAGTTGTTTTTTAAAATGTTTTAAAAATATATTAAAATAATATTGTTTTATTTTTAAAAAATTATTTTTATATCAATATATTAAAAAATAATTTGAAAATATAAAAAAAATATTAATTTAAAAATAAAAAATATATTTTTTTAAAATTTCTTTTAAAACACAAATAAATAACGTTTATACCCCCACACGTAATCAATGTCACCTTTGTCCTCTTCACTGGATAAGAGACAAGGGAGACAAGGCAATTGAATAGTCCAGGGGCCGCAATTACCTCTACTTTTTTTTAAAGTGCGTTCTGTGTTTTGCAGTGTAATTATAATTATTTTTTAAAATATTTTTTATTTAAAAATATATATATTTTTATTTTTTAAAAATTATTTTTTACATAATCATCTAAAAATAAAAAAAATATATTAATTTAAAATAAATAAAAAAATAAATTTTTATTTTATTTTTTTTAAAATATTTTTAAAATAAAAAAATGAACGGGTATATCTCTGCTTGTCTGATATAGAAAATAATAATTCCACTTCTTCTCTTTTAGCTGAAAGAACAAATATTGAGAGCTTTTGCAGGACGGCCTTTGCTAGTCAGTTGGCTTCGTCCTTATTGTTGGCTAGTTTGGAACAAAATCAAGCAAGTTCGGTCGCTAAATTGAAGTGTCCGCCGACGAAGAAATCTCTGCATCCCTGCTACTTCTCAAGTTGGTAAGCAGTGCATGTTTGTTCAAAGCTATTCACAAATATGATTTCAATTTTTGATAAAGGGGCTTAGTACTCTTGTGGTGATTCGCAAAGTGTTCAGCTTACATTATAAGGTGGCAAAATAAATGTATTTTCTGAATTACGGAATAATCATCAAATGATTTCTTTACCATTTACTCATTGTCATCACCAATGTTCTGCTCTCAGCAGTTCCAATTCTAGCAAGGAATTTAGCAGGAGGAAACTCTGAAATTAAGAAATGGCTGCAACACCTGCATACCACATAGCAATGTACCCTTGGTTTGCCTTTGGTCACCTTACACCATTTCTTCACCTTGCAAACAAACTAGCACAGGCAGGCCACAAAATTTCCTTTCTTCTCCCCACCAGAACTCAGTCCAAGTTACAGCAATTCAACCTCCATCCAGACATCATTACCTTCATTCCAATTACTTTTCCCCATGTGGATGGCCTCCCTCCAGGAGCTGAAACCACCTCAGATGTACCTTTCCCTTCTTTCACACATATCATGACTGCCATGGACCGTACTGAGAGTGATATTGAAGTATTACTTCGCAATTTAAAACCCAATATTGTCATCTTTGATTTCACCTACTGGATGCCAAGACTGGCTCGTCGCTTAGGTATTAAGTCCATTTACTACCGCGTTGTTAGCTCGGTAACTATTGGATATATTATATCTCCGGCAAGACGACTAAGTGGTAACAAGTTGACTAAAGCTGACCTTATGCAGCCACCATTAGGCTTTCCAGACTTGCCGATCAAGCTCAAAGCTCACGAGGCAGAAGTCTACATTGCAAGGAGAGTTATGAAGTTTGGTAGTGATGTCATGTTCTGTGATCGCATATATATGGGAATGAGCCAATGTGATGCAATTGGATTCAGGACATGCCGAGAAATTGAAGGACCATATGCTGACTATGTTGGAAACCAGTTCGACAAACCAGTCTTATTTTCAGGACCAGTTATCCCAGAGCCAAACACCTCAACTTTAGAAGAGAAGTTGTATAAGTGGCTCGTAGAATTCGAGGCCAATTCTGTGATATACTGTGCTTTTGGAAGTGAATGCACTTTGGAGAAGGATCAGTTTGAAGAGTTGCTCTTAGGTTTGGAGCTCACTGGTATGCCATTCTTGGCAGCACTTAAACCACCTGCGGGTTATGAGTCAATTGAACTTGCATTGCCCCAAGGTTTTCAAGAGAGGATCTGTGGAAGAGGTATGGTCCATGGAGGATGGGTTCAGCAGCAGTTGATTCTGGAGCATCCATCAGTTGGATGCTTCATTACACATTGTGGATCCGGTTCCTTATCTGAGGCATCGATAAATAAATGTCAGCTGGTTCTGCTACCACATGTAGGTGACCATATATTCCAAGCAAGACTGATGAGCCTGCATTTGAAGGTGGGAGTGGAGGTGGAGAAAGGAGAAGAAGATGGGTTATTCACCAAGGAAACTGTCTACAAGGCTGTGAGAGCTGTAATGGAGGAAGAAAGTGAGTTTGGCAGAGATGTCAAAACCAACCGTGCAAAACTGAGAGAGTTCTTGAGCAGCAAAAGTCTAGAGTCCTCTTACATTGACAGTTTCAATGAACAGCTTCGAGTTCTTCTTGGATAGCTACTCTTTTGATGGCTGTATCAGCTTTAATGTCTGCAACATACCTCTTAATGTATTAGTTTTGATGAGTGCTTAAAGCCCAGCCATATTTTCCTGGTTTAAGTAATTATGAAAGAAAGAGGGTGTGATTGTTTAACCTTTCCAACCTGTGGACACTGGGACAATGTTCAATCATTAGTTGCAGCATGTGGAAGATGGTCACTGGAATCAGGAACCTGTGTCCATTCTCCACGACAATCTAGTATTCGGCAAACGAAGCATGTCATGCATATGAGACTATGAGTACGAGTATGCGAACATCGACAAAACAATCATTACTTTAGTACAACATGCCAGAAATCGCCCAAAAAGTAATAGGACTGGACAACAAAGTTGAAAAATACCAGACATTACTCAAGAGCTGAGGGAAGTTTGCCTGCATTCTGTCTTCACCACATTCTAAAGAAGCAAAATGATGCACGTCCTCTTGACTTCACAGATGGTTTGTTAGCATCTCAATATATAGACTTAACAGTAGCAGGGACCACAAATACTAAAATGGATACCATATACTGTACACTTAAAGAAGTCCTCTTCAGCGTTAACCTTTATCTTCATTATTGGGTTTTTTAAAACACTTACACATAGCGTAAACTGTAAATTTAAACTTTTTTAAGGAGTTCAAAAATCTTATTAGAGAGATTTAAGATTGCTTGAGGTTTATAAGAAGACTACTTGAAAATAAAATCTTTTTAATTTTGAATAATTACTATAATACGGAGTTGTTGCGAATCATAAATTGTCCAAATATATAGCCTCTAACAATAATCCACACAAACTACCAATGAAAAATCTTCTAAGCCATTTTAGAAGACAGAAATTATTATACCTTTGAGTACTAGCTCTTTTCTTTTGTGTTTTAGTATTTCTATATTGTACTCTACTATCAAAAAATAAAAGGCATAACATTATATATATAGGAAACCTAAAAACTTTATAAATAAAAAAAATATTAATTTCCTCTTAAATAATATCACCTGTATTATTTTAAATTAATTTTAAAAATTTATTCAATCAAGTCCTTACTTGATTGCTTATAGGTCTAGAATTGCAATCCTATGTATTAATTACATTTTAGTTCTTAATTTCTAAAACTTATTTATGATAAAGTCATACTTGTTTAATCATTTCATTTTAATTTCTAACTAATAGTTCTTATGTGTGTGACCCATAAGTTCACTAATAAGTTGACCCAAATATAAATCATGATCCTAAATAAAATAGGATTAAATAAATTAATTTATTATCAATTCAACAATTGATTGATTTATATTTAAAGATCAAATATAATGTCTAACAATATGTTATAATCCATCAAATATTAGAAACGTTATAAGTGATTTGATTTAACCTTTTAGTAACTAGTTTCTCAGTGTAATTATTATTCTTTCATTAATAAAGAATAATAATAATAATATTCTGATTTAGACATTATAGCATGAAGTGTGTCTACTCTATCAAATCATGTTTGTTCTTAACATCATAATAATTAATTCTTTAAATAAGATTTAAAACTCTTTTCAAATCTCATTCCACCTTACACAAGAATTTATAATCAATACTATTTGAGAATAGATGAAAATTTTTTCTAATTCATCTAGGGTCATAAATCCTCTCTTGATTACTTAAATACCTTTATATAGTTCATGTTATACCTATTATCTGCTCATTTGTTACCATTGATTAATACAACGGGTAGCATTATCAAAACATAACACTCAGAATTTTGATTTACTTAAAATGGGAGGAGAGAAATAAGAGGATATTTGATAATAATTGCAATCCTGTAGCACTTATTTTTTGTCCAGATTATGTTCTACACGGTTCTGCATTTTCATGAAAAAAACCACTTCATTCTCCATTGTTGGTTTTAAAGCTCTAGTTGCAGAGCACGAATACAAAAGAGTTGCAGAATTTAAGAAGAATAATTCATAATTCTTTATTGATTACAGAATACTCTTAAATAGAGATAGAGTTTTAGTTGGAAACAAAAACTATTCAAAATTCAAAAATTGCATAACAAACAAATAAAATGCAATCAAAAGTTTTATTCCTAAAATCTTGGTCTTCAAGTAGAGATCTTCATTGATGAAATCCTCTGAACAAGCAACAACAAAGTCTCCTGGTCTTCTGTAGCTTTCTAAGACATTCTTTCAATACTCCTTTTTGTTTTAACAGCAGCAGATACTAAGCTTACTTCTTAAATCTTCAAAACTTTCCTTTGAAAGAGCTTTAATTAGAACATCTCCAATCTAATCATTAGTTCTGCAATATAGCAGAGTAACTTTTTTTTTTCTTTTTCCTGAGCTTCTTTAAAAAAGTATATCTTGATTTTAAAATGCTTAGTTCTGCCATGGAAAACAGAATTGTTTGCAGTAGAAATTGCCGCTTGATTATCAACATAAATTTTCATTGGCTCCAGTTGATTCATATACAAATCTACAAGTATTTTTCTTATTCAAATTACTTGATTCATAGCAGCAGTAGCTGCTACATATTCAGCTTCAGCTGTGTTTTGAGCAGCAATATCTTGCTTCCTCAAATACCAAGAGAACAAGAAAGAGCTCTCAGTTGAGCTGCAGCTAGAGAGAGAATCTAGAGAGAGATGCTCTCTCTCCTTCCTTTTGGAACGGAGTTCTGCAGCTCCTGAATTTTGGTTTCTTTCTCCTTTGGCCTTCTGTATGGCCATTGAGAATCTCCTATTTTGGTATCTCTTCTCTCGGTTCAAAATCCAAGAGAAGTTTCGGATTATTATCTATCAGCTCTCGGTTTTGGAGTGCGATGCGCTCTCTTCGTATCAAGCCTCCTTTGCCCTCTCTGCCTCAGATCTCCAGTATCCAACCCCCAAAACCCAAAAAGCTGATGGGTTTTCTGCTGAGGATGCCTCCGTTGGATCTAGGGCTGAGCATGTCAACCCCTCTCTGGATTCTTTTCTTGCAGAGGATGTTCAAGGCAATTTTATAGATCCCTCTTTCTTTCTGGATGATCCTGTCAGCGGCTTATCCCTCTCTAGCATGGAATTGATTTCTGCTTCCGTCAATTGGGTTGCTTCCCCATCTAGTGTGCGATTACAGCTTTCCCCGATTAGGGTTATCGCTCACCCTCTCTGTGGGTGTCCTAGTAGGCGATCTGGAATCCACTTCTACCAGAGTCGCGGTCCTTCAACTATTTGATGACAGGGTACCCACACCCTGCTCAGGCATGGAGCTGCTCTGGTTTCTCTCTGATGGGGTTTGTAGATTTTTTTGGTTCTAATGTTCGGCATGCCAATGCTAGAGCTACAGGAGACCCTTCCTCAGGTACTCTCTTTGTCTTTTGGTCTTAGAGAAGCTGTTGGTGTTCTGTTTTTTGGCACGAACTTGTGGATTTTTCTTCTCTTGCTTGTGGAGGTTGTAGGATGTATCCTCCCCCTTCTTTTTGTTGTCTCTATTTGCTAGCCTTTCAGAGGGCTTTGCTTCCTTAGCATCCACCTGAGGCTTCCAACCTCATGGTGTTTGGTTTTTGTTGCTGCTTCTGTGGAGTCAGTCTCTCTGTCTTGCACAGTTAGCGTTTGTTGTTTGAGATATTTGTATGTTTCAGTTCAATCTGCTTGCTTCAGTTTGTATGGGATTTTTCTGTTATGATACAACACCATGTGTTGCTGCCATAAACAACTTTTGCTTGGGTTGTGGTTTGTTTGCTGGAGTCGCGTGGCTTGATGCTGGCACTGCGTGACTTCCAGCCTGGCTTGCTATTTTGTTTTTCTCCAGACCTGCAGGTTCTTTGCAGATTGCTTGTGATGTTGCCCTCTTGGGGCTGATATTGGTTACTAGGCTGTATGTCCTGGGACCGTTTGGTATGCTGCTGCTTACTGCAGTGTTGGGTGTAACTGCTATATATAGCTTGGATTGCACTACGATCTCCTTCTTGAAGATGGCTGAACTGCTCTCGTTTCTATGTCAGTGTCTGTTGGAGTGTCCCAATGGCAAACAATTCTCATGCAGGGTGTTCTGTTGGTTTGCTCCTGCTGTGTTGCTATATTTGCAATAGAGGAGCTTGGTGGAGCATGTTATGGTGGCATCTTTGTCACCTCTGCTGAGTGAATGTGTTTGCTAGACTAGTCATGGCTTCTACGGATACTACCCTCTGTGCTGTCGCTTTCTGTAAGGAACACTGCAGGTTGTGGTCTGCTGCTATAGGTCTTCTTGGGTGTTGCTGCTAAATACAGCATTGCTCTAGAGGTTACACGTTGTGCTTCTTGAAGCTGCAGGTTCTGTTTGGTTATGCGCTTTGTGTGGTCAGTTGTTTGTTGCTGGGGTTCTCTTGGCTCTTATGGTTGGCTGCTGGACATGACCTTGAATCCTCTAGTGGGAGTTGTTGCTGCTATATGCAGGTTTATGTCTGTTGGAGCTGTGATGTGTGCTGGCTCCCCAGTTGTTGTATAGGTTGGCTTTCAGTAGTATTCCTTCCTCAGGGTTGCCTGATTTCACTGGATGCTACTGGTCTGTTGCAAAGGATCTCTTTGCCTATTGCAAGGCATTGTTTGGGGTGTGCTTGGGTGAGGCTCTCTCCCCTTGACCACAATTTCTGCCTCTTGTTTCTTCTTGGTTCTTCTGCAGGGATGGTCTACTGGTGATTGGCCTTTTGGTTGCTGCTATATGCAGGTTGGTATGCTGCTATAAGCAGCTCGGTATGCCGTGCTTCTTGAAGCTAGCTGGACCTGGGAGGGCGCTTATTTGATCCTGGAGGAGTGCCCGGTTGCGGGGCTATGGTTTGCTTAATGCTATCGGATAGTAGATAATATATATGCTGCCTTGATGTTGCTTGGTTGGCTGTTGGTTGTGCTTGCTTACCCTGCATGAGGGTTGTTCATGCTATTGTATATGGGATTCTTTCCCTTTCTAAGCCTGGCTTGTTCTGGGGAGTTTGTTCCCCTGCACTTGCCTTTTATGTTTTCTTTGCTTTGTTTTAGGGAGCTTGTTCCCTCTGCTGGTGCATGTAGTGTTCCGCTGGTTTCCAGCTTGTACTGCAAGCTTGTCTTGCTCTTTTTTGATCTATACATTACTTACATTTGATAAAAAAAAAAATAAAAATACCAAGAGAACATGCCTGATCCAAAACTAAAATAATAGCCTGAGGTGCTCTTCATGTTGTCCACAGATCCTGCCAAGTCACTATCAGAGTAGCCATGAAGCATAAAATTCTGAAGATGAGAGAATTTTATACCATAGCTTATTGTACCTTTGATATATCTTACTATCCTTTTTGCAGCTTGAAGATGCAATTCACTTGCACAATGTATAAATCGCGACAGCAAACTCATAGCAAATGCAATGTTAGATCCTGTAGCTGTAAGATACATTAAACACATAATCAAACTTCTATACAAACCTTCATTTACTTTGTTTGTTCCGTCATTCTTGTTGAACTTTTCCTTCAAATTCATAGGTGTGCTTGTGCTCTTGCAGCTTTCCATGTGAAACTTCTTCAATATCTCTTTAGCATACTTCGTTTGACATATGAAGATTCCATCATTGCTATGTTTCACCTCCATTCCACTTTGTTTCACCTCCATTCCAAGGAAGTAAGACATCAAACCGAGATCTGTCATCTCAAATACGTTAAGCATTTCAGCCTTGAACTCTTCAATTAATGTCTTATCACTTCTTGTTACAAGTAAGTCATCAACATAAACAGATACAATAATTAAGTTTGCATAAGTTCCTTTTACATACAACATGACCTCACTTAGACTTTTAACGAAGCCAAGTTTATGTAGATGCTCATCAATTCTGTTATACCATGCTCTAGGGGCTCGTTTAAGGCCATACATAGCCTTCTTTAGCAGGTAGACCTTCTCCTCTTGTCCCTTGACTTCAAAGCCTCTTGTTTGTTCTATGTATATCTCCTCCTGCAGATATCCATTCAGAAACGCAAACTTTACATCTAATTGATAAACTTTCCAATTCTTTTGTGCATACAATGCAAGTAGTAATTTGATTGTATCCAGGCGTGCTACCGATGTAAATGTTTCTAAGAAGTCCACTCCAAACACTTGAGCATAGACCTTCACAACTAATCTGGCTTTATATTTGTTTATAGAACCATCTGCATTTTGTTTGGTTCTATAAAACCATTTGACTCCTATAGCCTTCTTGTGTGAACACTTGTCCATCAGCACCCAGGTATCATTCTTTTCAATCATTATAAGTTCCTCATTTATTGCTTCAATCCATTCATTGTTCTTCATTGCCTCTTTAAATTCTGCAGGTTCACAAATAACAATATTGCTACTTTCATAAATTTCAGCTAAAGATCTTGTACCTCTGACTGGTTCATTGTCAATGTTATCATTTAATAATCTTCAAGATTGAAGACTCTCTGGTTGCTCCCACTTTCATTGTTTATCTTCCATAAAATCGACATCTCTGTTTACCAGAATTCTTCCATATTAAGGTTGGAAGATTCTGTAAGCTTTTGATGGACTGCTATAACCAATAAACACTCATGGTTCTGACTTCTTATCCGGCTTATCTCTTTTCACCTGTGGTACATAAGTGAAACAAATACAACCAAAGATCTTTAAATGTTGCAGGTCTGGTTTGTATCCAAACCAAGCTTCAAACGAGGGTCTTTTCTGCAATACTCTAGTTGGCAATATGTTCAGCAAATACACTGATGTGTTTAAGGCTTCAACCCATAATTTCTTTGGCAACTCTTTTTCGTGCAACATGCATCTAGTCATTTCCATGATGCTCATGTTTTTTCTTTCACTCACACCATTCTGTTGTGGTGTGTATGGTGCAGTAAGCTGATGTTCAATTCCGGATTCATCACAGAATTGTTGAAATCTTCCATTGGTATACTCCTATCCATTGTCAGATCTTAATGTCTAAATCCTGCATCCACTTTGGTTTCCCACCCATGTTTTATACTTTCAAGACTAGTAGCCTTCGGCCTCTAGCCCCGCCCTATCGATAGCGGGGGAGGAAAGCGAGGCGGGGGAGAGAAAAAGAAGAAAGGAAGAAAGAGGGGCTGGCCGGATGGAGAAGCGGGCAAAAAGGAGGGGCGCAACACGAGGACTTCCCAAGAGGTCACCCATCCTAGTACTACTCTCGCCCAAGCACGTTTAACTTCGGAGTTCTGATGGGACCCGGTGCATTAATGCTGGTATGATCGCACCCGTGAGTCCATGCACGCGCAATTGCTATAAGCTCTTCGAAGAGGAGGATCCCCGGCGGTTCAGGCACCGCCGCCGAAAAGGGGCGGCAGCTCAAAGGGACAGTAGCCCGCGATCCGACCGTGGGATCACGCCCGGATTTTTATTCGCCTTGATTGTTATTTCTTTTGGTTTCTTTCTTCTTCTTTTTTTTTTAAAAGTAGACTTTTACTGTTCAAATCCAAATTCTTGGTGGAATTAGGTGTCGACCTTTCATTTCTTGAAGCGAAACGACATTCTGAACAAGACTAGTCGCCTTCGGCCTCTAGCCCCGCCCTATCGATAGCAGGGCAGGAAAGCGAGGCGGGGGAGAAAAAAAGAAGAAAGGAAGACAGGGGCTGGCCGGATGGAGAAGCGGGCAAAAAGGAAGGGTGCCACACGAGGACTTCCCAGGAGGTCACCCATCCTAGTACTACTCTCGCCCAAGCACATTTAACTTCGGAGTTCTAATGGGATCCGGTGCATTAGTGCTGGTATGATCGCACCCGTTAGTCCATGCACGCGCAATTGCTATAAGCGCTTCGAAGAGGAGGATCCCCGGCGGTTCAGGCACCGCCGCCGCAAAGGGGCGGCGACTCAAAGGGGCCGTAGCCCGCGATCCGACCGTGGGATCGCGCCCGGATTTTTATTCGCCTTGATTGTTGTTTCTTTTGTTTTCTTTCTTTCTTCTTCTTCTTCTTCTTCTTCTTCTTCTTCTAAAAA
>Ga0325402_1000464_pt1 | contig 28061 bp, 9 predicted proteins | sample PopdelMetagenome_22_FD_207212 | JGI IMG/M metagenome (GOLD analysis project Ga0325402, IMG submission 207212) | Populus deltoides microbial communities from Bellville, Georgia, United States - Xylem-PdKOR-R3 | ecosystem: Host-associated > Plants > Phyllosphere > Stem > Wood/Secondary xylem... | reverse complement strand
TATTATCACTGGATATTATTTTATATTTTAAAAAATTTAACCCGAAATCCGCTGCAGTTTGAACCACCAATCTAGTTACCATGAAAGGGGTCACGCACGTTTTCCACTTCTTGGACATGTCATGAGATACAAGGAGAGAGAAAGTTCCAGTGTGACCTACCTCAGCCATCTGCATGAGCAAAGCAAGAACGAAATCTGATTGGAAGGTAAAGAGCTGTTCACATGCGACTCTCATCTCGCCACGTGTAGATAAAACTTGGACATGGAAACTTCGTGCCAATCACTTTCTAAGCTTTCCCAGGAATTAGAGAACCAACCATGCAGAACAAATCATGAAGTTGGCTTTAATAAGATGATGAGTGAACATGACACGGACAGGGAAGAGAGTGTTGGAAGGATGCATGGCTTCTCTTCTGCCACGTGTAGTGTAAGATATACAAAGCCTACAAGTTTCTAGAAGCATCATTAATCAACCACTCATCACTCTTTGGTCCGATAGAAAACAAAACCCACCAACTGTGGAGCTCCAAAATTCCATGACTGTCGTTTACAATGACAGAAGTGTAGGTAAGGTTCTTGGATAATTTACCGGCTCGGGAGTCAACATCTTGATCTCTTGGCATATGGGTATCCACGTGTGCATATTAGAAAAAGGTCAAAATCTTGAGAAATAGATGATGAGTTACTTGTCAGCTAAGCTAAATTATTCTTTTACCCGCAATACATTAGAGAGAGAGAGAGGTAAAGAAAAGACTGAAGAAAGACAACTTGTGAGTTACGCTAATCTGATTAGTAATTTAAAAAAAAAAAAACATTAATTGAAATCGCGATTAGTATTGGCCATCACCCCGTGGGTGGGATCTGACGGCAGCCACTAAAAATGTGCACCGTCAATTAAAAAATTCCTCCACGCACACAGCTGCGGTGTGACAAAAATGGCATTAACACATCGGTTGCTTGGTTATCTGTCCTCATGAGAGTGACCCCATATTAATCATTTCATTATTTTTTATTAAAAAGAAATCCAAATTTGAAACATCAAACATTAATGCAAGATAAGCTATAGCTATATAATTTTTAAAATTTGATATAATAAAACTTACTCTTTGCTTTTCATGTGGATATTTGACAAGTCATCATACGTTGTTTTTCTCATTCTTTTTTTAAATTTAAATTGAGATATAACTTATAGAAATCAAAGCACAAACAATGTAACCTCACAACTAGGTAATAATGGTAGTATTTAGTAATTATAGTTATTTTTCAAAGTGTTTATTGTTTGGAAATATATTAAAATAATATTTTTTATTTTTAAATTTATTTTTGACATATTAAAATGATTAAGAAACATAAAAAAATTTTAAAAAATAATTTTTTTAAAAAAACCCACCAAACAAACGTGTAAGAACAAAAACATGATTTTTTATAAGAAGGTCTAAGAAAAAGCATATGCGTGTTTACATAATGGGAGCAAATACAGGTCTCGAGTTCGAGTCAGGGCATGCACTTCTTGTAAGAGCCTGAAATAGCCGGGGTTTTACTCGCTCACCTGGACCCACAAAATACGCTTTCTGAAGGGTGGGGTTTCCTCGAATTCAAAAAAAAAAAAATGGGAGCAATGGGGCAGTGTACAAGTTTGGTTTCTAATCATCAATTTCACCGCTAATGGGACACAAACATTTCTATTGACCGTTGAGTTGTATAAAATTAAGTAAGCAATGGGTTACGCGCAGGCTAGGTCGCATTTGGATCACATCTTTAAGTGGTTAATTAGGGTTAATTTGCATATAATAATAATAATAATCACAAATTAATGAGAAGTCTTTTTAGTGCTCGATGACTAGGATACGATCCAATTCCATCGAACGACAAGGATTTCGGACTTTTAATCAGGAGGTTCATTGATGTCAAAAAACAATCCTCTTGCCGTCAGAAAGAAAGAAATACATTGTTTTTTCTCGTAGATATTGCATTGACGTTCCAAACAAGGCATCTTTTTACAACGAATTTGACGATTTTTAGATACCGAGTGGCAAGAAATTATTATCTATGAAAAAATATTGCACGTTGATTATATATATCAATCATTTCCTCTGGAACCTTCCAATCTACGTACCAAGACCGTGTAAGATTCAATCCACCTATAATCTTATAAAAGCATCAATAACTTGGTATATACAAGAAGGAGTTAAAGAAATAGTGATTTGCGAGGAAGGATGAAGTCTCTTCTTTTTTTAGTTTATAGTTAATAATAATAATAATAATTAACGAACAACGGGGAATACAGAAACTTCTTCCAAAGCTCTGACAAATGAGACCAATTCATGACATAAAGATGGTAATTTATGTTCAGGTGCCACGTGCCAGTACATCTACATGGACAAACATGTCATACGAAGCTTGTTATTAAAAAATCTTATTCGTACAACTCATGTTTCAAGAAAATACTATGGTTAGATATTAGATGTTTGTGCAATCAAAACCTTAAGTTTTTTTTTTTTTAACTTTAAAACTAAAAAAGAAACATATAAACTAATACAATATAAAAAATAGTACAATTTAGAGAGTCGTATTGAAGTTTGCTGAGTTGTAAATATCATCTTCAACTCTTTCTAATTCTAAAAATAGACCAACACAATTTACAATAAAAAACGAGGAAAGAAAAGAAATAAAAACAAGAAAAGAAAAGAAAAAAACTCAGAGATACACCGAAAATCCGATGACACCACTAGTATCGTTTAAAAGATATCGACAAGACAAATTCAAAGACATCAAGGAAGGTCACCAATAGTGACCGAAATAGGCCACGTGAGCTGTCCAAATGTGTTGAGGCATATTCGCTTTCGAAAAGCTCGTGTGGTCCACTTCGGTAATCGTTGGTGATCTTTCTTGATGACGTTGCATTCATCTCGTCCAGATATTTTCAATGGTACTGGTGTGCCTCCAGGATCTCTTTCCTCTCTTTTTTCCTCCCTGTAATTTTTGAAAAGAGAGAAAAGTAAAAAAATAAATAAAAAGATCTCAGAGGTACACCAAAGCTTCGGTGATAAACATCACAGGTAGAGTTAGAAAGATCTCGACGAGATGAATCCAACGACATGAAGGAAGATCACCAAAGATAACTGAAGTGCGTTATACGAGTCATCTGAAGGCAAGTGATATCCAACACATTTGGACAACTTGTATGGCCCACATCACTTATCGTTCGTAACCTTTTTTGTGTCATTGGATTCATCTTGTCAATGTTTTTTTTTCTCTTCTTTCTACTTTTTGTGATTTGAGAAGAGAGAGAAGACGAAAAAATTAAAAAAAATTCTCAGAGACACACCTAAGTTCCGACTATGATACCACTTGTATCATTAAAAAAATCTCAACGAGATGAATCTAACAACATCAAAAAAGATTACTGACGATGATCGAAGAGTTCCACACGAGCCGTCCAAAGGCAAATAAGCTCTGATATATTTAAACTACTCAAGTGTCTTATTCTGGTCACTATTTATGATTTTTTTTGATGTTATTAGATTTATTTTATTGATATCCTTCTAACAATATCAATGATGTTTTGATTTGAGTTTTGATGTATATCCAAAAATTTTTATTTTATTATAAAATATGTGGGACTATACTTAGAACTCACGAGTTCGCAATGCAACTCTTTATATTATATTATTTTTTAAAATGCTAAAATATAAAAATACTGTCAAAACCTTCTAGCGAGGGGCTACCGGCACAGCTTTCTTCATTTTTTGGTGGATCAAATACCCAAGTTACCCTTCATACTGTGAAAGGTTAGTTAACAATAAAATCAAAATGGCAGGACCCACACCAAAAACGTGAAACCGTTTGTATTTCCCTTTCTCTCTCCGCAAAACTGACGGCAAAACAAATCACAAGACGACAAAAATACTAGTGCATTCTTCTTCACCACGGGAGGGGAGGGGTCAGCGTTTGAGACGTCATAAAACATAAACGAAGGCTGTGGCAATCGCATTTACGTTCTAATAAGTGTGTTTAGAAGTTTGATTGTGGTTGTTTTTTAAATAGTTTTTTGTGTTAAGATATATATTAATAATATTTTTTTATTTTTTAAAAATTATTTTTGATATTAGCATATTAAAATAATTTAAAAACACTAAAAAATATTAATTTAAAATTTATAAAAAATAAAAAAATTTTAAATTTTATTAAAAATACTTTTAAAACGAAGAAATAAACATGCTCTAACTTGTGGTAAGGGTTTTTACACGCTGGAAAGCTCGACGCCATTTGCCCTCTTCCTTATCCAAACTAATTTGTTAAAAAAGTTGATTGATTGATTGCGCTTTGCATCGATTGAGTTTTTCACCATTTTAAAAGCATGTCTATCATCCACCACCTAACTTGGAATATATTTGGTTTGATTATAAAAGGTTTCTCTTTTATCAATTTTTATTTTTAATTAAATGAAAAGGTATTTAAAAACATAGTAGAAAATATTTTTAAAATTTTTTTAATATCAATATATTAAAACTATTCAAAACCATTAAAATATTAATTTTTTTTAAAAACATTTATGGACAATCTTTGTTTGTAGACCATAATCCCAAACTAGAATGTGATATATTTACATTTAATTTGTTGTGCTAATTAGATTTTTTTAAATTTGAATTCTAAATAAACATGCAAAAACAAACCTTCTAATTACCACCATGAACGAAAATGAAAGCAAGAAAAAAAAAATGTTAAAAACCAGATGCTTCAAGAGGAAGAAAGAGCTTGCATCATAGCAAAACCTTTTCTTTACAAAGTGGGAAATAAAACGTCACCGTCTAATTAACTATAAAGGAAGGAATCCATCTAATTCTTAGTTTAAACTTTATCCAACGCGTGACCTCACAATTATATATATAAAAAAACGCCCGAAAAGTCCAAAATCCAAATTACAAAAGGATAAATCCGTCTAGTTATTCACACAAGGGGTTCACGTTTGTAAAGTGTGTATGGATCTAGTTTCGTGCCCGTCTCAGTCTCTTCAAAATTTTAACGCCCACGCGTCGGTCACCCACTTCACGAACCCCAAATAAATAAATTCAAGGAAAACTCAAATCAGAACCTGCTTCGATCTAGGAACCCTAATTTCACCCAAAAAACAAGACACGCACCATAAAAAGCAATTCTCTGATTCTAGATTCCGAATCGATTAAAAATCAAAACCCAAAATTTCGTTTCTTTTGAAGAGCTGAAAAGAAAGAAGGTGAATTTGTGTTAAAAAAAACGACTTCGTGATTGAGATTATGATAGTGAGTAGTCGAAAAACGGTGACCGAAACAGCAGACATGATGTGTAATGTTATTGATGTGCAATATCAACTTTGCCTGGCTAAAGATCAGCAGAACATGACTCCTTCCACTCCTGTTTTTGATTCGATTTCCACAGAAATCTCGCGTTTTGAGTCGGTACGTGCTTTCTTTTTCTTTACAGGGTTCCTTAATTTTCAAGACTTATTATCGGTTTCTTGACTTTTTTTGAAGTTTTTTTTTTAATGTATTAAATAGTAGCTTGTATTACCCTTTCAAGGAAGAAACTGATCAGGTTGCTTTTCTTTTTTGGATTTCTCAAGATAATTGGACTGCTAAGCTTCATTGATTTTGGGTGTTCTGGTGGCGATTTGATCCCGAACTGAGTTTTTCTTTGATTTTTTTTTTGTGTTCAGAGGGGAATTTGGTCCTAAATGCTGTCGTGAGGCTATTAATGTTTAGGATTACAAGTTAGATACATGTCCTTTACTTTATGGTTAGGGATAATAGGATTAGAGCGGTTTTGTATATGATTTGAGGGTGTTCAACCATAAATTATGGGTTTCCCCCCTTGATTTATAAGATGTATGAATGTTAGTTCATGAAGTCAAAGGTTTGCATAATTTAATAGACGGGTCTGAATGAAAACAGTATTAGGGAGTTAGAAGTTGCCTTCAACTGGATAGGTTACTGATAGAGTTGGTGAAATCTGTGCAACCTATATTTGTTAGTGTGTAATTTGGGGTTTATTATCATTTTTTTCCACATGCTTTCTTGTCTGTAGTGCAGTTTATCTCTTCAAAATGTTGTGGTGTTGTATTTCTTGCTTTAAGTACTGATATCGCCAAACTTGTACTTACCTCTTTCTCTCTTGCATTGTAGGTTGTGAGCTGCACAGAGACCCTTAATGAAACTGTTGTTGAGTCTTCTGCTGCCAAGCCTTTTCCATGCATCCGTTCTGGTAGCTATGCTGATATTGGAACAAGGCTGTCTATGGATGATGAACACATTAGGATTGATGATCTATCTGCCCACCTGGGTTATTTCAAGTGTCCAAGTTCTTTTTATGCAGTTTTTGATGGTCATGGAGGGCCTGATGCAGCTGCTTATGTCAAGAGGAATGCAATGAGATTGTTTTTTGAAGATTTTGACTTGCCACAAATATCAGATATTGATGATATCTTCCTAAAAGAACTGATTAATTCCCATAGAAAAGCATTTTTGCTGGCTGACCGTGCATTGGCTGATGAAAGCATTGTTAACAGTTCATGTGGAACAACAGCATTGACTGCCCTAGTTCTTGGAAGGCATTTAGTGGTTGCAAATGCTGGTGACTGCCGAGCAGTTCTATGTAGGAAAGGGGTAGCTGTTGATGCGTCTCAAGATCACAAGCCTTCTTATTTGCCAGAACGTAGGCGGGTTGAGGAGTTGGGTGGTTATATCGAAGATGAATATGTTAATGGTTATCTTTCTGTTACAAGAGCCCTTGGAGACTGGGATTTTAAGCTTCCACTTGGCTCCACATCACCTCTCATTGCTGAGCCGGATGTTCAACAGTTTATGTTATCAGAGGATGATGAATTTATGATCATTGGTTGTGATGGTATCTGGGATGTTATGTCAAGCCAGCATGCTGTAAGCCTTGTCCGTCGTGGGCTTAGGCGGCATAATGACCCAGAACTCAGTGCCAGAGAACTAGTCATGGAAGCATCACACCTCAATTCAGCTGATAATCTCACTGCTGTTGTTGTCTGCTTCTCGTCACCTAATCCTGTTGAGTCATGCCCACCTCAGAGACGAAGGTTGAGGTGCTTCTGCCTCTCTGAGGAGGCTCGGAACAAGCTGAAGACCTTGTTTGAAGGCAATTGATTGTGCATTCAAATTATTTCACATTATTTACTGATATTTGATATGGTAAAGAGTTTTTATCTGTTTGTGGCTGTTTCAGATGGTTTAGAAAAAATAGCCAGCAGTTTTGTAGGGTAGAGGAGAATGCGGGATTAGGGTAATACATCAAGTGAGATGTGAGTCTCTGTTGTAATGCAGCCAGTAGTTTTTATCTGTTTCTTGTTTTGTTTTCTCTTTTACACATCGTCTCTGTTTTGCGACCTGTCCGTAGGGATCATGAAATGAGAATTCAACTCGTGTAATGTACCTCTTGATTGTAATTCTGGTTACAATTCTAATTCTTGAGAATGTGAAGCAATATTCTAGAAAAAAGAGTTCTATTTTAGAACTGTAGGAACCGTGAAGGATTTCTTGGGGCTGGGGTTCTGAGTTTGTTTTTCAGATATCGTTAGTTTAAGTGTAAGTTTATTCGGACACAAACACTTACAGTTCTTAAAAAAAAAAAACAAAAAGGTAATGTTAGGGTTTCCAAGCCACTGTTTTCTAGAGTTTCAATAAACCAAATCCAAATGCATAAAAATTCAAATGGACATAGGAATGGTGGAGACTATATTCCACCGCCCACATATCTTACGCTACTTGTCATACATCATTCTGATAATTTGCAAATTTAAAACCTGGTCCAGATTTCTAGTTGTTATGAAAATTAACCCGGAATAATTTGGTGATCAACTCTAATTTTTTTTTATTAACTCCAAGAATATATATTTTTAACTATTATCCAAATAATTTTAGAAAAGATTTGAATCAATTTGCTGATCCAAGGTTAACTCACAAAACCAACCTCGGCGTTAGACCTTTTGATTTTTTATAATCATAGCCCACCTAAACAAAAAGCTCATTTTTTTTACATGAAAAACAAGAGGCATATATCCGCTGAATGCACACCATCTCTCCCATTAGTTAATACTGTAATTATAAATTTTGGAAGGAATCAAGATCGGATTTTTTTTGAAAAATAATATAATTTGGTGAAAGTTTCGGTAAAAATATCACTGATTATAAAATTATTTAAAAAATAATATAACTTCAATACAACCATAATTTTAAATATTGATTTTATATCAACTATAATTGAAAATAACGGTTGTTTACACACAAATCAAATATGTATGTCTTATGTAGATTAATTAACATCTACATAAATCAACATAAAAAACTATAAAGATCCAAATGTTAAGAAATAAAATGGAAGATAAGTTGATGTGCCATGAGGGAAAAAAGAAGAGAAAAAAAAATAGATTATCGAAGATATATTAGGGCTTTGTTTTCTACACATCTGGTATCAATAGAAAGATTTTTACTAGACAATTCTAACTATACCATGAAAGACCAACAAACGAGGTCGTAATGAGTTAGTGATTTTGTTTAGGGTTAATTTTGGGTTAAGGTACTTTAAGGTTTGGTTAACGTCAAACAAAACCATTAATCAATTATGACCTTGTTTGATGTTCTTTCATGGTACGGTTAAAATCGTCTTGTCGAGGTCTTTTTAACGGTATTAAGTTTGTAAAAAACAGAGTCTCGATGTGTCCCGAGTGATCCATTCTTTCTTTCCTTTCTTTTTCTTCCTTCATTTTTCTTTCATACCATACCAACTTATCTCCCCTCTTATTTCTTGATCATTAGATCTTAATTCTTATACTTTGATCATTAGATATTCATAAAATTTTATGTTGATTTTTATACATGTTAATTAATTTCAATTTTGTTTTCTTGAGTAAACAATTATTGTTTTGAATAGCGGTTGTTACAAAACTAATATTCAAAATCATGATCGTGTTAAAATTATGTTATTTTCTAAATATTTTTCTAACCCATTTCATTTTCTAAATACTTTTGACAAATTGTGTTAAGATGATAAAATACCCATAAAAAATCAAATTAAACTTCCCATTTTCTATGGATTTGAAACAAGTACTCTGACTTTATGTATTAGTTGTCGATCTACTAACCTACTCCTTGTATTTAATGTTAAAACAAGGATAGACTAGACTCAACTTAAGATGAAATAGAACCTTGGATAAAATTATAAATAAAGCTTTTTAAATTTTTTTTTATGTAAATGGCAAGTAGAATCTTGAGTAATCTTCATTTTATATATGAGACCTTAAGATTTTATTAAACGAGGATAATTTTTATTTTATAAAACATAAATAACAGGTATATTGTGTATTGTTGGAATCTTTTTATTAAGTTGAGGAATTGTACTCTTATTCAAGTTGCGTAAATGCCCCACCTCAAAGAATAGAATAACCAATGGCTCTCATTACATTAAGAACCATGGCAGCAAAGGAAACAAGAAGTTGATTTCTTACCCTTGAAAAAAATATAAAGAAAGAATGAACTTCCACTCAATCTCCTGTCCTTACCTCATTAGCTATTAGGTCAGGTGGGCTTGTAGGTTTTAATCTGTAAGGTATTATTTATTTCAATTTTTCAAATTTAAAAGATTGCAAGAAACTTGCGATTACATTTAAGAAATTCATGTACATGTGTAAATTGTCCATGTTAAACTTAAATTGGAGATAAATTTAGTAATAGTACTGTGAGATAATACTCCAAAAATACCACTTTGGGAGTGTGGATCGAGTTTTTCAATAATTTCTGTCTTAATTGAACTTCAAAAATTTTATAAAATTCTCAACAAATGATGCCTCTTTAAAGTGATGTTTTCCATTAAAAATATGTGAAGCGTTGAGGCAGAAAGCTCAATTGAAAATATGAGTCCTTTGAAACAAAAGAATTCCATTGAGATTCAAGTTATAGTTTACGGACTTATTTGAATTTTGTCTAAGAGATTGTAGCCTCCTCTGAGTTGTCAAAAAGACGATGTCCCAAGGAGACCAAAAAAAAAAAAAACAACACACACACACAAAAAAAAAAAAAAAAGAGGTTTTGTTCGATTTAACAGATTCTACCAGACCATCAAAAATGGCGATGGCAAGTATTGCAAAGAGAAAGGCATACTTTTTAACAAGAAATTTATCAAATTCTCCAAGTGCTGATGCTTTCAAGTTGTCTTATTCACTCACAAAATTCTCTCGTGGGTTTGCTACCTCAGGATCTGAAGAGAACGATGTGGTTGTCATCGGTGGTGGACCAGGTGGCTATGTGGCTGCTATTAAAGCTGCCCAGTTGGGTCTTAAGACTACTTGTATTGAAAAACGCGGTACTCTTGGTGGTACTTGTCTTAATGTTGGTTGTATCCCTTCAAAGGTAATTTCTTTTTTTGTTTTGGTTTCTTTCTTTTTTTTACCTGTTCTTGTATTAAAGTTGTTGATTTTTTTCTATCCGTGTTTTTTTGTGAGATTTTATGGTTTTTTTGGTTTCAGATCCATTTATATTGTTTGTTAGCTGAATTTGATTGATGAGTTTTCAGGTGAAAATGGAATTTTTTTTATTGCTTGTTTGATAGAGAATTCTTGTCATGTGACACCCTTATGAATTTCCAAACATTTTTTTATACGGCTATTGGATAAGTTTTTGATTGTTTAATGAAAGAAATCAAAAGTAGTGAAGATTTTTTTCTCTATTGGATTCAGCATTTTGATTTCCTGACGTGAAAGTGCATTGCGCAGTATATGCAAGGACCAAAGTATGCTGTAAGCAATTCCTGTTAGGCAGTGGATTTAGAGTATCAAAGTAGAACTTTTAAGCTGTGTTTGATTAGTTCTACTGATTATCTGCTTACCTACCTGTGGTAGATATGGTGATTTATATAAGAATAGTAAGCAGCTCGTTTATATTAATTCGTCTAAGGTGTGCTGGAATTCAATGTATTATCAATTGTATGTTCTTGTGCTATTTTGAAGATAACAACCAGAAGTCGTACTCCTGAATTGTAGACTAATTTATTTATTCATTTGATTAGTTATTTAACCTTATTTTGTAACTCTGTTCTTTTTTTTGTAGCTAAACTCTTTTACAAGCACAGGGAAAATATGTCTGCATGCCTTAACATGTATCAAATTTGAATTGGTCGAGCCCTTCTTATTTTCAGGCTCTTCTTCACTCATCACACATGTTCCATGAAGCCCAACATTCATTTGCTAGCCATGGAGTGAAGTTTTCTTCTGTTGAGGTTGATTTACCTGCCATGATGGCCCAAAAAGACAAAGCCGTATCTACCCTTACTCGAGGTATTGAAGGTTTATTCAAGAAGAACAAAGTCAACTATGTCAAAGGGTATGGCAAGTTCATATCCCCATACGAGGTGTCAGTGGACACCATTGATGGTGGGAACACTTGTGAAAGGTAAGAATATCATAATTGCCACGGGTTCTGATGTCAAGTCTCTACCTGGGATTATCATTGATGAAGAGAAAATTGTATCTTCTACTGGTGCTTTGGCTTTGCAGCAGATTCCAAAGAAACTTGTGGTCATTGGGGCAGGCTATATTGGACTTGAGATGGGCTCAGTGTGGGCCCGGCTTGGTTCAGCAGTCACTGTCGTTGAGTTTGCTCCAGATATTGTCCCAAGCATGGATGGGGAAGTTCGGAAGCAATTTCAACGTACACTTGAGAAGCAGAAGATGAAATTCATGCTCAAAACTAAGGTTGTAGGAGTTGATACTTCTGGAAATGGTGTGAAGTTGACAGTTGAACCGGCATCTGGTGGTGACCAGACAACTCTTGAAGCTGATGTGGTTCTTGTCTCTGCTGGTAGGACTCCATTCACTGCTGGACTTGGGCTGGACAGGATTGGTGTGGAGACTGACAAGGGTGGTCGAATTTTAGTCAATGAAAGGTTTGCAACAAATGTTTCCAGTGTCTATGCTATTGGGGATGTGATTCCTGGCCCAATGTTAGCACACAAGGCAGAAGAGGATGGAGTTGCTTGTGTAGAATTCATAGCAGGCAAGCACGGCCATGTCAACTATGATAAGGTCCCTGGAGTTGTCTATACACATCCTGAGGTTGCATCTGTTGGTAAAACTGAAGAGCAGGTTAAGGCACTTGGTGTTGAGTACCGTGTTGGGAAGTTCCCTTTCTTGGCAAACAGTCGTGCCAAGGCAATTGATGATGCTGAAGGGTTAGTCAAGATAATTGCAGAGAAAGATGCTGAAGGGTTAGTCAAGATAATTGCAGAGAAAGAGACAGACAAAATATTGGGAGTCCATATCATGGCTCTGAATGCTGGAGAGCTCATTCATGAGGCAGTGCTGGCTCTTGCTTATGATGCTAATAGCGAGGATATATCACATGTATGCCACGCACATCCAACAATGAGTGAGGCATTGAAGGAAGCTGCCCTGGCTACTCATGACAAGCCCATTCACATCTAAAAGGATCGATTATTACCTTCTTTTCATTTTTGCTGAAGGACTTTTCAAATTCCTTTGTAAAAACTGCCCTCTGCTTTGTTCACCCTTTATTGGAGCAGATGGAATGTTTGAATAGGAATTTGCCACCCTTTATTGGAGCAGATGGAATGTTTGAATAGGAATTTGCCATTCATTTCCTTATATCTATATGAGAATAACTAAACACGTCCAACATTCATGATGAGATGAGTACATGTATTTTTAGTCAATGGTCTTTACTAATTGTCCGGGTATGTTTGTGCAGCTGGGATTTATTCTAGGTTCCACTGGACTTTCACTTGTGATCTACAGAATTGTCAGTGGAGATGGTTGTTGGGATCCCATCCTAATTGCTGAATTCTTAATTCAGTTTCCAGCCTATTTGTGGCATGGATGCATTATAGTCCTGGAGCTGTTGGCTTTTTGCTACTGTTAGTTTTGGTTACCAGTGATATGTGAAAAGTAGCAGTCTTGTATCTTCGGCCTAGTCACAGGTGCAGGTCATCAATAACCTCTGCAAAAAAATCGAAGAATTAACCATTCGATTTGCGCGTTCCATTTGTCTCACCTGACGCGCAAACGTCAGAATGTTCTTTTTCTTTTCCTTCCTCTAGAGATGTATTATGTGTATGGCGGGGGATTGCAATATGCAGGGACCTACATCAACTAAGGATACAGCCAAGCACTTCCTTTCTCTCGAGCCTGTCTATGAATGTTAGCGTGCATCCATTACTGACAATTTAAAGCATCCATTTTTCAAACAGGAACGAGCTCTATACTTGCCTCCAAGGAGAAGTTTGTTAAATTGAAATGACTATTTATTAGCCTTGTTACAGAAATGAACGTGCTGTATTGGATGATAATCCCTCTAGTCCTCGTGCCTATGAAAAGGAAAGATATAACGGGTGGCAGAACATGTATTGCATGGTGAAATGATAAAAATATAACGGGCGGTAGAACATGTATTGCACGGTGAAATGAGAACTACAACAGAAAAAGATTTCATCCATCATGTTCCAAATTCCAATGATCACACCCCAGTAGTTGCTCCAAGTTCCCAAATAAGAAACCATCTAATAAAAATAGGAAAGAGGACAAACATTTGCTACAAATACGACTGCTCTCACCACTTCTCTTTTCTTTTAGAAGGACCTAAAATTTCACTTCCTTGACCATTTGGGACATCTAAATAAACACACCAATCCATCACTCTGCTCATCACAGTCCTTAACTGCACATCAAAGACAAAGTATCCCTTATGCAAAATCCCAGGACTTCCTCTGTCTTTCCCCATGTTCACTGCAAATTCATGATGGTGGAGTTACTGGGACGTGTAATCACAAATCCTCTCGCATATCTGTCCTCCTCCTGGCCTGTAGCGCCAACCGTGCATCTCTCTCCCTCTCAAATTCCCGGTAATCTGTTCGTTCCAAGAAAGAAACCCTCTCCAAATACTGGTTTGAGCTCTTCTTGTATGCATCCAACTCGTCTTCTAACCCCTTATTTTCTTCCTTAAATTCTCCCCAATCCTTTTTCGTCTTGTCCAGCACACTGAGCTTTGGTTTCTTCTTGATTTGTTCAAGAACAGCATCAACAGCAGAAGATGCAGGAGCTTTGGCCTTTTCAGTTGCTTCTTTTGAATCTGCATCAACAAGCTTCCTAACTTCAATTTCCTGACCAGCAAAGTCTCGAACCTCCCTAATCTGAAAAGGAAACAGATTTTGTGAACTATGTGATGTAGAATGAACAAAAGGAAATCTAGGGGGATAAAAGAGAAAAAGGAGTGACGATGAATCAACAATAACACACAAAGAATCCACCTTGATAAACAAGAATAAACATATATCTAAAACCAGACTCCACATCAATTTCTTTGACAAAAAATGTTTTGGAACGCACAGTATAACATGCTTCACATAGGCACCAAGAAAACCAGATAGCTGAGATGTACTTGATAACCTTGTTCTTGCACCACATTACCATGACAATCAAAGTGACGGTGCATAAACTGGCACACAGAACAAGAACACATGCTTGAAATTCAAATCAATTTCTTGCCTGTTGGATAAAGGAGGCATGTTTGATTAAAGTTAACTTAGAAACGGCCATAACTTGACATAGACAAGCAGATGCAACACAAGTTTAAAGAGTTAGGAGATGACTTAGTCAGACATTTTTATCATAAATTATTCCCATTTAGCTAAGAAACTAATACTGGTTATCATGCAATGGATCCATCTTCATGTTACTGCAAACAATTGTCAAGCTCAGCCAAACAGTTGTCATGGCTAAAAAGCAGTAAGATGGCTAGCTAAGTACAGGGAAAAGGAGAAAAAGAGCTCACCTCAACTTTACCCCGGCCTGCTGCTGCTGCTGCAGCTGCGGCGGCAGCATCCTTAACTGCAGAGAGAGCTGCAGCAGCAAGCTTCCTGGCCTCATCACCGCTTCCATTTTGTATATCATTAGCTCTCCTCTGTGGTTCATCATGCCCAGAGTATTCCTTTCGCTTTGTTGCCATGCCCAGATAGGTCATCCAATTCTATGAAATAAGAGGGTTAACAAACTATATCAATACAACCATCAACTGATTAATCTCGTCATAAAAATAGAGGCAAGAAAAGCCCTCACATCAGACTTAGGCTGCGAAGATTCATCCACTGTTGAACAAGATTTGTTCAAAAACGTTTTATGCAACTTATTAGGTACTCCTTTATTCATGTGCTCCCACAAGGAAGCAACCTTACTGTCTTCAACGCTGGTACCATTCTGCCGCACCTCCCCATCTTGTCCAGAGGAGTCTGCCTCCTTAGGTGTCAAGCCAAGATAAGCCATCCAGTTCTACCATATAAAGATCAGCAGAAACAAATAAAACATCAACCACCAATTATACAACTAAAATCCCATTCAAAAGAGCTAGAGAGAGAGAACATCCTCACATTATTCGCCTTCTTTGAACTAGCATTCACAGTCGAAACTTTACGCTTATTTGAAAGTGATTTAGCAGTCTTATTAGAAACTCCTTTATTCATTTTTTCCCATATAGCTTCCACCCGCGATTCCATCTCTTTAAAGATCAAGAACAAACCCATTAAAAACCACCATGTCAAAAACAATAATTTTTCCATTTGCAGTCAATGAAGTAATAAAATCCAAATCCAAGATTCATACCACCTCCTTCGGGTTTTCGGTCCGAAACAATTTCTTTAACAGACTCGACTTGAGAACCCATCATTCACATTCACCCTTCCTCCTGAAACCCACAGAGCCAAAATCCTTCAATACCAGAATAATTAAACTCTTCAATTGTAACTAGCTAAGATTTTTTATAAAACTGATGTCTTGTTCACTATAATTATAAAAAATAAAATAAATATAAGAGAAAAGACACAAAAGCATGCAAATCTTTACCCAAAAAAAACCTAACTAAATTCACTATTGACAGAAGCGAATTGACAAGTACCTGCATACAGATCAGAAATCGAAGCGAAAAAGGAATCGAACCTCTTGTTTTTCTTCTACTCTTTTTTTTTTTTTAATTTATTTGGTGATATTCTTCTTCTCTTTTATATGGGTAAAAACGGGGACGGAGGAGGAGGCTAGCTACCATAAAAATTAAAAATGCGGCTCCTCTTCTTTTCTTGCTTCTTTTTGTTTTTTCCTTGTAAGACCCAGATAAATGTGGGGAAACGCCCATGGGCATGAGTTTAACCCATGAACAGCTACGGCCCAAATCTTATCATAGGAAGAATAATATGGCCCATCTAAGTTGGAGCCGTTAAAGGATTACGGATGAAAAATGGTCGGGTCGGGTTTTTCCTCCCGTTCCCATACTGCCTCTGGACCGAATTGGATTCGGGTTTGGTGGCTGTACTGGGTTAATTACTCTCTAAGGTTTATAAAGGCTCCCAGTTACTCTTTCTCCTAAAAGAAATTTTTTTTTTTCCAAACTCACTTTTTCTTTTTAAATTCTACCTTTTATAAGGTTTATACTTCCTCTTGCATTTTATATTTTGTTCAAAATTATAATTATTTATCGAGTTTCTAAAAATTATACTTAATATCCTCACAAAAAGAAATTAACAAAAAAAAATATATTTGATTATCTGTAAATTTATTATTATTTTTTATTTAATAACTAAAAACCCATACACCATCCTTCCATTGTCATCAGACCAAAAATCTAATTTCGCAACCAAAATTAAAGTACAGAAATATGTTAAAAATGAAAATGATTGGTTATTGAGTACAAAACCCAAGATCAGATGAGATCCAATAACCACTTGCTCGTATTGGAAGACTTCAACCTCGCCTTAATTTGCTTACGAGCTTGTTTTTTTTTTTTTTTAAAGATTTTTTTTAGAGTAATTTTATTTTAAAATATATTAAAATAATTTTTAAATAAAAATATTTTAGTTATTATTATAATTTTAAAATCTAATTTGATACAAGTTTGGATAATAGGTCAAAATAACCCGAATTGACATTAACTTATGTAAGTATAAAAATAAAATTAATTATTATTAAAATTTTAAAACTTAATTCGAAAATTACTTTAAGATAAAGTTAAGGTCATGAATAGAGTTAATTGTTAATTTGTATCAATGTAAAAATAAAAATAGTTATAATTATAATTTTAAAATTTAATTGGACAATCATATAAAGTTGTTATTATAGTTTTATAATTTAATTTGAGAATTTACCAAATCAATGTATATAAAACAATAAAAGAATTCAAATTTTTTTCAGCACGGTGCCACAAGAGTTGGATTTTAAGTAAAAAGAAAGGTAACAGACCTCTTCAATTGCCATATACATCTTATATTGGATCTTCTGCTGGGTTTTTGGATTTTGCAGAGAGATGTAAATGGAAGCAGCTGCAGCAACTTTTACTGGATCTTCTATTGAGATCTCTAGACCTGCAAAATCTGTTGCTAGATTGGGTTTTTTAAGCTACCAATGGACAAGTCTTTGTGTGTTTTCCTATTAAGGTACTATCGATTAGTCTCATTTTGATAATGGGTTATTGAGATTATGCATGAATTGTGTTTGGTGATGATTTATGTATAATCTATAGCCACCCTTCGTGATTCTTTACAAATATGCTCTCCTTCAATTAGGGCTTCTCTCTCTTAATTCAAATGTCACCGTTTCCAGATATATAAGTTGGATTTCACAATAGAAATTGCTTCTCTTAATTTGTCTAAAAAAGAAAAATAGACCAATTTTTTTCACTCAAAATGCATTTATTCTGTTCAATATGATTTACATGGCCAAAGTTTGTCAAATGTGATTACTCTGTTCAGTATGATTACATCCGTTTTTACAGCATGTATTCATCACCAGGAATGATTTCTCATGTCTAACAGGAACGTTAAATCACATGATAAGCTATCAAAGTTTCAATTTAAAGACTAGATGCAGTTTCAAACTAAGCTGTTCATCTTCCTCCAGGGTCACACCACGAGCTATGGTACCTTTAATTGGCCTTGCTTCTAATATGCCATTTCTGTCCAAGCCTAGGAATCTCTCAAGAGAAGAACAACAGATGCACAAATCTTCATTTGAAAAATTAAGCCACGCAGCATGTGGTGCTGGAATTTTCTCTCTGAGGTATCTCAAAGTACGAGGTTTTGTTTTTCCAGCATAATTTGGCCATGCATGTCATTTTTTGGAGAATTTTTTATGGTCCTGCGTGCTTAAATTCTACAACCCATAAAATAATTACATTGCAAGATCCATCAACGTGACTAGCATTATCTAGATTAGTTTTTTTACTTCTATCTCTGCTTCTATTTGATATAATCTACAGCTTCTATCAAGAACCATCAATGTGATTCGGTACTTGAAACCACATTAATGGTTGTATTTATCTCACATATTTGAATCTATGACCTTTAAATTCCAGATTGCTGATCCTCTCCATATTAGTGCATTCAAGTGCATAGAAACAATGAAATAGCATAAGCTAGGTGCCAAAATTATTTTCTAGATGAATCTCTCAAAGAAGCTTTCAATTTGTCATGTGCAGCCAACATTTCTTTATGTTGTTGTTAAGTTCAAGACATATGTTACACATAAATATGAGACTCTGGTCTCTCTTCCTGTAGGAATCATCCTCCAAGCCATCATTATCTCAAAGGCTTGCTTCCTTGCCTTCACCGAAAAGCAAATTATATGGCTTCTAAATCTCAAGTTCAAGTGAGTGATATATGAGCCTGCCCTAGAGGATGCCAGTGGGTTAAGGCTTTTCCATTTGAGGCATCCATTAATTAAGGTAGTTGAGCTCGCGAGAAAGATGAAGAAACTAGCTAACGATGATCCAAGAAAGATTATTCATTCCAATAAAGTAGGATTAGCTCTCACGATGGTTTCACTATTCTACTATATATTTCAAAATTCAAACCACTTTATGATAGTTTTGGTGTCAATACAATTATTTGGATGGTTCTAACTGTGGTTGTTGTCTTTGATGTTTCTGTGAGTAGACTTGCACATTGTTTAAACTTGATATAGATTATAAAGATGGATTTGTAAATCGTATACTTTTCAGGAATATATAAATATACAAGAGCTTTAATATTTTGTGCTCAAATTCTGGAAGCTATACGTTCTCTCCCTTTGTTCCATTTATTTCAGGAGCTACACTTGGAAAAGGTTCGAGTATCATGCTATCAACTTTGGTAGGTGGTGCTCCAGGTGTTGGAGCTCATCACCTACCAACCATTTTCGGTCCGCAGGGGAGCCCATTTTAGTTGAGATATTTTTCATGTTTGGAATCTTTGAATTGAATTTAATTCAGAATTTTTAACAAAATTTTATATTTGAAATCATCAAATTAAGAATTGAATTTCAAATGAAATTTAATTTCTAAAAATACTACAAAATTAAATTAGATGGCAAACTCTTTTATTTATAATTTCAAAGAGTAAAAATTTAATATTAAAAATAAAATTTTTAAAATGCCCATGTAACCTTTTTTTTAAAAAAAACTTTTGAAGAAATAAGATAAAAGTAATGAAAGTAGAATAAAAAAAGATTATTTAAATTTCATCTCTTTGTTCCAAACAACCCGTTAGTGATATTAAATAGATAAACAAATTAAAGCTGCTTCAAATTATTTAACACATTTCTTCTTTTTTTTTATCTGCAGCTACAACAGTGACATTTACAAGATTAATTTGTTCCTGCAATGCAGGCAAGGTATGATTATAGGCTAACCATATTCATAGTGACCTCTTGTTTAGTACCAGTATTAGGCTATCGAGATCGATGATCAAGCTTTAAAGATAGCTCACATGAGGCTATTGACAATCATCATCGATAGTTCCACTGCTATTATTATATGTACTGGCATTTTTCATGTCTAGATTCGAGAGGAGCTACCGCAATTTGGTAATTGGCAACATGGAGAAACCTGGGAATTATTTAGAAGGTATGCATCATAAATTAATTACCGTCCTCTTCCTTTTTGGTTCGAACACCCGTTGAAATGATGCTGCACTAAGATTATGACAACATGATAACTATTTAATGTTTCTTTGTCCGTGTTAAGAATTCCTGCTGACATCTCATTGATCGCTATGATCCCTTAAAAACAAACAGACTATGACATGTTCCATATAAAAACTACGTACCGTGCATTCACGAGGTTCCTCAAAGCCAGTTCAAACTATAATAAACCCGCACGCTCTGCTTGTAGAGTATCTTGCTTCACATGAAAGAGAAAAAAATAAATAGTGCAAATGCGTCAGGTTTAACGATCCGTCACTCTTGTTTTCACTTGTAACCATTTTTCGCGTTGCTATTATTAACCAATTTTTAGACTTATCATCTATCCATTGCCCTTGGAATTCAAAAACAGTACAGATTTTATGAATCCATTAACACATCCATGTCATTTATGGACCATTTTTTATGAAAAAGTAGTGTTCATATTCAAACATCATGCAAGCCCTTTCCATGCATGGTAGACTTATATGCTATCATTAATTCCACCTGGTATTTTAGAAACAACACTTTCTTCATTGAGGTACAGAGTATCCAAGCTTTGTTTTAGAGTATTTTCATCTCATAAATAACATCTCACATAAGCCGGAAAAAATTGCAACTCGGATGCGAGGCTGTTTTGTGTTTGCCGTTCATGCGTTGTATGAAACAGTGATAAAATTTTGCCCTCCTTTTTGAGTTAGAAAATTCGGAGCCTTTTCTTCAAAACATGATTCCATATCATCCTAAAAACAATATCTGCACTGCTTATATAGCTCCCCGCATCCGCTCTCGCATCTTTTTCCTCAGATGGTGTGGCACGCAGCATCGTGGGGGCACGAAACTGGTTTGTACTAATCAAGGGATTTTAGAAGTATACGCGGCCACAAAAAGGTCAAGTCAGCAACGCAATAATAATGACCAGACAAGAAAAATGAAGGGCAGATCATATGAATGAGTTCGTCACAAACATTCCATTGTTTATTTAATTTGGTTTTATACAGTGGAGGAGCTAGAATACCACGATGGATTCTTATCTCTACTCTCGGCCCTTCTTTATACAGTGGCGGATCATATAAATGAATGATCATGAGCTCGTCCCAGATGGCAATATAATCCCATTCAACATACATAAACAGAAAATACAAACAAATACTAATTTGGAGATTCAACTCCAGAGATTATTACATCACACAATCCATCCCATTATTATCACAGAATGCATCATGCATGGCCAGAGGAGGATATATAGCAGAAGACAAGCCTTTAGAAATCTTACTGTTTAAGCTTTGGGGACGTAGTCGAACACAATGACTTTCTCCAAGGTAGGAAACAAAGCTGTGCCAAATTTAACATGAGCAGGATGAGCTACATATGCTGATCGGCCCTCTAATGTCTCAAAAGTAGCCTCAAAGATATGAGTGAAACCTTGATGAAGGTTCTCAATGCTCACGTCCGTCCCCCTGTATATCATGTCATATGAAAATGTTACAGATTGAATGTGTATTTTTTTTTTTCGGGAGATAGAAATTAAAACCATGCCAAGTGTTACGGTAAATGTTAAAATCTCAATGAACTTGGACTGCTACATAATCATTCTGTACAATTCGGTATCAGGACAGCTAAACTTACAGTCTCATCTCTGATTAACGAACCTTCTCTCTTATTGTTTTTATTATTATTATTATATATGATCTCTATAATAATAATAAAAAAAACATGCATTTAATCCAGAAACTTAGCTTGGTGGGTAATGCTATGAAAAAAAATTTATGTTAATTCGTTAATATAGTTCTTCATATGAATGGTTTTTTCAATTTAAAATTTGTACAAACACATTATTATTTTATATTATTTGAATTCATAAAAACTTGATTAAAAAGGTTTAGATAGCATAACAAGGAATCACTCAAGCTAAAAACTTTAATCGTTAGTGAAACTCTAAAGATTAATGAACTCGTAAACAGTGCACCAAGATGGTACAGTTAGAGTTGTAAAACAACGAATCATGTTGTTCTGAACCAAGTGTTGAGCTACAGAGAAATAGAATATATAGAAGGATCACAGCTGGTTTATGTTAAATACCACTCGAAAGACTTCATGTGTTCGATATGGTTGAGGAGATCGGCATAGTTCTTTATATGTTTCTCAATTTCTTCCTCTGTGGTTCCTTCTTTGAACTTGGCCAGGACTATGTGCTTCACCACCCCTTTTCCTCCCTCCATGCCTCTTCTCTTCACTTCTCTCTCTCTCTCTCTCTCTCTCTCTCTAGCTCTGTGCGATCTCTTGCTGTTCAGCTAATGGAATTAGAGAGGTTACCTTCTCTATTTAAAGCAATAGCGAACCCACACACCCATTCAACGGCGGCTGCAATTCTCTTAAGGTCAAGATTTTCATTGGAAAAATAAGATTTTCAAAACTAAATTTTAAAATAAAATAGTAATCAACAAGAAGTAGGAAAAAATGTTTTTTTCTGCGTGAGAGTTAACGTGTATATTTTCTGAAACTTTTGTTTATCTTTATTTTTAATAATTACAATTTTTTAAAAAAAATTAATTTTTTGAACTGTATAGCAACTTTTTAGTTTTTTAATTTATTTTTTACCTAGTTGTTACATGTTAATAACCTATATATATCATAGATTCTTACAATCAAACAATGCTGAAAACCATAGTATTTTCTTGTACTCACAAAACCTGCTGGTATTTCTTTTCACTCTTGGTCTAGCTGTTTTTATGACTTTTATTATAAAAAAAAATTATTAAATTTAAAAAATAATTTTATATTGAGAAAATATCTTTAAAAACAATATTTATATATACAACAATATTTATATATACTTCAAGTTTTATTTTTTTTATATTCTTCTTAATATTTTACTACAACAAAATCATTAATCACCTACCATAATGTGGATGCAAGTAAACTTATATTAAAAACACCTATTAATGATATTTGTTTTTGCATTTTTAATTGTAATTAATTGTGTCAAATGGACCCTCGATAAAGAAAAATAAATGTAATATAAGAATTCATCCGAAAGTCACTAATCTTGATACTACTCCATCTAACTAGATTGAACTGTGGAATTTTTATGAAATTAAAAAATTTTAAATATCCATTTTTAAAAAAGACAGATGTAAAAATAAATGAAAAATCATATTTTTATCCAAAAAAAAATAAAAATACATTCTTCTAAGAATAAAAATATTTTTTAAAATTCTCTATTTTATTTCTCTTTTTATTTTGTCTCTATTTCTTTTATATTGAATAAATGTTAGTAAATGTTACTTCAGTATCATAATTTTTTTGTTTATCAAATATGATGCAGTAATGTTGGTATGGTTGCGCACCCGAATTATAGAATTGAGATCCTCTCATGTTCTCCTGGGCATGATTTATTATTTTATTTTTTAATTTAAACCTTCCAAAATAAATGAATGGTTAGGATTATAGTAACCAATGTTTTCTTAATTAAATATCCAAATTAACGTTTTTTAATTAATATTTACCTTTCATGTGTATATCTTTTGAGCAACGCATATAGCCAAAATATATTGGGTTTGTGTTGGTGATTATTTTTTTTTCCTTTTAAATTATTCATTTGATTTATTTCTCTTTTAAATTTTATCCATATTTTTTATTGTTTTTTTATTTTAGACTATCCATAAAAATAAAATTTTATTTTAATTAAAAAATCATTAATTTAATATTTTAAAAAACAAGTATATTTTTTAAACATATACAGCCACTTTTAAAAATGTAATACCAAACAATCACCGGAGAGGAAATTGACGAGTGGTTGGAGAACTGGCAGACAAACGACTTGTCGAAGGGCAAAGAAATATAAACAGGTCGTGTGGGCTCCGTTAAATAATAATATAAGATGATTATCAATACCAGGCGTCACATGACACCGCTGATCGAGGAGTGCTGTCGGCCACTCATTGTCTCGATCTTAAATGACAAAACTATCAAATCATTACTTCTCCACGAAAAGAAGTCAGAATCATTATAGAGATTCAGTAATTTGAATATATATTGATTTTTTTATTTTTTAAAATTTATTTTTTATATTAAAATATAATAAAATAAAATAAATATCTATAAAAACATTTTACAATAAAAAAAATAAACGAGCCTACGTCGACAATGAAGAGCATTTTTTTTTAATTCAATCAATTTGTTTTTTTATTTACTTCATATTTTTTTCAGTTTCCTTTTATTTTTAATTTTTTTAATAATAATTCGAGTTGTTTTTAAACTAATTAAATAGATTATATTATATTAAAATATTTTTTAAATAATTTAATTTTAAACTTATACGAAGCAAAAAGTCAAATCCATGATTTTTTTATGTTAATTTCATAATTTTACTTTTTAATTTTATTTTTATTAGTTAATCAAGGTTTTTTTAAAACAATTAAGTCAAATAGATCATATTAAAAAAAATCTCACATAATTTAACTTTAAACTTATACGAGCAAGAGATTAGATTAAAAGTTTTTTTATGTTGATTTCATTAAAAAAAAATATTAATTTTTTTAAAAAAATTTACCAATTAACTGAATACTTTTAAACTAATCAAGTTAATTGCATCGTATCAAAAGTAATTATCAAATAATTTAATTTCAATCCAAGGTCAGATAAAAAATAGGATAAAAAAATTTAAAGATTAAATTTTAATAAAAATAATAAATGATTTTCCATAGCTTGATTTTTTATATACATTAAAACAAAAATTTAACCTGTTCCGTAGCATGAGGCAAGAAAAGTCACAGGCTAGACGAACTGTTACAAAATCGTGCATGCTCACTCATCTCTCGCTACAGGTGCACACTAGCTCAATCATGCTCATTGATTAGATGAAGGATTTTGCCCTAACTAATCAGAAAATAATTTAATCATGCCATTGCCCTAGAACAAAAACAAGAACATGGTAGAAGCTGCAAGAAACCAGTAATTCAATTATGATAAATAGAATAGCCTTATCACTACCTTGTGAAATATAAAGAAATTTAGGAATTAGGAAAATCTTAGGAAAATTAGAATCCGCCATTAATAAAAAAAAATATTGCAAAAATTGAGATTAATGGATCGAATAATAAAATGAATGAACAATATAAATATATATTTTCTACGGTCATATATCCAGTAATTTTTTAAATGAAACAAGTTTGTGTCCCATGATTTTAGTTTATTAATTAGATTATTATATAAAAAAAAAAAAATTCTTGTACTCCCACACTCGGGGGCTGCATGCAATACCACGTCCATGTCAGCTGCGGTCCAAAGTTATATTAAATTTTAATTTTGTGTCTCGCTTTTCATAAATGACATCAAATTTTTCCTGAACGTAATTCCACCTCATCTAAAACTAAATTATGAGGGGTATAATTTAATTAGTTGTTTTGGATTTACTTTTTAAAAATTACTAGTTCGAGTATTATAAATTTCAAAACTACTGAAGATTTACATAATTGTTAATTTTAGATTTTTGGAGGATTAATCGAAATACGTGTAAACTGACCCGGACACCCATAATTAAAAAAATTTAATAATAATAATTTTAGAGTCCTTTTTATATTAGAGAATAATATAAATTATATCTTGCAACCTTACATGATAACTTAAATTATTGGGTTGAGATGATTCTTTAACATGATATCAAAACCTTGATGACCCAGTAGTCACGAGTTCGAATCTCACCATCCTTATTTATTGATAAAAATTAAACATAAGATAATATAGGTATATGCAAATTTCAAACTCGAATAACTTTCACTTGAGAAAATATATTAAATAATAATATAAATTATATATTAAAATCTTATTTAATAATTTAAATTATTTAACTGAGATTATTTTTTAACATTTTCCGGCTGACCACTAGTTTGTGCTACGGAAAACCGGTTCTTGCATACGATGAAATTAACTGGCGTGAAAGTTTTTTTCTTTTTGTTGTTGTTACGTGTAGCATTTTCTGGATTTTGAGGGAACGATATTGTCATCTAAAGGCTATATTATTTTCTTATAATCCATTCAATTTAAGTTATGCTTGATTAACCACAAATTGAGAGTTCAAGTAAAATTGATTATTATCAGATTATATTGGAAAACAATATCGAGGGGGAAATCGTGTACTTTTCTCCTTTTACATGTGTGTTTTTTTTTTTTTAAATATATGTAGGTGTTCGGATCAGGTTATATGTACATTAACTAATCCTATAAGCCCTGAAGTTAATAAATATATAAACCTACAGTAATTTTAAGATTGGTAGGATTCGAACAAGTAGTCTCTAAAAATTAAATTCAGGATCTAAAAATGTTTGAGGGTATGATATCGGTTATTTTTTAAAATACTTTTCATTTTAAAATATATTAAAATAATATATATAATTTTTTAAAATTTATTTTTGACAACAAGACATCAAAATGATTGAAAATATAAAAAAATATATTAATTTAAAATAAAAATAAAAAAATTTCAAAAACATTTTCCAACCCCATCTCAAATAATGCTTTAAGCTTCACCTAACCTCAAATTTATCACGTAACCTCTTAATTATACAAAGGGTGTAGCTCAGGTCACTAAAGGCATTGGATGACCGGATACTTACGTGGGATGATTTGCAAGGACGGAAACAGAGTACTATTTATGTGAGATGTTTATTTTAAAAACACTTAATTATTCAAAACAATAGCCGCAATTGTTAATAAAATTAGTTTCCTCGTTATCCCTTTAACTGGAATAAGAGCCCTCAAATGTGTTAATAATCAATCAAATAATTTCGGGCCATAGCTATCATAATAAAATGACATTTAAATATATATTTGGGATTGCTGGCTGTGTATGATTTGTAATGGTGTTTTTTTTTTTTTAATGAATGTGCACTGTTGCTCATAGCCTCGTACCGTTCTTGTAGTGCCCTGAAGAGTTGAATAGGAAATGATAACATTATTCTACGATGAATAATTATATATAGGCGAGGGGCCATACGAACATTAATTTCATATAGTTTGGTAGAGATATATGTATGAAAAATAGTAATAATAAATAATATAATACAACTAATTAGGTTTTCGATTATCCTTTTTTTATCAGGTAAGGGTATTACAAGTAATAGTGTGTGTATTGGTAATTAATTAGTAATATAGCGAATAAAAAAAATCAAAACCATGGAGTACTTGCATTTTATTTTGTTAAGCAATCCAAACATACATCAACATAAAAAAACTGGCAGGCCGTCTTTTTATTGCTCAACCACCACGCAGGCCCAATTACGTATTTCCTACCGCGAACACCTTTTCAGGCCCAAAAGCATATGCCACACAAGGTTTTGCAGGCCGGCAGGTGATCGCTTAAACTACACGCGCAAAGCCGAAGAAGCTCGTGCCTTCGATTGCATTTTAATTCTGACCAAGTTTTGGTAGCAAGTATAATCTTTCCTTTTTCTTGTAAAATATTCAAACGTCGCTCGCGCACAGATCTATAATTCTATATTTCAAAGAGCTTAGATTCCGTTTTTAACTAAGCATCAAAATCACTCGCGGCGGCACATATATATATCAACAAATTAAATTAAAGATTTTTCTAAAGCTATACCCAACAATAATATATTTTACTTTTTTAGTTTTTTGAACGAAGCTAAAACCACAAGGACAGCAAAACAGGATCATAGAAACGAGTCTTTAAATCACTGGTACAAAGTCCCAAATGACGTAATTATTAGATTAAGATCCAGAATACACACAAACAAATGGAGGTTCACCATAGGCCTCCGTTTATTGCATACCAATTAAAAGCTAGCAAGCATGCCGGTATATAGAGCATGCAGCGCAGCAGGAGCCTGTTAATCGTGCTGCCCAGAACAATTTATTGTTTAACGAGCGTGGGCACGAAATCGACCACGACGATTTTCTCCAAGATAGTCAAGAAAGCAGTGCCAAAATCAACATGAGCAGGATGAGCTACATACGCTGATCGGCCATCTAATGTCTCAAAAGTAATCTCAAAGATATGAGTGAAACCTTGATGAAGGTTCTCGATGCTCACGTCTGTCCCCCTATCATGTCAAAATTG
>Ga0325402_1000461_pt1 | contig 28120 bp, 13 predicted proteins | sample PopdelMetagenome_22_FD_207212 | JGI IMG/M metagenome (GOLD analysis project Ga0325402, IMG submission 207212) | Populus deltoides microbial communities from Bellville, Georgia, United States - Xylem-PdKOR-R3 | ecosystem: Host-associated > Plants > Phyllosphere > Stem > Wood/Secondary xylem... | reverse complement strand
TTCTTTAGGCCCAACGTATTGCCACTTTTGGTTTGGGGTACGTTCTATTATGATACGTCATTTTTTATTTTTCATTCTATTTTTAAAAATGTTTTTTAAACTAGTTTTTTATTATTTTAACGTATTATTAATATAAATACTAGATTTTTATTTGATAAAAAATTTATTTGATAATATTTAATAAAAATTGATTATAAACACTAGATTTTGATTTGAGTTTAAATAGTCACTAAAGAGAAAATGATATTTTTCTATATTATATATGAGTAGTTTGGTTTCTTCATGCATTTAATTTTTTTTATCAACCCCGGATGAAAGCTATGATTTTTCAAAATACCATAAGTAAGTGATTAATAAACCAAACTACAAGATATTAAAGATAGTTTTCCCATTAATTTTTAATTACCGTCATCTCTCTCATTTTAAAAGCTTGTTAGTTTAATTATTTAAAAAATAATTAATTAATCTTTTAAATTATTTTTATAGTGCTTTAAATATATTATTTTAATTTGTCTTTGATTTTTTTTTCTCATCTTAAATTTTAAATGGATAAGTTGTATTTTCACAATTAATTTAGAAAAATGAAAATCATATGTACTTAGCGAGTAGAACTAACCTCAAAAATAAATAAAATAAAATATAAAAAATAAAAAAGATAAGATAAAACATTTGCATGTTCATCTATCTTTTACTTTTGATAAAGAAGACCAGCATCCCGTTTAGATCTTTAATCAGCATTAACAATTCTTATTCAATTTATCAATTTTTATATTTTTCAATTCATTTTATTAAACATAAACATTATATGTACTTTAATAGATTTAGATTCCAGTTTTTATCTTCAGATTCCCATCTATGTTAGATTATGTTTTTCACTCTACTTGTGATATTTGTTTTTTCTTTCTAGTGTCGTATGAAGAATAAGAATGGGCGGTCTTGAAAGAAAGGTCTTTTGGTCAGACAACAAAAAAAGTAGACCAACACATACTATTAATTAATAAGTATAAATTTAGAATTTATAACCAACTCATCGCTCTGCATTATATGGATAAAAAAAAGCAGTCAAAGTCAAGATATAATCTATTGGTCATTTCATTGTAGTAGTTGGAATCGTTTTTGCTTGTGGAAAATGTCAACATTGCTTATGGAGAAAGGTACTTGGTCTTTCTTTTTACATGGAGAAAAATAGGTGAAATCATTGGTTCCACGCCCATGCTGTTTCCTCAATCGCCATTTTTTATTACCTAAAAGCAACATACCTTCCCTAGTCTTCCAGTTGCATAAGGTAGTTTTCTTGTCCGTCTACCCTAGTGGAGATCTCTCTCTAGGACCTCTTTCTCTTGAGCTAGGCTAAATAAAAGAGAACCACAAGATAGCTCTGAAGGCTTTCTTCTACTGCAACCTTTTCCCCAAGACGGGTGTTTGTTTGTCATGAAGATCTTGTCATGGAACATGAGAGGAGAACCCAATTAAGAAAAAAAATGGGGGTTAAATGGGTGTTGAGGAAACTAAATGCCAATATTGTTCTTATTTGGGAATAAAAGCTTTTTTCGGTGGATGATGCTACAATATAAGAGATGTGGAAAGTGAATCGGTGTGGTTTGATTAGTGTGGATGCTCAATGAAATGCAAAGGGTCTAATTTTGATGCAATGCTCTAAGTCCATAGTAATGGAGAATAACTAGAATGGGAACTCCACATTCAAGGAAGAATTACAAAATGATAAATTGTCTTTTCTTATCATTTTCTACCTTAGATTATACATGTCCCTTTTGCTCTTTGGTTGAACTCATTTAGTCACCTTGCTTTGTTCATATCTCTTATTGTTGTTTATATAATGGCGCGCCTCTTTCTTCTTCTTTGAGTCAATCCATAAAGGAAACCCTGAAATCCATAGTAGCTAACGATTATGTGCTAAATTGAGAGAAAGAGGTCGTTCGCCTCCTAGTTCTTATGGATCGAGAGATCAGTTGGCTCTTCTTGTGGCTAGGCATAAATTAGTCATTCCTTCAATCTCCTTAAACCTGAAAGGCTGGGCTAACTTTATTGCCCGATCAATCCTTGAACCTTGAGTCATCTAGTTTTTCTAATCATAGGTTGGAAATCAACTTTAAGTGAAAATCATTGTCTTTCTAAATTATTCTACTTTTGTTTGATCCCAATCGATAAAAGGGTAATCTTGAATGTTTGATTTGGTAGAGTGAGACCTTTATCCTTTATCTCATCTACCTTTTTAGGGACTTCTACTCACTGGAGGAATTCCCAATCATAGATGGGAGGAAAGGTTGAATGTTGTCTTCTTCCTCTGACCCCGAATCATTATTTCAACCTTCGATCAGACGTCTAACTAAAAGGAAGCTCCTAAAGCTAGCATCTAACCAAAATCGGATTGACTTTTCATATTGTTGAATTGAATGGCCTATGAGTGAAGTTCAAGGGCTTGGCTTGGAGGCTCAGATTCTGTATCGACAATTTGTTCATAAAACCTATTCTCGAGCTTATGTCCACTCTCTTTTCTTTTAGAGGCATACCTCTCCACGAGATTGAACACTTTACTAAGGATTAAATCCAAAAGCAAGAACTTAGTTTGGGCGAAGGTTCATCTTCAAATTTGTCTCTTGTCATGAACAAACGACTTTCTCTACGTTAGAGTGCGAGGTGCGTGAGAGATTCACTTAGATAAGCACACTAAAAGGAAAGGACTTGTCTTGTCTGCACCTTTAATGTCTTGGTGCATCCACTTGAATTAAGAGGAGATGAGAGCATTCTTCTATAAAAAAAAATGATTATTGCGAATAATAAGATGTTACCCTTGCCTTAAGAAAGATCTATGAATTGCTATAAAGGGAAAACAGATCTCTATGAGAATGAGTGATCTACGAATAACACTTTACCTTTCAAGCGTAGTCGATTAGATTAGGATTGGGCATCAATCAGTTTTAGCTGTCCCAAAAAGGTTTTGTCAAAGGCCTATCTTTTGGCATTTAAAGACGAGTTAACAGGATTCCTATCTAGGTTATTAAAAAAGGTATTTGGTCTTTTTGTTTATTAAAAAAAAGTAACTGTGACTTTTTTAAAAGTTGTAATTATCAATGGTGACATTTTGAAGAAATGGTTAAAATGAGTTGGCATAAATTTCAAGAAGAAGAGGAGAGAGAGAAAAGGAAAAGAAATGAAGAAAAAATAAGACCCTCTATAGGCACAACAAAGCATGATGATAACTCTAATATTATCAAAAAGATATTGACAAGACGAATCCAACGACACCAAAAAAATGTCACTAATTGTGGCTAGAGTGGGCCATGCGTGCTGTCTGGAGGTAAAAGGTGGTTTATTTGCTTTTAAGCAACATGTGTGACCCATTGTGGCTATAATTGTTGACATTTCTTGGTATTGTTAGATTCATCTTATCGATATCTTTTTATTGGTGTCGGGGATGTCGTCAACAAAGTTTCAATTTGCCTTAAGGATCTTATTTTTTTTATTCCCTTTCTTTTCTCTCCTTTCTTTTTTTTTTGTTGGAATCTATACCAGTCCATTTAAACTATTTCTTTAAAATATTTTATTCATAACTATAACTTTTTAAAAAGTCACAGTTTTCACCCTTGACTTTAACCAAACCATGTTATTTTCCAAAATCTTTTTTTAGCGTGTGCTAGTTTTCTAAAACACTTATTAAATTGTTTTATATAAGAAAAATACATGAGTGATGGGATGGGATGATAAACACCGAGCAACAAGAGGCAATGTCACTTCTAGTCACATGATCAAGCTAAAACTGGAAAACTATTCATGGTGGATGATCAACTTTTGTTTCTTAGTAAGATTTATATCATCATCTATATTCTCTTTATCAATTCTTTTATCCCATCTAGGTTTATGAATTTATCTCTCGACTACTTTGTGACCTCTTATTGTTATTGTTTAATGTTTGCAACGGCTAGAGAGGCAATTGTAAAAGTTAAGTCTATCATCAAACCGACAAAACATAATGTAATTGGCTTCCGTTTTCAAAATTTGATGGAATGGTCCAACCTATCCAAGAACACTTATGTCATATAAGAAATCACTAGTTTGATCCCCCCATATTATACCATGAGGTGGAGTAATTTTTAACGCAAAAAATACATAGGCATTGCTATTTTTTTCACCACTAAGAAAAATTTTAACTGCAAACTAAAAAATTGATACTGTGTTCAGTAAAATAAATTGAAAATTATATGTTAATAAATAATAACAAATATGTTAATTTCAATAAAAAAAAATTGAGTCGGGAAGCTGAGATAAATATGCATATTAATATATCTGATCTCATATTGTGAGAGCTCTTCAATTATTTTTTTTAGAGCATGAATAATTTAAACTCCATTGACAATAATTTCTAGTATAATTTCTGATTTTCTTACTAATATTTTTTTCAAAAAAAATATCATTTTTTTCTCATAAGTTTTTAATTTGATAAAAAAAACAAAAAAGAATTAATTTATTCATTTTTCTCATTTAATATTATTGAGCACATTATTAGCAAAAATCCACATAATTATTTATAAACCAATTGATAATATCATCGTGAATTTTTTTTAATTTTTATCAAAACAATATCATTGTTTTTAATTAGGATCGCACTTTTTTAACAAAGATGAAAAATAATTCAAATAAAGGTTTGTTAAAAATTTAAGCCATTTGATAAAATTAAAACTACGGAACGTAACATACTAAACTTATGACCTAGGTTATGGACTTCACTAGATTTAATAAGTTTTTTATTTAATTATACAATAAAAAAATAGATATTCACAAAATCGAGTACAAATCAAATGACAAGATATTTGTTTGAAATTATAACAATTTTATAGAAAGCAAATTAAAATAAAATATGAAGAAAAATTCAAAATCAAATAATTATTGAATAATAAAAATAGAAGAAAAAACAAAATTTAAAGAATAAATTAAAAATTATATATAAATTGTTGCAGTGAAAACCCACTTGTTTTAGTATTTTCTATAATACTAATAATTCTTGTCATAACACTATTCAAGGGTGGAGGTAATGGATTGGCATGGACATGAGCCTGCAAAAACAAATCATTAATATTATACCTCTATAAAAAGAACAATTTTAAATTTTATGGTTAAAACTTTTAAAATTTAAACTTTGTCTCCCTAAAACATTTCCACAGTCAACTCTTAACTAATATGAAATATAAATATCAATAGCATTGAATGTAAAACTCAAACACCATTCTAACTCCGTGTAAAAAAAAATGAAATTTAAAATTATTAAAAATCTTTCCACCCTTTTCTTTCCATGAATATGCTTGGTACAAGGGCTATTGAGGTTGAAATTTACCCTTTCACAATTTAATCATGTTTGGTTGATTTTTTTTTTTAAGAAGTTTAATTGTTAAGGATATTGTCAAAGAACCATCTCAATCCAATAGCTTAAACTTTTAGGTGAGGTCCTAGGATATGATTTATATTATTCTCTAACACACTCCCTCAAGTGAAAGTTCTTTAGACTTGAAACTTGCACAGACCCACTTTACCTTGTGCTTAATTTTTTTATCAAATAAATAAAGATGGTGAGATTCAAACTCGTGACCGCTTGGTCATCAAGGCTCCGCTACCATGTCAAAGAACCATCTCAACCCAATAGCTTAAACTTTTAGGTGAGGTCTCAGGATATGATTTATATTATTCTTTAACAGATACTACCGCATTGATGTTTTTGAAGGACAAAAAATTACCCTCCACGTAAAATTCACTCTCCAAACCATAGTTTAATATTAGTTTTTTTTTTATTTTAATTTTTATTTTAATATCAATATATTAAAATAATTTAAAAATATTCAAAAATAATATTCAGAACTAATTTCAATATTTTAAAATTATTTATATAATAACTACTCGTGAAATAATTCACCTCTATTTTATTTTTTTTACTTTATACTAAACACTATCCAAGGTTTAAAATTATTTATCCTAAATCTTAACATTCGAGAAACAGTATTCAACTCCTTTAATAATTCTCCCTCCTCACTCCTATCTTATTTCTCTGTAAGAAAATATTCATTTAATAATTAATATTAAATATTAAAAAATAAAATAATAATTAACTTATCATTTAATTTTATAATTTTTAATTAAATATGCAATGCAATTGAAAGAAAAAAAAAATTAGAATGAAAAAGCGTTGATTGTCTAATAGATAGAACATAGGTCTTTTAAATCTTTGGTATACGTTCAAATCTTATTGAATGCAGTATTTTTCTAGAATATTTTTTTTTATTTTTATATATATATTGTTATTAATTTTTATTAATTATTTTTATTATTTATTAATCTAATTATAATAAAGATTAAGAAAAAATTAAGAGGTTAATATTTATCTTATAAAAATGAACCACAATATTACCGTATCGCCGGCGTATCCTAAGAAGAATAATTTTATCTCGTCTTGATCATATAATATTCTATTATTTTATCATTGATTTTTATATTTTATTATTGACACCATTTAATGAAAAAAACCTCAACATATCTAACAACCTCTGTATCTGTAAATTATGTTCCATTCAAACAAGCATCTAATTATGTTAAGAGAGCTTTACCCAACACTACCTTGGCTAGTTCAAGTCATAAAATTGAACTGAGTAAATTATTAAAGGATAAAAAAAGATTTATTCATATTAATAATTAATTAAAATAGAGAAGCTTAGAAGTGAAATAGGAAAAAAAACTATATAATATATTAATTATTTTCTTATATATATTAAAAATAATTTTGTTTTATCAGTAAAAGAATTTGTTAAATTATACAATATTCCTAGATCCCGTTTACCACGGAACTTCCTCCTTCTATTGTCTTAAACTTGAAATTTGTGCTGAGATGTGTTTCATTTCAAGCCAATCAAAGTTTGACGTCTCATGTTCGTGATAGTAAGATAAAGTTTGCTGAGGATCAAATTCAGCCTTCCAAAATCTTCGGTAAATTATAGTGATTATTTTTTAAAATATTTTTTATTTAAAAAGTATTTTTTATTTTTTAAAAATTATTTTTAATATTAGTATATTAAAAAAATTTAAAAAATTAATTTGAAGTAAAAAAAATTAAAATTTTTTAAAAGTATTTTTAAAATGTAAAAATAAATAAAAATCTTAAATATATTGTCAGTAAAGATGCTTCGAAACTAGAGGGGAAAAGGTTAAAATCTAATAATTTTAGGGCTTAAATTTATAATTATTCAAAAAAATTAAAAAATAATAATAATTTTTATAGTAAATTATAGATTCATGAGAGTTTAATTATGATTATTTTTTAAAATATTTTTTATTTAAAAATGTATTAAAAAATATTTTTTATTTTTAAAAAAATATTTTTAATATTAGTATATTAAAATGATTTAAAGATATTAAAAAAATTAATTTTTTATCAAATAAACAGAGATGGTAAGATTCAAACTCGTGACCGCTTGGTCATCAAGGCTCCGCTACCATGTCAAAGAACCATCTCAACCCAATAGCTTAAACTTTTAGGTGAGGTCTCAGGATATGATTTATATTATTCTTTAACAGATACTACCGCATTGATGTTTTTGAAGGACAAAAAATTACCCTCCACGTAAAATTCACTCTCCAAACCATAGTTTAATATTAGTTTTTTTTTTATTTTAATTTTTATTTTAATATCAATATATTAAAATAATTTAAAAATATTCAAAAATAATATTCAGAACTAATTTCAATATTTTAAAATTATTTATATAATAACTACTCGTGAAATAATTCACCTCTATTTTATTTTTTTTACTTTATACTAAACACTATCCAAGGTTTAAAATTATTTATCCTAAATCTTAACATTCGAGAAACAGTATTCAACTCCTTTAATAATTCTCCCTCCTCACTCCTATCTTATTTCTCTGTAAGAAAATATTCATTTAATAATTAATATTAAATATTAAAAAATAAAATAATAATTAACTTATCATTTAATTTTATAATTTTTAATTAAATATGCAATGCAATTGAAAGAAAAAAAAAATTAGAATGAAAAAGCGTTGATTGTCTAATAGATAGAACATAGGTCTTTTAAATCTTTGGTATACGTTCAAATCTTATTGAATGCAGTATTTTTCTAGAATATTTTTTTTTATTTTTATATATATATTGTTATTAATTTTTATTAATTATTTTTATTATTTATTAATCTAATTATAATAAAGATTAAGAAAAAATTAAGAGGTTAATATTTATCTTATAAAAATGAACCACAATATTACCGTATCGCCGGCGTATCCTAAGAAGAATAATTTTATCTCGTCTTGATCATATAATATTCTATTATTTTATCATTGATTTTTATATTTTATTATTGACACCATTTAATGAAAAAAACCTCAACATATCTAACAACCTCTGTATCTGTAAATTATGTTCCATTCAAACAAGTATCTAACTATGTTAAGAGAGCTTTACCCAACACTACCTTGGCTAGTTCAAGTCATACAATTGAACTGAGTAAATTATTAAAGGATAAAAAAAGATTTATTCATATTAATAATTAATTAAAATAGAGAAGCTTAGAAGTGAAATAGGAAAAAAAAACTATATAATATATTAATTATTTTCTTATATATATTAAAAATAATTTTGTTTTATCAGTAAAAGAATTTATTAAATTATACAATATTCCTAGATCCCGTTTACCACGGAACTTCCTCCTTCTATTTGTCTTAAACTTGAAATTTGTGCTGAGGTGTGTTTCATTTCAAGCCAATCAAAGTTTGACGTCTCATGTTCGTAATAGTAAGATAAAGTTTGTTGAGGATCAAATTCAGCCTTCCAAAATCTTCGGTAAATTATAGTTGGAGAGTTTAATTGTGATTATTTTTTATTTAAAAATATATTAAAATAATATTTTTTATTTTTAATATTAGTATATTAAAATGATTTTAAAAAATTAAAAAAATTAATTTGAAGTAAAAAAAATTAAAATTTTTTAAAAGTATTTTTAAAATGTAAAAATAAATAGAAATCTTAGATATATTGTTAATAAAGATCCTTCGAAACTAGAGGGGAAAAGGTTAAAATCTAATAATTTTAGGGCTTAAATTTATAATTATTTAAAAAAATTAAAAAATAATAATAATTTTTATAGTAAATTATAGGTTCATAAGAGTTTAATTGTGATTATTTTTTAAAATATTTTTTATTTTAAAATTTATTAAAATAATATTTTTTATTTTTTAAAAAATTATTTTTAATATTAGTATATTAAAATGATTTAAAAATATTAAAAAAATTAATTTGAAGTAAAAAAATTAAAATTTTTAAAATGTAAAAATAAATAGAAATCTTATATATATTGTTAGTAAAGATGCTTCGAAAGTAGAGGGGCAAAGGTTAAAATCTAATAATTTTAGGGCTTAAATTTATAATTATTCAAAAAAATTAAAAAAATAAAAATAATTTTTATACGGTCGAGGCCGCTGCCAACCTCTCCTATCTCCGTTCTTGTTTGGAGGGTTTTTTTTTTTTTTTTTTCAATCGGGACTACTTGTTGAAGAATGTAAATCATACTTTTATCGTCCTCGTTTCTAAAGAGTCCTACTTGAATGTCATAATTGAAACTTCTTTCATCTTTTACGAGTGTGGTCGAAGGGCTTTAGTTCTTGGGCATTAATTTGATTGCCGATATTAATTGCTTTTGTTTTAATTATGATGATATATGAAAAAACTATATAATAATATTATTTTTTGGGCCTAGTTCAATTGGGTTTCGGGTAGGCTTCACCTTGTCATATAAGATACCCATGCAACTATCAGCTCCAGTCGAGTCCACCAACATCGAACAACCTGGCCTTTCTCTGACCGATCAGATCCTCTTTCTCATTATTTTTACAGTATTTTATACAATGGATATATTTTTATAAATATCTAGGATATTTATATTAAATATCTTATAAATTATATATTTATGAGATGTTAATGTAAAATATATTAAAACTTTGATATTTCTTAAGATATTTATCTTAAGAAAATATATATAAACAAATTTATCTATAATTCATTTTTCTAGAGCTCTAGCACAACACATGTCTAATACAATACTTAAACAAGGTTTAACGAATATTTAAGTTTAAAGAATAGCATTTATTCTCTTTACACACAAATACAACTCACTTTTCCTGTCATCGGTAAAAACACTATATTGATTTAAGTATTAGAAGAGGTGTTGTTGAGCTCACCAAGTCCTCTAAGTCTAGTTTTTTCAGCTCACGAAAAGTGCCTTCAATCCTTCTCCTGATAATTTTTTATAGTCTCGTCATTAGCGTTGTCTATGGAAATTAAACAAAAATACAGTTCATTATAATCTCTCAAAAGCTTTTTTCATGGCTAACGAAACCTCAACGAAACGACAACTATGTTTATAACTATGCCAACGCCTAAGCCACTATGAATGCACCTTACATAGGCCACGCTAGGGGTTACGCCTCACATGGGTACATGCAACCACACCTAAGACATCACCCACAAAGACGCTCATGGTTCCGTCGATGACTATGCCCACAATTATAATTCACGGCTATGCCCAAGGATACACCAAGAAACAACTTTTATGATGGCTTGTACACACAAAGGCTAACATTACTCATTTATAAATATTTTATACCCCATTCCTACTGGGTCAAGTCTTCCAAACTTGCATGTTTGCAAGGCTTTTATGATACATAAAAAAACTGTACAATAATACTAATTCTTGGGTTGATCCAATCAGGCTCTAAGTAGGCTCCACCTGGCTCATATTAAATAAATGTGGCTCATCTATTCTAGGTGGGCCTAGCCAGACCTACCATCATCAGACAAGTCGACCTTCACCTGGTTGACCCGTTTCCTTTTCTTATTATTTTTATAGTGTTTTATAAGATGTATATATTTTTATAAATATTTAGGATATTTATATTTTATAACTTAAATATTTACTAGATACAACTAAGATATTGAGTTTTAGGTTTATAGTGGATGGTTGGAGGTTTATCTTAAAAAAAAACAATGTACTGGAAAATCATTGCTTTAGTAATTTGTCTTTTATAGTTTATTGGAGAAGGTCTGATCGAGTGATTAGGTAGGGTGCGTCACCTTGTATTGTCAAGTCATCTATAAACACACGTAAATACAAAGTGGAATTGCTTGCTGGTCTCACCGAATTGCAATAGAGATAAGAAGACAACTATTTAAAAAATTATTTTATTCGATATAAACATATTAGATAAATTTCTTCGATATAATATCTAGTTAATATAAATATATTTCAAAATTCCTGTTCTATGAATAAAAGAATTCATGCTTTTAAATAATTTATTTTAATTTTTAGAAACTTTTGAATTTAAATTATGTTATTAATAATAATTTAATTCAAAAAACAAAGTAACCAAACAATTAGACATTTTCAGAACATTCCAATAATGATTTAATATATTTAATTTTACAATGCAGTAATCACCTTAATATATTTACTTTTGATGTGTCTTTTATTTGAAAAGGCATCATAATATTTTTATTTATTTTTGATATTAGCATGTTAAAATAATAAAAAAATACTAAAAATATTAATTTAAATTATTTTTAATAAAAAAGTGTTGTCCAATCGCTGTTCCAAATGATATATTTATTTTTATGTTTCAACCTACATTTCAAATGTTGTGTTTATTTTTGTGGTTCGATATGTGTTTTGCAACACATAATTGCAAAAACTATTACAATGTCAAATACATGTAAAGTGCTTCTCAAACTATATTTTGCCAAAAAAACATTAAATTGATGCTTTTAAAGTGTGTTTTTAATGATTTTAATATATTGATGTAAAATTTTAAAAACATATTTCAATTGAAAATATTATTACAAAAATATCATATATCATTTTAAAAACACACATACTTAGGAGTCAAACACACTCCACGTCTTGTTAAAGATAAGAGTGTGTTTGAAATTGTGGTAAAGTTTATTTTTCAAAATATTTTTTTATTTGAAAATATATTAAAATAATATTTTTTTAATTTTTGATATTAGTACATTAAAATAATATAAAATACACAAAAAAATCAATTTAAATCTAAAAAAATAAAAAAATTTAAAAATACAGTTAAGCCACGCAAACAAACACTACCTACCTTTTAACAAGTTTGTTTGAGAGTGTAATATATTAGTTTTTAAAAATCTTTAACTTACAAATATTTTAATATATATATATATTATTTTTAATATCAATCCATGAAAATAATAAAAAATTACTAAAAATATTTAATTAATTTAAAAACAAATTTCTTTTAAAAACATGATTAGACCACTGTACAAGCAAATGCACCATGTCCCTTTGCCATCAACCAGACGGCTAGTACCATCAGGTCAGATGGTGATGTTGCCTCATAAGAAATTAATGTCCTGTTCATAGCCTTATCCAATAAACAAGAGACAAAAGATTTTTTTTTCATTTGATTCAACCATGTTTTAAAAAATTTAAAATTTTTGTAATTTAAAATTATTTTTTATATTTTTAATAATCCTAACATATTTATATCAAAAATAATTTTTTAAAAATAAAATAATATTATTTTAAAAAACTTTAAAAAATAATTTCCTCTGCACTCCCAGTGTTCCGAAGCCAGCCAGCTGACAAAAGAAAAGGCTATCACAATTGTAAACGGGTGGGCCACACTTCTCATGTCCAGCCTTCCAGCACCCCGTCCAATCCAAATCTGACGGTCACGATTCAACACCGCCAAAAGTCTATCTAAACCTTACCTTTCCAAGACTGAACGTCAACATAAGCAATAACAAAAAAAGAAAAAAGAAAAAAGAAAAAAGAAAACCCAAGTCTCCGCCTCCGCTTAGCGCGCGCACGCTAGCACTCTCCACATCCCACGTGTATGCATGCAGGAAACAACGACCAAAAACCTTAACCGTAACTTTCATGCTAGGTGCATGGATAAAAAGCCAACCCATCATAAATTCCCCTTAACTCCGCCCAACGACTATTTAAACTACAGAATCATATTGTAATTGAGAGTTGACCGTTGTTTTTAACACATACACTAAAAAATGATAACCTCACCCCACCCATAATCATCTTTTCAAGAGTTTTTCCCTTTTTTGCCTCTCAGTAATGACCTGTAAAAGTATATTATAGTTTTAATGCACACGTTTTTTTCACATAAACATTATTTATTTGTTGCCAAAGAAAAAACAGCCATCAAAGGTAAAGTCTTACCAAAGAAAAAAAGAAAAAGAAATAAATTAGGAGTCAAAAAATCAAATACAAAATAACCTAACAAATTAGCCAAAAGACAAAACCCAAGTCTATGTTGCCTAACTTGCCTTGTATTATCATGAGGGAAATTTGCTAGCAGTGCGTTATCAATTTTTTTTATTTTTTAAAATTTTTATTTTTATATTTTAAAATAGTTTTGATTTACTGATATTAATAATAATATTTTTTTAAAATATAATTTTAAATAAATTAAACTTTTTAAATAACCGCTACCACAGAAAAGACAGGGACGCTTTACTTCTTTGCGAAGAACCAAACCAAACTGCTATGCTAAGTTGCTGCTAACCTGCACCGGAAACAAGCACTCATGAGTTGCTTGCTATCTTACGCTGCAGAACTACACACAGCTTTGGTGCACCAAACCAAACACAGGGAAGAAAGAGGAGACAAGTTATTTACTGGATAAACCACAATCTAATCCCTATAGATTCAACTATGATCACTTTGGTCCCTGTAGTCTGAAAGTCTCCATCATTGATTCAGAAAAGATGTTAATAAGTCTTGAGCAAAAGAGAACTAAAGCTCCAAATAGAAAATAAAACCCTAACATGTATTCGTTCGCCTTTGAAGCCATTTTTTTTAAATAATATATACGAATTTGTTGCTCTAATCATTATTTATTTAATACATATTATTTAGTTGGGGATTGAGTGAAATAAATTAAATAACATTAAAACAAATCTCACAGAGAGTATACTTTTTATTTCTACTCCATCTCTATTTCAAGAAAAATCTAAAAACTTAAATTGAGAATATAATTACATTACTTTTCAAAATACTTTTCACTCAAAAATATATTAAAATAATATTTTTTTATTTTTTAGAAATTATTTTTAATATCAACACATCAAAATAATTTAAAAATATATAAAAAATAATTTAAAGTAAAGAAAAAAAGAAAAAAAATTTAAATTTTTTTCTAAAAATTTTTGAAACACAAAAACAAACAGGACCAACAAGAAAAAAATATCTTTTTTTATTTTTTTTCTCTCATATTTCTCTTTTGAATTTCTTTACACGTAATTATATCACAAAAAATCTCAAAAACTAAAAATTTATTAAAAAAGGAAACTTTCATTAGTTTTCCTTGACTATTTTATGGAAAATACCAAATTATTTTATTAAATCTTGTTTAGAATATGATTGATATTGAAATATTTCAAAAACGTAAATGACCAAAATGAAATATTACAAAATATTAGGGATTAAATTATATATTCTTAACCTCAAAACTTTACTGCTACTTACTCTCCAAAAATGAAAACTAAAATGATTGTTTTTTCCTTATAATAATAAATTAACAATTCAGCATCGAAGGTCTTGCCTCTCAAATAGCTAAAACAAAGCTACGTGAGGGGAAGAGAGAGACAAGCACACAAACATAAAAAAGAAAAGAAAAGAAATCATGGTTTCAACAAGAAGTGGATCTCTTTCTGCTAAGAGATCTTCTTCAGATGACAATAATAACAGTAATAGCAAGAGATCTTCTCCCTCTGAGGATAATAATAATCATAATCATAATAATAAGCCACCATCACCCAAACGTCTTAAGGTAAAAAAGAAGAAAAAATTATAAGATTTTTTTGGTGTTGTTATGGAAAAAGTTTTTGATTTGTTTCTCTGGATTTCAGGGAGAGAATGGTGGAGTTACGGAGAAACAGATGCCGACGACGGAAAATTCTAAGGAATCGAGTCCACCGGAGGAGGATCCCGACGACCATGGACCTGGAGATGCTCCGACTAATGGTTGTGGTGGTGGAGGCGCTTTGATTTTGGGGAAAGGTCAAGAGACGGTGACGCCGGCGGTGGCTGTCGTCACACCGATCGCTGAAGGTAGTTTACTTTCATTTTTTTCCAATCAAGTGTTAAGCTTTGTACTAAATTTTGGATTTTATGAATGTGTGAAATTTGAATTTTAAGTGTTGTTTGGTTGATTTTTTTTCTGGATTTGATTACAAGGTTCTACTCCGGCTGTACTGGAGAAGCCAAGGAGTTCGTTTTCCACTTGGAGTTTATATCATAAGCAAAATTCAGGTTTCGAAACGCCTTGGTGTAAGCTGCTGTCACAGTCTGCTCAGGTAGTTCGATTTGCGATTATTTTTGACTAAATTGTATCAATTGTGTGTGTGTTTAACGTTGAAATTGAAATTTATGTTCAAAACGTTTGATTTTGAAGTTTGACTAGAAATGTTGATTGTGTTTGGATTGCAGAATCAGAACATAAAAATCTGCAAGTCGAGCTATTTGATTGGTTCAACCAAACAATGCGATTCTCTGTTGAAGGATCATGCAATGGGCACGATTCAATGCAAGATTAAACACACACAGGTATTGGTTACGTGTTAAGGTATTTTGTAGGATGTTTTGGCAAATGCAGTGTGCATGTTTGTTATCTGGAGGGTTTTGGATTAGTACATTAAAGTGGTGTTGTGTTTATTTAATAGTTCTTGTGGAGGTGAACTCCTGAATATGTATATGCAGTTTGAGTACTCATTGTTTGTGGACATGACCAGCGCGAGGGAGGTGCTGTTGCTGTGCTAGAAACCTCAGGGAGCAAGGGTACGGTGCAAGTAAATGGGACAGCTGTCAAAAGGATCTGTGTGCTTAATTCTGGAGATGAGGTTGCCTTTGGTGTGCTGGGGAACCATGCCTTCGTATCCTTTACTTCATTTTAGTGGTTCAATCTTTCTTGCTTGTGGATTCTCTTAGCCCACTTGCCTTCCGTCCCGTCTTGTTCTTTTGTTTGCAATCGTTAGACAATAGACTTCGTTGTTTCATTGTCACCTGATAATTTCCTTAATATCTGTCGAAAATAGATTTTTCAGCAACTTTTGACTGAGGTTGCAGTTAAGAGTGCTGAGGTTCATAGTAGTATGGGAAAACTTTTGCAACTCGAAAGGAGGTCAGGAGATCCATCAGCTGTTGCTGGGGCATCAATATTAGCATCCCTTTCAAGCTTGAGGCCAGATTTATCATGCCGGAAGTCTCCAGGACAGACTACCAGTAAAATACACCATGGTAGTGATGTGCCCGCACAGTCTGTCATTCATGATGGTTTGGAGGTCGAGCTTGATGGCATGGAAGGCAATTCAACTCCAAATTTAGGGAGTGATAAAGCTGCTGAAGTTGGAGCAATCGACCATAATCTTCCTCATGATTGCGGCCAGGACTCCGGCACAGAGGCAGGCAATGTAAAAATCTCTGGGATGAATGATTTGATAGGGCCTTTCTTCAGGATGTTAGCTCGAACATCTAGTTATAAACAAAAATTGAGCAAAAATATCTGTAAACAGGTATTGGAAGAAAGGAACGAGTGGACGAAGGATTCACAACTGGCATCGACCTCAGGTATGTCATTGCGATGTGCAGCATTCAAAGTAGACCTTCATGCTGGAATTCTTGATGGCCAAAACATAGAAGTTTCATTCGATAATTTCCCTTACTATTTAAGGTATAATTTTCTCTTGCTATCTTTAGTGTACAATTTCATGTTATTTCTGGCAGTATTCCAGCTGGCAATTTTTTCTCTCCATTTCTTAGATTCTTGTTATGACTTAATGTTAAAACTTCTATTGTCATACTTTCTACTTGCACAGCACAACATGTGAATAGGGTTGTTGCTAGCCGTCTGAGAGAAATGATTGCATGGTATCTGGCTGTTTTATGTGCATTTAGACTGTCTATTCTCCCGATGTTAGAATGTGATTCTGATTTGAGTGTTGGAAACTGGAAAGCTGTGGTTTTAGCTCAGCTTGGTGCTGCATTTGTATGTGATTCTGATTTGAGTGTTGAAAACTGGAAAGCTGTGGTTTTAGCTCAGCTTGGTGCTGCATTTGTTTTAGGCATGACTCTTAATGCTCATATGCCATCGGCATTGATTGATCACTATTGACTCTATTGCAAAAGTCTGCTAATGGAGTATTCCTTATTCATGTCCTATTTGTTAATATAATTCCATACCAATGATTGTTTATTATGGAAATTCATGGTAGAACTGAAAGGGTGAAAAAACCAATTCCCTCATTGTTAGATGGCTTAGAAACCCAAGGTCTCACAAGTAAACTGCCAAGACAATGATGGATCTATCCATGGAGCTGTGTAATTTGAGGGATAGAGCATATATTAAATCAGTATATATGTTAAGACTAGAATTTGAGATCTGGAATGTCTCATAGTGGAAGGAAGGGATGGTAGTCGTGGGAATGAGAAGAACCAAGTAAACATGAATAGATCCATGGGCATTTTATGATTAGGATGTCTGGAACTAAGAGAAGCTAAGTATAATGTTAAACAGGGATGTTATTCCTTTTTGAGTGGGGACCCTACTTTTGAGCTTGATAAACCTGATGAAATAAAGTAACAAAGAAACAAAGTAATGAAATAAACAAACAGATCCCACACTTGTATCCAGCTTGAATATTTATCCCTGTAAACCTGGGTATTGGGTTTGAAAAAGTTGAATATTTGGACAAGTACCTTGTTCAGACACTGGTACTAAGAATACCTTGCACAAACAATCCCTTGGAGGAAAGGCCAATCGAAAGGGATGGCCTGATCAGACATGCACACCAATATGGTGGAATTATGTGAGAGTTGTGGAGGTGAATTTTGTTCCTGTTACACCACAAGGTGGGCATCCTTTGTGAAAGGAGCATTTGTTTGACTTACCATGCACAATTTGTTTTTTAGGGCTATATTATACAGCAACTTATTGCATGCATTGCACAGATCTCCCTGCCTGTGGTCATGGGTCATGTGATATGGTTGGTTTAAATTGCACAAAGCAAAAGTTCCACATTTTCTCGTTATCCAGAGCTGTATGACCTTTATGATTCTGTGACTGTTATGGCTGTATTTATCCTTCATTTCTGTGTTCTGCAAAATGTTTTGCTATGCATTGTATAAAAATAAACAATGCAATACATGTGTGCATGCGATTCTGATTCAATGGCGATTACCACCTTGCATGTAATTTTGTGTCGATGATTATTTTACCTTGGATATCTGGTACTGCCAATAAATTTTGTAATCTTAATCAAGTGGGAAGACACATTGTTCATTTGAGCAAGTAAATCTTTTAGCAGGAATTAGAAACGGTATATTTGTTTATTTATTTGCACGTTGATGATCTCGCATTTGTCATCTTTCTTCTGCAGTGAGAATACAAAAAATGTGCTAATTGCAGCTTCATTTATACACCTGAAGCACAAAGAACATGCAAAATATACCTCAGAACTAACTACAGTCAATCCACGGATTTTGCTTTCTGGTCCCACAGGTGTGTGGCTATTTTACTTCCATTGTTATGTTTTAGAGTTTGTAAAGGTTAACTTTTGTAAGAGATGAAATGCTAACTTGATTTCTCTCTCTCTTGAATGTTATTTGTAGGTTCTGAGATATATCAAGAGATGTTGGCAAAAGCACTTGCCAATTACTTCGGTGCTAAATTGCTCGTATTTGATAGTCATTCATTTTTGGGTGTAAGCTAAAACTCATCTGCTTGACTATTATAGCTCTCTATCTGTAGTTTATGAAGACTAATCAGTGATTGAATCTTCAATTGTGAATATGTAGGGTTTGTCTTCTAAGGAAGCTAAGCTTATGAAGGATGGATTTAATGCAGAAAAATCCTGCACTTGTTCTAAACAAAGTCCTTTGACCACAGATGCATCGAAGAGTGTGATTTTATCAGCCAGTGAAGCGGACACACCTTGCTCTTTAAATGCACCTACTAATCTAGAATCTCAAACAAAGATGGAAGACACCCTGCCTTCTTCTTCAGGTGTAGGAGCATCGAGGAATCTCTTGTTTAAAAAAGGTATTTAAGCTATTGCAAGAGAGGCCTTCTAGCTGGCCCTGCACTCTTCTTTCACATTCTAGATCTTTTGATTTTTGTTGAACTCTGATGTAGCAAGATGCTCCAAATATTAACATGTAGGTGATAGAGTGAAATTCACAAGCTCATCTTCTAGTGGCTTATATCAAACAGCATCATCATCAAGGTACAGTCAGTGTGAACAGTTCCTTCATCCTTTTCTTCTCTGTTATTGCTTTGATCAATTGCTTTGTGGTATCTTGAATGTGAACTGCCCTGATATTCAAGCAGTTCAGTACTTCTCCTGATCAATTTATAATGCTTCCCTAACCATTTTTTTCTCATATACCAAATTTGCAATTATTGGTCCTTGACGGCATCTTCTTCTCATTCAAATACTATTGAAACTGACATATTTGGTCAGATGATAGAATTCATAGATAAAAAAAAGGAGGGTTTGGGGATAAACATTTTGTTATTTGTGGTGCCATAGATATTTCGTGTTGGGTGGAGGTTTGTTATCGTGCACTTGATGTGGATGGAGAGAAATTTTAGAGTTCTCAAGAATGGTTTTATATTTAAGCTGCTAATATGGCATTGAATAGTTATTTGGTGTCCTGGCTTTGGAATTTTCAGAAGATCTTTTCTTAGCTGTGATATTCTTCAGGGTTGGCAAACTCTTTATTTCAATTTTCTGCATTTTGCAGCAGACATTATTCTTTTTCTTTCTTCTTTTCTCTTTTCTTGTGACGTCTTCCATTTTGCAGTAGGTATTATTCCTTTTCTTGTGGTTTGTGTTCTTTCTTGATAAAATTTTAGTCGTCCTAGAAGAAAGGACAATTTACCTTTGCATAACTAAATAAACAGCCCCACATACTTGTTGGATAACTGGAGCAGCCCCAGTAGCCGGCTTAATTAGGAGCTGCGTTTGAGATAAAATGGACAGATAAAGAAGCTTTGAGGATGGTTCTGTTCAGTTGTTTGAAGTTTATAACTCACTTAACAAGTTGCTCTTACTTCATGGATGCCCAAAACACATGCACTGACAAAATTGATAAGAAATTGATCTTGAATTGAATTCACTTTTGACTGAGACTAGAGATGATATTGGATTTGATTACAACATTAACATGAACCCTAATTGACTAGGAGTTGAATTGTTAAGAAATAAAAGAGTGTATATTTGAAGAACAAAAGATGTGCATATTTGAGAGAGCTTTAATACTTTTTTTGGAGTTGTATTATGTTAAGGCTTGGATTGGTTGTAAATATTCATGATCAAGAATGGCTATAGCAAGCTGTTATAAAAGCAAGGCTCATGTAAATGCAAACATGGCTAAGCGTATCCAGTTTTGGTAAATTGGAGCTATATTATATCTAGTGTTTCAGATCAGCATTCCCTTTGGAATACAGAAGAACCAGCATGTAGAAAAAAGAAAAGAAAAGAAGGAAACTAAAAGAAAAAAGACGGAAAAGGGAGAAACAGCATTATCGTTTATGGGTGAGAGAGGCAAAAGGAAAGGTATAACCTGATTAACATGTTGGCAGCTTAACCCTCGCTCCCCCTTTGTGTGGTGTTGTCTCCTTGGTGATTGATCTTCACTTGTTTTACTGAGATAGGAAACTCAATATATCCTTTTGTATTTATTATCTTTCCTGGTCATAGTTTTCCTCTGTCATCCTTGTATTCTCAACTTTTTTGTTGTTGATGCAGCATGATGTTTAACAATTGATCTCCTGTTAACTCTTGATATAGGGGCCCACCTTATGGGACTCGTGGAAAAGTTGTGTTACTTTTTGAGGACAATCCTTTGTCAAAAATTGGTGTGAGGTTTGACAAACCAATACATGACGGTGTTGATCTTGGAGATGTTTGTGAGGGAGGTCATGGATATTTCTGCAATGGTACGTTGAACTGGGTCATAAACATTGTCATGTGCATAGACTTGATAAATGGTTCTATCTTTTCTTCCTTTTTCAACTCTTAAGTAATTGAAAATGTCCCTTGCTTTCTCTCCAGTTGCTGATCTTCGTTTGGAGAACACTGCTGTGGAAGATTTGGACAAGTTACTCATTAACACATTGTTTGAGGTAGCAATACTTTAGTTATTAAGTAATTGAACTCATTTTGTTCTGGCATGTTATATCCCATTTCATTGTCTTATAAACCTTATTGACTCTTTCTTCAGGCTGTTCACAGCGAGAGCAGAAATTCTCCTTTCATTTTGTTTATGAAAGATGCAGAGAAATCTATTATAGGGAATTCTGATTCATATTCTACATTCAAAAGCAGACTTGAAAAGCTTCCTGATAATGTTGTAGTAATCGGTTCACACACGCAAAATGACAATCGGAAAGAAAAGGTAATGTTAATGCAAATATTTATTTACTTGTTTTATTTTTTGCATGCATGAAATTTCATCTGTATAAAGATTAAAGGTGCTGAGTCTAAATTCCTGTTTGAATTACTGGTGTTGTTTGTTGAAGTGCAAAGATGAAGTTGAGGTATCTCTGTCTTATGTTCCTCTGTTTTTAAATAAAGTCAATAAACATGAGGTTGCTATAGAAATTAGAAAGTTTATACCACAGTATTTGTTTATATGCATGTTTTCTTTGTATTTTTGTATCATGTATGAGCTGAGGGCTTCCTTCTGATGTCATAACTTTTATGGGTTGACCACTGTTACCTGCAATGTGGAGTGGCATGCAGTTTGCTAGTCCCCGTCCCCCCTCCTGCCCCATCTTGTGGTGCGAGGGGGATAGGCTTAGTAGGGTCACTATTTCAGGCCGTGGTTCATTTCTACGTGGTCGTACATAGAAGTATCTATTAATAGTCTTTTAATTATTAAACATTAGATTGTTTTATTAAGATAATCACGCCATGTGTACTTTCAAATTCAATCAAAAGATAGAAGTATTGTATGGGTGCCTGTAGATTACAACTTCCAAATAAGATACTATCCACCCTTGGCTCCTTAAAATAGCATACAGATTATCCCCTCCACAAAAGCTTCTCCAGGCACAAGACCATTTTTTTTTAGGCAACAAATTGAAAAGTCCAAACTAAATATTCATCTTTTCAGATTCCCATTAATAATAGATTTTTTCAAATATGAATATTTCCCTTCTTGTATAGGTTTTACACTTTTACTGCTATATTTAGACTCAAATACTTGTAAATCTATCATAAAGTCTAAAGAAAAAGCAGGTCGCCAGTTTTCGCAATCGGGATTGGGTTTGACAACAACTTAGATAAAAACAAATTTCAGAGTGTGAATAAAGTTTATAAACATGGATCACTTGTTCATTTTAAAAGTCATGGATTCAAATGGGAATGATAGTGCTTTGATGGGTGCCCTTGTTAACTAAAATATAGTCTGATACTAGCTTTTATGGGTGATGAAAGGCCTGTCATCAATAACAATGATGAGCTAATACTGGTTAATGGAGATTCATATGTTTGGCAAGTACATTGAGGTCATTATGCATCTCTAAAATATGTTTGGAAATTGTTAGTTGAGTCAATTCAACTCTACGAAGCCTTAGACCCACTTAGCTACACAGACTATTTGTCCAATTTAAGGTGCTATCACGGCAATGCGTGTAATTCTACAAGCTTAGCTCCATATCATAACAGGTGGAGGAAATGGCATGTTGCATCTGACAAAGATTGACACGTCTAGGTCCTAGGAGTTATAGGTATCACAGTCTAATCCTTAGCAAGGATCCCTTTATTTTTTTAAAAGAACAAATAGTTGGTAGCTCACTATATGTTTAGTCAATTTCGTGGTGTTAGTTATGGACTTTAGGGGAGCCTTGTAAAATTTGAGCTTATGTGTTGCACAGGAAAGGATTTTTCTTCCAATCTTGCATTGTATTATTTATGGCCCTGCTATAAAACTCTTGTCATTTATTTACGCTACAGTGTTTTCTTCCCTTGCAGCCACATCCTGGTGGTCTTCTTTTCACAAAATTTGGCAGCAATCAGACTGCTCTGCTTGACTTGGCTTTTCCAGTGAGTCTATCTTTCCCCCTCTCCCCCACTCAGTTTGCTATTTTTGTTTAAAGTTGCAACAAGTATTCCTTCTCTCTCTCAACTTTTCATTCTTTAATTGTATTCACAGCATGTATGGTTCTTTTACTTATGTGGGAAAAGGAAAATTTTCATCTTCTATGCAAAGTAAATTAGTAATGCCTCTTGAAAGTTATTTTGGTGCTTTTCTATGCTCCTGAGTGGTATGCTGAAAAAAAAGGTGCTTGCAGGTTTATTTTTTTCTGTGGATGATTGGCATTATCGCAAATTCATTCTGTTGGCTTTGGTGTAGGTTTGTTTGAAATAGCAGTCTTAAGCATCATCAATATATTCCATTTATATCAAGCTAAAATAATTTTCATGTTTGCTAAAAAAAGGTTTAATGTCTAGCCCATGCTATAGTACTTCACCGATTTTTTTAATATGAAAAATTTGTTGGTAAAAAAGGAAAATGCAATTGGAGCGAATTTTTTATGCTTCTATCAGCCTTCCTGGGACATTTTTATATCGGGAGGGGGCATTGAGTCAGTTTAGACTCCTTTTCATTTTAGTACTGGTTTCCCAATGTCTAGTGGAAAGGGATGGAAATTTTAAACTTCTTTTTCTAGGAAGTAAATGTATCATTTGTATAACATTTCCTGTATGAAGTTCTCTCTTTTCCTCCCTTTGTCTCTCTCTATATCTCTCACACAGACAAGCATATATGTGGCCAATTGATGGTAAGTAATTATATTATGACTGATCTATACTGTTGATTTTCTGATGATTGATTTTGGCGCCTTTGATATTTTCAGGATAGTTTTGGAAGACTTGGTGACAGGGGGAAAGAAGTGCCAAAGGCAACAAAACTTCTGACTAAGCTCTTTCCAAACAAAGTAGCTATTCATATGCCACAGGTCTGTGTGATGGTTGCAATTTTTTTCTTTATTTTATTAGATCAAAATTTTATGTGCAGTTTCTTAAGGAAGCTTGTTAATTGATGCAGGATGAAGCGCTTCTAGCATCTTGGAAGCATCAGTTGGGTCAAGATTCTGAAACTCTTAAAATGAAGGGGAATCTAAATAACCTGTGCACTGTGAGATATCCATCCCCATACCATTGTTTGCAGCTGCTTTGTTTTGTTTAGTGATCAACATTTTTAGCTTCAGTTTCTGTGGCTGACTTTTACTTGACTGTGCCTCATTTGACAAGATAACTCAGGTGTTTGTATATAATAGACTAGTCAGTGATTCATGCATGCGGACGTGTTATCCATCTGTGTTATTATATAATTCACTGTTGCATGAGATGCTTGCTTGAACCTTGTGGTGCATTTTAGTCCCTAAGATAACCATCAGCCTTCAGTAGATATGTCAATCCTGTCTTTTGGGGAAAAAAGCTAGAGTGATAGTCTTGTCGTGCTTTCCATGTTGATTTTCAGGTCAAACAGTTGAACACGGAGTTTGTGAAGAGTGTTTTCAACTGTTCATTGTCTTCTAGTTTTCAAGTTCATATGTCTGAACACTAGCTTTGGCTTTAAAGTATGTCTGGGAGGGTGGAAAGTGGGATGGAAGAAATCAGGGGGCAGGAAATGAGGGATTGAAGTTACTTCATGATCTTTTTGAGAAGAAGAGAAGGTTAAGGTCAAGAAAAGTTAAACTATAGCCTACCAAAAACCAAAATCTTGAAAGTGGAGAGGATGTGTGAGGGAAAATGAGTAAACATTTTCCCGCACAATAAATTTTCTTTAACGCAAAAGGAAGGATAACAAATTTATGTTTCTTTTCACTTCAGTTTCCTTCAATCTCTGTTCCTTCAAACATAATTTTTCTCTCCACAACTTCCCTCCTCTTCTCTATCCTTGTCTTGAGAAGGTGGTATGACGTTGCCTGTCCCATAAGAGATGTCTAGGTGGAATGAAGGCAAATTATTGATGCCATGGTAGTAGTCAATAAACTTGGATATTTGTATAGGTGAGTGGTGGATTGTGTGATAAGGTTGATATGGAGAATTCTTAGGAGAATGGAGTTTGATGATAGTTGGAGGAAATGGATTATGAGGTTTTATTGTATACTACTCAAAGGTCAGACAAAGTGACGTGGTATTCTATATTAGTCACTGTAGATGGGTAATAATATCCTATTGGTGGCTACATTACAGACTCACTTGCAGAACATTTTTCAAGGAAAATTATTAGGCAGCTATATACTTTGCTTGTTTCACTTGATTTCAGTTATGATTTCTCTCCTCATTTCTAGTCTTTTTTTTCCTGTTCTTTGTTCCATCGCTCTCTAGAAAGGCAACATGTAGTATTTCTCTAAGAAAGTTCTTATGCATCCAATGCATGGCCAGAAGTCATCTAGTTTTTGTGTTCTAAAAAGTTGCGATTTTAAAAGTTTTTTGTAAGTTTTTTGTTTGTATCGGAAGTTTCTGCTTTCTCATATATTGAGAAAGGAGGACATGGAGCTGCCTTTTTTTTTATTGTGATAAATGTTAACTCATATATGCTATTTTGCTCCCTTTCTTCTTTGTAATGTTCTATTTTTGTGTCCTTGAATGATATTTTTGAAGGGTAAACTAGTGCATTCAATCTGGATGAGGATTAAACAGTAAATTTTCGATGAAATTAAACCTTTTCTTTCACAACCATCTAATTTCTGTGCTTGTAAAGAACTATGATGGATGTTGAAATGGCGGTGCATGGTTAAGAAGTAAGGCTTTTGGAGATGGAATCTCTCTAATTGCGTGCCATTTCATATGTAGGTTTTGGGCCGGTGTGGAATGGAATGTGAAGGATTGGAGACATTATGCATCAAGGATCAAACACTTACAAATGAAAGTATGTATTATATTTACCACATTGCAATGTTAACAATTTCCAGTGATCTTTCCAAAAACTCATGTTTTGGTGTGCATTGCAGGTGCAGAGAAGGTAGTTGGGTGGGGACTGAGTCATCATCTAATGCAGAATTCTGAAGCTAATGCTGATGCTGATGCGGATGCAAAGCTTGTTTTGTCTAGCGAGAGGTAATTGATAGTTTTTCTTGTATCATTCTCCTGACTCCATGTATTGGTTACTGTGTTGATTACATGTTTGTAATACTGTTTTGCAATTCTGGCAGCATACAGCATGGGATTGGAATCTTGCATGCTATCCAAAATGAATCTAAAAGCTTGAAGAAGTCACTGAAGGTGATATGTAGATTCACTTACCGATACTACACTGAACAAGTTTATTCACATGCACCAATTTTTTGAAGCCCGGGGCTATAAATAGTTACCTAATTTCCTATTTGGGAAGGTTTCATGAGCTGATCTCCATAGTGATTTTTTTTTTGTCTCAATCAGGATGTCCTGACAGAAAATGAATTTGAGAAAAGGCTTTTAGTTGATGTCATTCCGCCTAATGACATTGGAGTTACATTTGATGATATCGGAGCTCTTGAGAATGTCAAGGACACCTTGAAAGAGTTGGTGATGCTTCCTTTACAAAGGCCAGAACTTTTCTGCAAGGGACAATTAACCAAGGTCTCTTCATACCTCTGTATTCAGTGAAACTAGTTATTTCATTTAAAGGAACTTTGATATTTGTTTTTAAGTAATAGGATTAGACTGTGATATGTATATGAAGAAAGGCATATATGCTCACGGTGATCTTCCGTGTGCAGCCTTGCAAGGGCATACTTTTATTTGGACCTCCTGGAACTGGAAAGACTATGCTAGCAAAGGCAGTGGCAACTGAAGCTGGGGCCAATTTCATCAACATCTCAATGTCCAGCATCACATCCAAGGTTAAGAGTATAGCATGCTTTATTCAATTTCTATGTGGATTTTTTTTTTCTGATCCAAAAACTCATTTTAATCTCATATGCTACAGTGGTTTGGTGAGGGTGAGAAGTATGTCAAAGCTGTATTCTCGCTAGCCAGTAAAATTGCCCCCAGTGTTATCTTTGTTGATGAGGCAAGCTTCATATAACTCTTTCAGCATTTTGCATATGCTTTTTTCCCTTTGAAATATGAAATCAAATATTTTTCTGTGGTTTGGCTGAGTTGTATAGGTTGACAGCATGTTGGGAAGGAGGGAAAATCCGGGGGAGCATGAGGCCATGCGGAAGATGAAAAATGAATTTATGGTGAATTGGGATGGTCTACGAACAAAAGATACAGAACGAGTTCTTGTACTTGCAGCTACTAATAGGCCTTTTGATCTTGATGAGGCTGTCATTAGAAGGTTGCCACGAAGGTGATTTTTTATTTTTATTTTTTTCACAACAAGCTTACTAGTTCAGATTTAGAGAACTTGCATCTTGTGTGTGAGTCCATTTGGCATATGATATATTTTGTACCTTCAAGCTTGTGCTTTTCTAATGCAATTCATTTTGATGTACTTAAAAAGATTGATGGTAAATTTGCCTGACGCTCCAAATAGAGCGAAGATACTCCGAGTCATTTTAGCGAAAGAAGATTTGTCTCCTGATGTTGATTTTGATGCAGTTGCTAGTATGACTGATGGATATTCTGGAAGTGACCTCAAGGTCCTAGCTTTTTTGTTCTTTCCCTTAACAAGTTGATATGTGAAATGATTTTTGTCAAGCTTGGTGGTTGTCTTACATCTACACGTTATATGGCAGAACCTATGTGTAGCTGCTGCTCACCGACCAATTAAAGAGATATTGGAAAAGGAAAAGAAGGTCTGTCTTTTTCTTCATCATCAAAGATCTGTTAGGTTAAATTCGATGCATTTACATTTATGTTCTCCCTGAAATTATTGTAGGAACGCGCTTTTATCCTGTTCCATACACCTCCATTTAAGACTCTGTAATGTGCTCTTATAAAAAAAGAAAAGAAAAAAAAAGGCGTCCAGTGTATTTATATAACCACATTTTCTCATAAAGTGCCCATGAATAAACGGTCCTCAAATTAAGTTTCAACGAGGCAAGTACAATATGGATACCAGATAAAA
>Ga0325402_1000458_pt1 | contig 28220 bp, 13 predicted proteins | sample PopdelMetagenome_22_FD_207212 | JGI IMG/M metagenome (GOLD analysis project Ga0325402, IMG submission 207212) | Populus deltoides microbial communities from Bellville, Georgia, United States - Xylem-PdKOR-R3 | ecosystem: Host-associated > Plants > Phyllosphere > Stem > Wood/Secondary xylem... | reverse complement strand
GTGAATTATATAAATTACAAACAATAAAATGATATTGATGTTGAAGAAAAGTTTGAGATGTAATAATGATGAAAAGATTAAACAAGGATAAAACAGATGTCAAGGTTAGAAGATCCACTAATGGTATTTCAAATAAATATAATATAAACTCTTTTTATTACTCAATTGGAAACCACACACAAAGGAGGTTCCAATCGGATGATTTATCGTTAATGGCTCATTATAAAGTATTAACATGATCATATTAATTATCATATTCAAGTAACACCATACTTATAAATATCATCAGGCATTCATGTTGCTAGCTTATGTTAACAATAAATCAAGTTCCTATCATAATAACGATGTTGGCCGAAAACTATGAAGGATCAAACATTTGATGTACCAAGTGTTATACAACACAAATCTATATTAACCATTTAACAAGCAAGGTATTAATAATTAGTAAGATAAAAAGATAAAACATGTTAATAACAAACTTTCTTGGATATAAACATTAAAGTTCATGTTGAGTTTATATTATTAGGTTCTAACACCATTAGTAAAACCTTTTCACCTTGATATAATTAACTTAGCTAAACATAATGAAGAAGAAAAACATAAATAAACAATATAAGAACATAAACATGATATAAGTTAACTAAGTATACGAAAGGAAATGAAAAGGGATAAACAAGAGATTAATATAACATGAAAGAAAACTTGAATATTACAAAGATATAAAGAGAGAAAGCAAGAAAATGATTTTGATCTGAAAAATAATATGACTAAATACATGGCAAATGCCTCCTTTTATAGGCTAGGATTCAGAACTATTGATTGGTAGGCAACCATTGATTTGGTGGCTGGTTTTTGACATTGTTGGCTGCTGGTTCTTGATATTGTTGGTAGATTTTTGATATTATTGGCTGACCAAAACATCATTGCTAACATCAGAATTTGAACCCTTTGTTCTATGAAAGCTGTGGGCAATTGTCTCAGCTTTCCAACAAAAAAAAACAGAGCTCATTTGGACTTCTAGGACTCAAGATATGAGCTGAAAACCGAACAGTGTTTGAGTTGCAGGACAGGTTCCGATTTCTCTGTTGTTGCTAAGATTTGAACTTGAAAACGACAGAATTGAGTCTTGGACTCCCATGAAAGTTTTAGGTCTATGTCTTATCTTTCCATCCATATAAAGTGGACCTAAATCCGACTTCTACAACTCCAGTTATGATCAAATAATCGAATGATGTTCTAGTTTGGAATTGAACCAGCATCTCTTCTCTTAGCCTAGTCCTCCTTTTGTCTCTTCACTTTCAATAGTTAATCACATTAATCAATCCTTTGAATTGTCAGATATACCTGCATTCAAAACAAACATTTACCATAAATTAAAGATATATTATATTATCATACTTGTTATTATAAAACATGCTTTAGTTAGGGAATTTAACGATACTTTAGTGCAATACGATGATATAATGCCTTAATGAGAATGCACTTTTAAGTATTAATCAACTAGCCTTAACAATAGTAAGAAGTGAAAGAGATGATTTACTAGGTCTGCTATATGAACAACATCATCTTCTTCAGAAACTACAAGATAAACTAAAGGCCTTGTCAAGGGTTAAGATGGAATGGGATCGTTAAATGATTCATATGGCATAAAAAGAAGTCATGAGAAATGAACAACTAAAGGATTTCTTTGAGTCAATAACATGAGATGGTTGCAGGCTCTTAAAAAAGTAGAAGGTATCTTTAGCTGCAATTTTAGCAACAAATAATTATTGGAACAAGCTTTCATACCCAACTTTTTCATTGATGAAGAGCTATTTTTTAAGCATCTAAATTATATAGGGGATTATGTGCTTAACTTATTTTTTTACAAAATAATAATGCTCCCAGTACTTGTACTTGTCACATGTATTCTAACACAACTCAAGGCTGTTAATAGGGATACAAAAAAAGTTTGCTTGAGTAGCCCTCAAGCATAACTTACACTAGTATCTGTGTTATAAAAAATCTCTCCTAAAGGAACAAATCAAGACATTCTCAAAAGACTTCTTAGATTATAGAAGTGGTATATGAGTTAATAAAAAATCTCTTGAAACTATATAGGAAACATTCAAGAATGCTAGAACTATTTATTTACCAAAAAAATACTAGGCGAGAATCTTGTAACCAAGCTGCATGAAATATGCAAAAAGCAGAGTCTCAAAGTTGAATTTGACGATTCTTGGGATGAAGGCTAGAATGTGAAAGTCCTCATCAATGGCCAATTTATGAGTAAATGAGACAACAACCTTAAAAAGGAAATTGCTCACAATAGGGCACCTAAGAACACATTAGAGAAACTAAAGAAGACCTGAGAAGGCAAGGAACATATATGACATATGCACGCGATATCAAAATTTTTTGAAAACTTGTTTATGTAATATAGGTTTTTTAGTTTTAGGGACTACATTACACTTTTATTTTCAATATCTTCGTCTATGTTATTATTATTTTGAAATGAAGAGATGTTATTATAAAAGTATCATTTGACATTTTATTTTTCCTCTTTACTCAAATTAATACAATGGTAATTTATCAAAATGGTTGAATTTCAAAATGCATCAAGACGATAAGAAGCACCTTCACCTTTCCAAAACACCATGACCAACTCAGTTTTATAAAAAAATCTATTGTTACACATTTTTGGGTTCCCACACAAAAAATGAGAAAATACAAAAAAAAATATATCAAAAAAAATATTTGGAAGAAATCCAAAAAATAATAGGAGCGAGAAAAGGATACTGGAATGCCGAAAAAAGGTCAAAATTGGTTGAGGAGGTTCAAAAATGCAAAAGGTTGAAATTTGACAGTATATGTTTTTTTACTGATGAGAGCCCTGTTGACAAAGAAAATTCAAGTTGAGGAAGAAAAGTCTAAAATTAGATGTTTATGGACTCAATTAAATTTTATCTAAGGTTAAATTAAATCTATGGAAGGTTTGATTGTAAGAAAAATTGATTTTTTAAGTTAATTTAGGCTTTTATTTGAAGAAATTAAAGTTCTGAGGTCCAATTATAATTTTGAAGAGTTGATTTGGTCAAATCATAGGCTTAATTGCATAATTATTGAAGTTTAATGGCCAATTAGGGACTTAATTGAAACAATCTGAAACCAAGGACCAAACCGGAAAAGGCGCTAAAATCAAAGGATCCAATTACCTTTTCCCGAGGGGGTTGATTACAAAATTGTAAAAAATCTAAGGACCAAATCAGAAATATCATTTTGAAATTAAAAATGGCGCTGTTTCATTAAGAATTACTGCGCACTGTTCACTGTCGTCAAGCAACGATTTCTGCAGTAAAGATAGTAGCGGTGGAGGAGTTGCTTCAAACAGGGGAGCATGTCTCACGCCGACTGTTACCTTCACTTCAGCCATAACAGTCTTGAGTGGCTTTATTATCAGAAAACGCATGCATTACCAGAGATATAAAACCTGAAGGAACAAAAAAGAGCAGGAAGAGAAAAAAACAGAGAGAGTGACCGGGGGGGCAGAAACACAGGAAAAAAAAGAACGAAACAGGGAGGAAAACGAGAGAGGAGAGGTGACAGTGAGGAGAAAAACAGGAGGGAGACAACTTAGGAGAGCGTTAAAAAAACTAAGAGAGTGGAGAAATAGTAAGAAAGCATAAGGGAGGGAAGAGGAAGGAGAAAAAAGAAGCAAACCAAATGGAAGTAGAGGACACGGTGAAGCAGAGAACACAACACCACCATCGTCTTCGTCTTCTCAAAACCAGGTATGTTCGTTAGCATCTTGTTTTTGAAATTCATAAAAAGGTCACCTCATCACAAACCATCAAAAGATATTCCTAAAATCAGAGATTAAAATTGACACAAAGAACCATAGAAAAAGCCATTTTAATATTTCGACGGGTCAATTTCTATTTTCAAAATACAAGATAATCAAAGGACTGCATGTAGTGAATAACGTGTGTTGGGCCTTTGACCAAAGAAGCTTGAATTTCAAAAATATTTTTTAAAAAACTGACATCTCTCTTCATTTCAATAATTAGACAATTTAGACATGATCTTTGAAATATGAGAGTTGATTCCCGAACAAGAAAGATTGTCAAACAAGAAGAGCATCGATCAAGTTTGCAAAATCCTTGATAAAAGTGACATCAATACTTCTCGACATTTTTTGAAAAGTTGAACAGCCGGAGGCAATACAGTGGACCTTGAAAAGGAAAAACAAGCAGTATTCAGATTAGCTAGGGGGCAATAAAAAAATAATTAAATGATGAATCAGTGAAACTGAGGACAATGGTGTTGAAAGGAAGATAATAAGATGAACGAGTACTAGAGGCAAGTCAATGGCTGATTAACAATCTAAAATGAGGATGACACTAGAAAATCTCTTGATGAGTGCTAGTAGGATGCACACAACTAATCAAAGAACGATTCTCGAAAGAATCCAGGAGATGAAATGATTTATTAAGCTCTTTCATGATGAATCAAGCAACACCACACTTGTAAGTGTCAAGCTTGATAAACAGTGACACCAATAATCATCGAAGACAGCCTTGGATAGGAGTTGCATTTACAGTGAAGTGGATGACTAGCACATGAACAGGCCAGTACATGGAAAGAGCAAATAAAGCTTTGGATAGCAAACAAAGGCACCCTATGACGATGAAACATCAAAGAGGGGGGACCTATATTTCAAATCAGGTAAGGATGCATGCATGTCATCTAACCTTAAAGCATTGCACACATATTTTTTATTCATCACAGGAAAATCCTCAAAGAAGTCCAGCAAGATTGAAAAAAAAAAAGAAAAAAAAAGAATCATTGAGCTGATAATAACAGAGAATCATGGTTGTGACCCTGGAACAGGAAGAAGATGAGATAAACCTTACTGTTAGGAAAATCTTAAAGAACTAAGAAGATCAACCTTGTTATCATTAGGAGTCTTCAGGTCAACCTTGCAATTAGGAAGCACCAAGTTTTCCAACGTTGTCATTAAGAAAAATCCAGTTAATTTTAGTTATCAGGAAGGACACATGTCAACCCTGCAATTAGAAAGGACAAATGTTAGTCCTGCAAAATCACAAAAATAAAAAAAAGAAAGAAAACATCAAGTGAAAAGTTTGATCAAACCTTATCATCATGAAGAAAAATGAGAAAAACTCTACCATCAGGAAATTCTCAAAAAAAGAAGAAGAAGAAGAAGGAAGCAAGTTCAAACTTTGCCAACATAATGAACATGTGTGGGTAGGTCGCCCATAAAAATAGACTAATGTGAGTGTGAGGGCAGGTCGCCCATGAAAATAGACCGTGTGAGTGTGTGGGCCGGTCACCCTTGAAAATAGACTAGGATGAACATATGTGGGTAGGTCGTCCGTGAAAATAGACCAATGTGAGTATGAGGGCAGGTCACCAGGAAAATAGATTAGGATGAACATGAGTGGGTAGGTCGCCTGTGAAAATAGACCATTGGGAGTGTGAGGGCAGGTCGCTTATGAAAATAGATCGTGTGAGTGTGTGGGCCGATTGCACGTGAAAGTAGACCAATGTGAGTGTGAGGGCAGGTCGCCTATGAAAATAGACCATGTGAGTGTGTAGGTCGGTCAACCCTGAAAATAGACCAGGATGAACATGTGTGGGCAGGTCGCTCGTGAAAATAGACCAATGTGAGTGTGTGGGTCGGTCGACCCTGAAAATAGACCAGGATGAACATGTGTGGGCAGGTCGCTCGTGAAAATAGACCAATGTAATGTGAGGGCAGGTCGCTCTTGAAAATAGACCGTTTGAGTGTGTGGGTCGGTCGTCCCTGAAAATAGACAAGGATGAACATGTGTGGGCAGGTCGCCTATGAAAACAGACCAGTGAGTGTGTGTGGGCAGGTCGCCCAAGATAATGAGATCATTTTCTTTTTCTTTTTCTTTACAAGCTTACTATACAAGACATTGATGATGTTTTGCTTCGTAAGTATTGTAAAGAGAAGGCATCTGTTGTTACCCATTTTTTGGTTCCCCACAAAAAATGAGAAAATACAAAGAAAAATATATATAAAAAATATTTAGAAGAAATCCAAAAAATAATAGGAGCGATAAGTCATTTTCAGTTCTTTAGAGAACCATGGAAGGGAGATTATCTCACCAACTCACACACATAAAGTGCAGCAAACAAGAAATTTTATTAATCCGAATTGTCTAACTTGCATGTTTGGTTATGCTTTTATTTATACTAACTTTAGACTTAAATAAATCCTAATGGACCCCCCTTAGGTGGACTCATATGAGGCCCACTTACAATTGACCCAAATAAGTAATAATAACCCAAAGACTAAGAAGAAAATAATAAAAATCCAAAAATTAATATCCTAAATATGTTAGAATCAGATTTGTCACCCTTAAGAAGTCCCAAATAAACTAGGAAATCTGATTTGAATGTAGAATTAATTATGAAATCTTCTTTCCTTATTGTAGCTAGGATAAATAAAGAATCCTTGTAAAAAAAGGATTTTGAAACATTTTTTAATCCTTGCCACGCTTGGAAACTATGTTGCAGCTCATTAAAGATCTTTGTAGAATTATGAGATTCTCAAAACAAGCTGCCACATCTTTTTAGGAAAAAAATCTTAGCCAAATAGAAAGTCCACAAGTTAGAAGGAAGTAAATAACAAAATTTGTACAGCCTCTATTGACCTGTATTGCGATGCTTTCCCGAACTCCGATTAACCTGAAATTTTAACCTAAGGTAGGAGAACATGTTAGCAGACCCAATGTAAAATGTTAGCCCGATCCAACAGTTGAGAATTATGATTTTTTCTGTAAAACTGGATAGTTACATATTTTACATTAAAATCTGAATTGACCCTGCGTGGATCGTATCAGTCAGTGAAGTCAGACCTAACACAATTAGGGGTGAGCAAAAAAACTGAGAAACTGATTAAACCAAGAAAACTGAGAAAAAAATAACCGAAAAAACCAAACCGAAAAAACAAACTGATTAAACTGATTATTTTTTAAAAAAAAAAGTTTGGTTCGGTTTCAGTTTAAGAAACCTGAAACCGACCAAACCCTAACCAAACCAAACCGATTCAGTTAAGGGGTACTATAAATACAAAATTTCTTAACCCTAGCAAGCAATACTCGTCTTCTACGTCCAGCCGCCCCCTCTCAACCCTCACAAATTAACAGAATCACAATTCATTAATTCAGTGTTCATAGATCTTTCATCTTTCTCAAGTCTCAAACTCTCAATCTCAGAATCTCTCACACTCTCAGTCGTCCAGCCGCCCCTTTTCAACCCTCACAAACCATATAAAAATAATCAATCTTCATCTCCATCCTGAGTCCCTAACTCTACAAATCTAGACAAACCAGCCATATCCCTCTCCTAGTCTCCCACACAGGCATGACACCCGACCCGACCCGACTTAACTTCCAGATCTAGCAAACCAGTCCCCTCCCTCTCTCACACCCGACCCGACCTTGAATCTTGTCACACCAGGTATGATTTTTTTTTTCCTGTCAATCTCTATCTTTTTTAAAAAAAACATTTGCTCTGTAGTGTGATCTGTGTATTTGGGATTTGTGAACACTAGAGCTCAACAGTTACAAGATCTTATCCAGTAAGTAACTCTCTTTTACGTTTTTATATGGTTTTTTGAGTGCTGGGTTTTGTTTGTTTTAGATGGTTGTGTACTGGGTGTTGATAAAGTTTAGATTTTTGGATTTTGGGTGGTGTTTTTTCGGATGATTGTGCTTTGTGTGTTGAAAAATATGGGATTTTTAAGGGTCATGTGCGTGTTGGTGTATTTGGGTTGTTATGAAACAATAATTTAATATGAGTTGGACATGTTTGAAGATGAAAGGTGCTGCATTTTTATCTATTTAATCCTGCAAACTCAGAACCATGAGGGTTTGTTTGTGTGGATCCTACAAACAGATTAATGCTTGCAAAAATGAAGATTCTTCTAGCTTTCACATAGATTTGCTGAGAAGCAGTTGCGGGCGGTGAGGGACGTTGAGGTACATTTCTTGACTACAGCTAAATCTTAGAAATAATTGAATCACTGTGGCAAACTTCAGCTAAAAGTGTTAGACATTGCAGCATGCTATTCATCAAGCTATTGCTTCACCTCAACAAATAACCATCCATAGCTTAAAAACATTTACAGTGTATAGACTAGACTTCTTCCAGAGTTGATTTTGTCAATTCACAACCAAATTAATCTTGGACATGGCAAGGGTCACCTTCTTATTTTATTCTCTTGTCGATAATGTTTTGGTTTCTAGGCAGTAGTACCTAGCATTCTTGAGATAACTGATGAGCTCTTCTTCAAGAGAACTATCAATATCCTAGCTTGCATTATTGTGAAGCCAGGAATCGATTAGCTATGAATTTTGTCTAACCATCAAAACTGCATTCATGTAGTTTCTATTTTCTGATTAACAAAAGGCCATAATCAGCTGTTGTTTTCCATTTGCTGTAAGTGTAGCAACCGCTTTTCTTTTATTTTCCTTCAATGGAGCACCGAAACAGATTAATCCTGCAAACTCGGAATCATGAGGTTGTGTAGTCCATTGGTTTGCTTGCAAATGTTTTGTTAATTGTTTCTTTGCACTTAACCTATTTTTGGTAGAATGGATTGGAAAGTAATTGATGCAGTGGAAGGAGGAAATGATGTTCCTGTTATGGAAAGAAGTGGGAATCATTTGAACACATCCAATGTGAAGTGTTTTATTTGATCTGAGAGTAAAATCTTTTCTTCCCGCAATTTCGAAGAGTAGTGTTATAATTTTTTTTTGTTAATGTTACCTTGAGTCAGGTAACTTACACCTTTTATTTTGTTTTTATGATTTATTAATTAAAGTGTTTGCAATCATCTAATTAATATGTCTAAGTTTTTGTTTTGTAGAATTTGATGGAAAGTTATATCCAGTAACAGATGATAATTAGTTCAAAAATTAGTTTGATGGTAAAATACTACCTTTTGTTTTTACATATTGTAATTTATTTTATCATGTTATAATTTTAGATTTTAAATTCTAGGTTTTGATGTCAATGGTATTAAGGAATCAAAGTGCAATGTTCTTGTCATCTTGATATGCTTTTCGATTGGGATAATGTGCAAAATGAAGATTTATATTTATTGCATGAAGTGCTTTATTTTTCATGACAAGGTTATTTGTTGTTTAAGCCCTTTTAAAGGCAGTACTTTGTAATTTAAATTTTAACTTTGTGTGTTTGTTATTTAAACTCTGATGCAGGAGAGTCCAAAACATAAATATTAAAAATTAATTTTAAACACAATATTGACACTAATAATTTAATATAAATGAATATTTAGTGATAAAAAGATTAAATATATTATAGAATCTTGTAACAAAATGAAATATTAACATTAATTACAAGCTCATTAGAAAGCCCATCAGAAAACCTAAAACAAGCTAAAAAAGGCCTAAATAAAAAAATTCAGGTTTTTCGTTTATTATGTAAAATTAACCGAACCGAATTGAAACTGGTCGATTTGAACCGGTTCCGGTTAGAAATTTTCAATTAAAAATTTTTTTTAGTTATTTTTTTAGATAAAAACCGAACCGAACCGAAAATAATCACCCTACAACGAACTTTTTCAAGGGAAGGTTTTTCAGGGGAGTTGGTGAAAACATGGCCTGCAGCTTTGTAACCATCAGGAGCAGTCGGGAGCGAAATGTAGCCAATACCTTCTTGCTTGATTTGCAAAGATTTACTGCTCCAAACCAGAGATCTATTGGGTTCTTCAAGGCTTCGCCTGTCTCATCTTTCTCTGCAAGAACCCACCCATGTAGCATCCTGTTGTTGGGCTGGCTGTAGGATCCCAGCATAGAGAAACTTTGTGGCAATTGTGCTGGCTCCAAAAGGTAGCTCCATGGTTATCAGGTCCCCCTTCAATTGTGGCCCCAATTTTGTTAAGAGATGATATCTGGCACACTTGTAATACACTTCTTAGGTCAATGATTCCTTTCCCAAAGCCTCCACCTGTACATTATTCATGCATTTAACAAGTACAGAGATCAATTACTAAGAAACAGTAAACAGCTAGCAAGATTGTGTTGAAATAGAAGATACGTTACATATAAAAGTAAAGAAAACTGAAGAACAAAGACAAAAGAACAGAAATAGAAAACCAACCTTGTGGCCAAGATAGTAATGGAGAAGGAAGCTTGAAAGGGGTATCAATGGGCAGTACTTTTCTTTAGGCTGAGATACGATTCCCCATTGCTGATTTGTTCAGGTCAAGAAAAAAAAAGTTTGAAATTAATGAAAATGAATTAAGTATATTAAAGGACTTGTACAAAGGGATTAACCCAGCAAGAATGTTCTCTCTATGACTATGAGACAACTGCTTGAGGATAAATGTTGAGAAAATAACCCGATATATATAACTTCGAAGATAGGACCTCAAGTAAAAATAACGGCAGCCAACGGATATCATGTGCAAGGAAGACAAGTGGGTATTTCTCCGGTTTGAAACCTTATTCCACTTGGGTCATGAAAACATATTTAAAAATAGATTATAAATTACAATTTCTCGTCAATCAAATAAAATTGAAACAAAAAAAAAAACTAATTTAAAAAATGAATAAGAAAAACGACTCTAGCCAACTCGGGTTAATCCGCCAAACTTATAACTTGGATCATGAAATCAAAATACTCTCGTAGAAGTCAAAGCAAAATAAATTATGAAGTCTAATTTCAAATCAATAAAATATTGAAAGATGAAAAAAAAAAAACTCGAGTTAACTTGCCAAATTTGCAACCCAAGTCATAAGACTGGAAACTCCATAAAAAAATCAAAACAAATCATAAAGCATAATCCCCAACAAACCAAATTTTAAAAAATAAAATAAAAATTTAAAAAAAATACCGATTTAAAAAAAACAAAACACTATTGAAATGAATAGTATTTTGTGAGGTCATATATAGTAAAAGCACCACCACTTTGAATAGGGGTGAACATTTTCGGTTCGGTTCGGTTTTTACTTGAAAAAACCAACCAAACCAAATTTTTATTTTTTCTTAATTCAGAACCGAAACCGTTTCAAACCGACCATTTTTGGTTCGGTTCGGTTAATTAAGAAAAAAGAATGGAAAAACTGATATTTTCAAGTTATGTTTCATGTGAAGGGCATGCCGATGCCAAAAAATGGAGAAGATCGATGATGAATTGATTGGTCTAAATGGTAAGGATTTCAGCTGTTTACAAAGTGCAAAATAATGATCTAAATAACAAGAGGACCAACCATAGTTTTGAAACTCGACTCGGTCATCGACCTGATCAAGTGATCAGGTCACGAGTCAGATGGGTTGACCCGGGTCAACCAAAAAAAAAATCATCTACATGCTGACCTTTCATATTCTCACTCAGAGCACCTGCTTCCATTATTTTCTTTCTAACCAAAAGATCAGCAAACGCTACTGAATATGGCCAGCTAGATCGCTGGCCTTAAGATTGTCTTCGTCTTCCAACTCAATTCGAAGACCTGATAACAACATCATCTACATGCTGACCTTTCATATTCTCACTACTTGGTTGGAAGATTAGCCAACTTCGGAGAAAAATGGCAAAGGGAACTCAAAACCACAGAATGAAGGAAGCAGTAAGGAAACACCGGTCCATCTCCTAATTATTGCTTCTCCCCACTCTTGTTTTCTTAATTTCTTGTTTATCTTATGTTCTCCTCTCTCTCTCTCTCTCTCTCTCTCTCTCTCTCTCTCTCTCTCTCTCTCTCTCTCTCTCTCTCTCTCTCTCTCAGAGCACCACCATTATATTCTCTGCAAAACCTTAAACCACCCCAAATGACCATTTGTTTGTGGAGAGCAGCAATAAAGATTGGAGAAAAAAGATGTTGTCTTGACTTGACAGTTGTTTTGCCTTGCTTGGAATCTTCCTGTAAGACCAGGGGAAAAAAAAGGGGTTTTAGGTTTTGTGGGTAGCAGATTAAGTAAAATCCGTTTAATGACAGTAAAAATAAAAAAAAATTGACCGGGTCTCATCCTGGTTTGGCCGGGTGGACCGGGTCCCAGGTTGACCAGGTTTTCCCGGGTCAATTCCCGAGTGGGTTTTTGCCTCAACCCGAGCCGGTCCCAAGCCCGGGTCGGCCGGGTCCCAAGTCGATCCGCCTGGCCGGTCCGGGTTTTAAAACTCTGGGACCAACTCATAAAATACTCAAAACAACCCTGTAAAATCCATTAAACTAAGGGCAAAAATTAGGGCAAAAATATCCCTAATGCACATCTCTTTTATACATAAACAGACAGCAAAACACGTTTTCTATCTCTTCATCTTTTGTTTATAAATAATAATGATGGAGTATACAGTATGAAAGAGGGAAAGACAGAAATTTAGGACAAACATTTTCTATCCCTTCATCTTCTATTTATAAGGGCTTGAGTTTTGAATCTTTTAATCCAGAGAATTAGAGAATGAGAGTGGTGAGAGAGGGACTACTTGCAAAACATTAGATGATTAGAGAAGGAGAGTGGTGAGAGAGGGAAGACATATGGGAAGGGGGGGGGGGGGGGGGCGGCGGTGAGCTGAAGGATTGAGAAATTTAGTTTTAGAGTTCGCTTTTATAGTGGGTTTAAATGTTGGTTGAACCGGTTCGGTTTGGTCCAGTTCAATCGGTTTAATATTTACCAAACATATCGAAGGACTCTCTACATTAGATGGTTTTTTTCTTAGGCTTTTTAATCGGTTTATTCGGTTTTATTTTTTAATTTGGTTTTTTCGGTTAAATGTTTTCCGGTTTTTCCAGTTTAATCGGTTTTTCAGTTTTTTTCACACTCCTATCTTTTAGTGTCTCACGACTTGGGTTATGTGGCTGGAAAATCTCATAAAAAAACAAATAATGAAATACAATTCTTAACAAACCAAGTACGTGAAATTAATTTTTTTTCAAATAGTATTTTATGAGACCATAGACAATAAAATCACTACCTCTTTCAATGTTTTGTTAATACACACACATGTTTACTTGTCAACGTAATAAGCAACAAACAATTATTTTAGGAATCAGATCAAAACCATCTAATGTAGAGAGTCCTTCGATATGTTTGGTAAATATCATCACCCTTGGATCTTCACCAAAATATCATAGCCATTAGTCACATTTCTCAAGCCTAAAAGTTACAAGTAATTTGTATTCCTTGAGCAGCAACAAAATACCCTCCAATTTCACACCCCTTTATTGAGTGGGATTTTAGTCCCAGTTAACTAAAAAAGGCCTTGTTGAGTCTCCTGAAGTAGGAAGACTCGGCACTCTGAAGCCACATAGACTGGTTTTATTAAAGATATCAGATCAGATAACACGAAGGCCTTGTTTTCATGTTTTCTTCGGATATTATTTGACAACACAACTCTATTCCGCTTCTATATTTTCGCCTTTCCTGCATTCCTTAGTATTCCTGTTGAGTCATATGATGCTGGATTGATGGCCTTTCTTATCTTGATTAGATTCCAAGCAGTGTTGGTACAATGGCCAGTAGTCGCAAGCACATCCTCTGCAATTTCCCCTGCATTCTCACCTAACCTGATGAACATAATCCGGGAAAAAGCCATCAACAACTTGCGTAACAATTTGCCTCAAGAATTGAAAAGAAAAAAGAAAGAAGCTTCGAGATTTCAAGAGATCTTATTGTTACCAATTCTTAATTAGTTTAGCGCACATCAGTAGTAAAAAATCACGAGTACTTGCATTTATCAAGAGACTCATAATTGGAAAGAACTATTTTCAGGAAGTTATTGTATCTTAGAAAATTTAGAAGAATATCTTCAACAAAAAGAAATTTTGGAAATCTATCTGATTCTGTTTCTCTTCAGAAATCCTGTATAAGATGATACAGTCAGGAATTCATTTTTTAGGTCATTTACCTGTCAGTGACAATTCTAGTGGTGGCAATGGAGGTTGCAGAAAGAACTTGTTTTTCAGCAACTTCAGCTGCGGATAGAATCTTATCTGTTTTCAAGGTTGTAAACGTAGTTACCACTTCTTTTCCTCAAACAATGTGTGCTACACAGCACTCTGAAGTCTGGACCATGAATATATACAAATTGCAAGTGTGTTTTACTTACTAACAGCATCGAGTGAAGCAAAGAGGACCTCGCCTGGAACCGAAGCTAGGAGTTTCTTTCCTGCCTGGGAATTTACCATGGGTGTCATCACAGATCCAGTGGCAGCCCCAACAACATCAAGTGTGACTTTGCTAAGATTTTCTGTCATCTTGGATAAATTTCTCACGCTATTCAATCAAATAGCAAAAGAGCAGATTCGTATCAATTTAGGCAGAATTTTGAACGATCACATAAACTGATGAAAATCTATATTGGTGCACTTATATGGGGTTAATTACTTACCGTTTTAAGCTTTGGTTGGCTCTACTCTTGTTTGTGTCTCCATCATTCGTATTTCTGTTAATCTCTCGAGCTTTGAAACCATTTTCCTCCTCTGCAGCACGAGTTAAAAGCATTTCTCCAACATTGCGAACCTGCTTTTCCCAACTCTCCTCAGTATTCAGATAATTTAAGTACAGATGTGAGGTATCACGTCTAATGTTCTTCAAAGCAAAGAATTTTATAGTATGTGATGAAACTTGTGATGTTCCTTTTACCAATTTAATCATATCAGCGTATGATCTTCAATAAATTTTCAGTTACCAGAATCAAACCGTGTAGCTATGTCATTGTTCTAGTAAGAAAAACTTACCTGAGTGCTATAAATGTTGCTACATATGAAGATACCCTTGACAATCTGACCTGTACCCTGAGCAATAGCCTTGGCCAAGGCATTATTATAATCTTCAATTCTAGGAGCAAACTGTTTCCAATCAATATTTTTAGTCCTAGTTGTTGTAGAGGCAGAGAAACATGAGTGTTCACTTAGAAATGAATCAAGCGAGGACAACCTGCTACGACACTGTTCTGAAAAAGTAACTCCGTAGCTCAGAGAACCACCATCCATCATTGGTAAAGAAAACAAATAGTTGAGAGAATCAAGCTTCACAACTGGCTCATCTTTTGTCAGTGGCCACTGGATATCACCAGCTTTTATTCTGGTAGCAATAGAAACACTCTTGTCCAAGACACGAGCAATCGTGAATTTTCCCTTAGCAAGTTCTAGAGCTTCTCCTTCATCCATCAGATAAATTGTGCATCCTGGAAACTGCAAAAGAACTTTTTGGTTGACAGGTTTGGTTTCTGAGTTCTTCTGTTCCGGCGAGAGTGTGACTTCAGACCCACCATGCCGGAAAAAGCCCATTTCTAATTCTACTCTTGCTTTCTCTCCGAAGAGAAAATATTTTGCTTATGAATAGACAGGAAGAAAGACAGACAAGAAGCAGATGGAATGACACAAAGTTATACCCCATGTTATAAAAAGTTATACTGTAAGGATTGATTCTCTCTATCTTCAACTAAATTATATTCTATTCCTGATTCCTGGTGAATAATTTTATCGTCAGGTAGAGTAACCTTTTTCACTTTTTATATTGAAAGGCTGTGCTACTTCTGGTGGTGCAAAATGATCAGAGCTTGAAATGGAGTTTCCATACATTAGGCACCGGAAGAATGAAGATAACCCAGTGGCATGTAAGGTTTTTGTATACAAATTATTGATTCTGAGGAAGATGAGACTTCAATAGCAATCTACACTTTCTGCAGCATTAGAGCGTCGACTGTTCACATTTTGTAACACTGATCAGATTACGAATATCAATGAAATAAATTTTTTAACAGAAGAAATTCGTGGATTTTATGCAATGCTAACATTAGTAACAAGTAATTCAGGCATTTTTGTGAAGACATATCAGCAGCATGATTCTCTCCGTATAAGTTGCATGATTCTCTCAATCTTACATGGTATTAGAGCCAGATTCAAGAAAATCTTTTTCAAACATGTCTTCCTCTATTCCTTCTCAAATTACTCATGTGGATGAGCAAGCCCCGTTTGATCTTTTCTCTTTCAAAACTCATCTACTCGACATTTCAATTAAACTAGCCTCTATAAGTTATCTCTTATGCAAAGAGCAGGTTGTTCCCATTTTACATGGATATGGGCTCTTGAGCTATATTACGAATGACTCTCCTTGTCTAGCCACAACTGTTACTACCACTGATGGTACTGTAAGCCAAAACCCAGCTACAACCAAATGGTTGCGTATTGATCAACTAATCCTTAGCTAAATCAATAGTTCCATGTTCGGTGCTCCCTTGTCTTAGGTGATCAATAATAAGACCTCTCCTATGAAGCTTGAGAGGTGTTGGAAATGTTGTATAATCGACATATAAGGGATCATGTTCAACAAATAAAAAGTGAACTTCAATCCCTCATAAAAGGTACTTCTTCTAAGGAAGATTACCTTCACAAGGCAACATCTTTGGCTCTCGTACCTCATGGTGTTGGCAAATTGACGAAAGATGATGATTTTATCATCTTCTTACTTAGAGGATTAGGATCTGAATTTGATCCAATTATGGTTGTATCAATGCAAGAGATATATAGTTTACCTCCCTTGAAGCTATAATCAGCAAGCTAATTAAGATACTTCGATCTACTACTTCAAGCAAGAAGACATTCCAGCTTTCTACACCAACAAAACTATCACCTCTCCACATCATACTACAGGAAACTCCTCTCATGGGCATTATCAGAATAATCATCAAAAGTATAAGACAAATCGTGGAGGTGGTATGTCTTAAGGTTGCATCATTTCTGGACGTCCTCAACAACATCTCTCCCATGGCAATAGCAAGCCTCATACACGTCATGGGCATATAACATGTTTTTGATGTGGTTGACCGAATCATAAAACTGATAACTATTATGCTAGTGTTAAAGAAGCTGAAAGCTATCGTGCCTTTCTTTCTATCCAAACTAGAGACACTTCAGATGATGTCTGGTACCTAGATATGGGAGTAAATCAACACATGACTCCTACTTTTACTAATGTTAAAGGTATAAAACAATACTCAGGTATAAATTCTGTGATGGTTGGGAATGGTCTTGGTTTTTCTATTTTAGCTATTGGTATTTTTCAAGTTCCTCGTACTTTACTCAACATTAAAAATGTTCTTATTGTTCCAACACTTAAAAAGAGACTACTCTTTGTTTCTCAATTTACTACTAATCACAATTGCTACTTTGTGTTTTATCCATAGGGCTTTCTAATAAAGGACATGAAGACCAGACGAGTGATATTTAAAGGTTTTTATTGATGTTGTGTTGTACCATCACGTATCATCCCAACATATTCCAATCCTGTTGCGTTCCAAGTTACAAAGGTTTTTGGCACCATCTAGAATGCACGTTTGGGCCATCCCAATTCTAGAATTCTGCAATTCTTACTTACTTTCTTTCCTACCTTGAATAAATAAGTCATATTTTGTGAAAGTTACACTCTTGAGAAATCAAAAGAAATTGCCTTTTGCATCGAGAATTACATATGTTGAAACACTATCGCATACTCTTCATATGGATGTCTAGGGACTTGCTCCCATAACTTCTTATGATGGTTTTCAGTTTTATTTGATTGTTGTGAATGAATTCTCTCGCTACATATTGCCTTTTTTTCCTATGAATCATAAATCAGATATCATTCATATTCTTCTTGAATTTTTCAAAATGCTAGAAATGCAGTTTCAAGTGAAAATTGTTCAAAGCAAAGAGAGATGAATTTGTTAATACAATTTTAAAACACTATGTTATACTTCAAAAGGGATTCTTCATCTTGTCCTGGAACTCCTTAACTTCAAAAGCTGAACATCGTCGTCGTCATATTGTTGAGATATGTCTCACTTTAATGGCCCCTGCTTCTATTCCATCAAAATTCTAAACTGCAGTCTTCACCACAACAATTTTTTCTCATCAATAGGCTACCTACTCCTGTTCTTCATGAAAAGTGTCTTCCTCTGAGCTCATGTTTAAATATTCACCATGTTATACTTCTTTATGAATTTTTGGTTGTGCTTGATATCCATATTTCACTCATTTTGGTTGTTCCAAGCTTGATTTCAAATCCACTAGATGTGTGTTTCTTGGCTACTTTTCAAAACACAAAGGGTACTATTGTTTCCATATTCCCATAGGTTACAAGAGAGAGTATATCTTACTCAACCTCCTAGGTTTCAGGATCGTGCATATCCAAATTATGTTTGTCATTTGCACAAAGCTTTTTATACCCTTAAGCAAGCTCCCGTGTCTGAAATTCAGCTCCTATATCCAGCATATAGGTTTTCAACAATATCCATATGATGCTTCCCTGTTTTTCTACCGATAAGATCAGGACATTACTCTTCTCCTTATTTATATTGATTATATTGTGAATGAGGAGAAGTAATCAATGTAAATAAGGAGAAGAGTAATGTCGACCACATTGTGTATATCACATTGCAAGGAGTTTGGTTTGGAAATCAATATCAGTTAATGGATAGGAAAATGATAAAATTAAGTTGCTCTCCTTAAACAAATATCATTATTTTCTGCCATTGGAAGAATGTGCTAATTGAGTAAAATGACTGTAAATTCAATTGGTCAAATTTTCTCCATATTTGAAGTCGTTGCTGCCATATTTTGGAAATTCTAAACTCTAGTTGTAAACTTGGAGCAAAATACTGAGGTTAAGCTTGATTTCTTTGCAAACTATATCAGCTTAATTTTAGACCCTTTATTACCTAAAGGATCCTAAGGGATAACTATTTCTTCCTGGTGACAATCATAACTTCAAGTGAGTCACTAGCACAACATCAAAAGTTAAGGTGATAAAACTTATAATTTTCCAAAGTATATGAAGGGTGGCTATATGAAAAATAAGGATCCGTTTGTACCTCCTCTAATCTACACCACTTGTTCATATCAAAATGGGGTAGATTAGAAAAATTATGAACTCTTTAGTTAATGATATTTTTGTTATTTTTAGGTTTTATGAACTCTTTAGTTATTATTTAAAATATAATAGTAATTTTGTAAATATATAAATACTTTTTTATAGAATTATTTTTTTGCATTAACTTTTAAGGATCACTCCTATTCAAAACATAATGTAAAATATATTTTTTGTTTGAAAAATCATCGGAGTAACTTTCTCTAAAATTTAATTATCAAGAATTCTAATGACGGGCCAGCTAGCATAATAACTAATAACCAATTCCTTATTAAGGAGATCGCTCGCAGGCCACACGCTCACATTGTACTAAACAAACAGTAAAGGTTCTGTAATGGTATCTCGGCGGCGAAATTAGAAATAATAAAGCCAGTCAGCCTTACTTCCTTAACGAACAGCCACTACACTACAGGTTTACAGGTTCTCACTTTCAAACTTCACCTGTTATCTTGTCTTCACACTGAACAAAACTACTGCTATACCTTTTCAGATTAATGTAATCAACTACTTAATTTATTTGTTTGGTTTTCAAGGAGTAGAATAGAAAAAGACAAATTCTTTAAAGTTGGAATCACTTCCAGAATGCTAAAGATTAAATGCCCGATTTGAAACTTATTAATTATATATGTGATCTGCACTTGAATAAGAGATAGAAGAAAAAAAAAGAGGCTAATTTTGCATTTGAGAGTAGCATTTGAATGCCTCTTGGTGTCCTATTGGGAGGTTTAATTTTGATTCCAAGAAACTGTAAATCAGGTAATGTTTCCTCCTTTTCCTTTTTTGATTTCTTCTCTAAGCATTAATCCATACTTTTTTTTATATGCTCTATTTGATTCCTAAAAGTTTGGCCAATGCAGTTCAATTAGAAAAGGCTTTTCGAATGCTGGTGGGAATAAGGTGTTGTCTCTAGTTTAATATTTGCAGTGTAACCGTTACTGCTGACATTTGTTAATTTGAGAATTATCTGATATAGCCTTTTCCATATGCTTTATTTTCCTTAAACATGGTTGATTGGAACATGTTGCATTTGAGGCCTGGAAAATGCATGGTTTCATTTATCAAATTTATAGAAATTATAGATTTGGATTAACATCTTAAAGGAAGACGTATCTTCTAATTGTTGGCATTCCCTTTTATTAAAATGTCCATTTCTCATTATGGCAGTTCTGAAGTAGGGAATTGAGAAGGGAACATTCGGAAAACAATCATATCCTACAATATTTGTGCATAAAGTAGTCCTTTTCATCATGTGGGTATCTATTTAATGGAAGATTGAATTGGTTGTCTGAGAACTTACAGTATATTCATGAGACCTATCAATTGACAGTTCTGAAATAGGGACTAAGAAGGGAACATTCAGAAAACAATCTTATCTTACAATATTTAGGCATAAAATAGCCCTTTTCCTTTTCATCATATGGTATTCATTTAATGAAAGGTTGAACTGGATGTCTAAGAACTTATAGTTGTATTCATGACACCTATCAATTGGCAATTCTGAAGTAGGGAACTGAGAAGGGAACATTCAGAAAACAATCCTATCTTACAATATTTACGCATAAAGTAGCCCTTTTCATCATGTGATATCCATTCAATGAAAGGTTGAATTGGTTGTTTGAGAACTTATAGTTGTATTCATGACACCTATATCGATAGTTCTGAAGTAAGGAACTGAGAAGGGAACATTCAGAAAACAATTATATCCTACAATATTTACACATAAAATAGTCGTTTTCATCATGTGGGTATCTATTTAAAGGAAGGTTGAATTGGTTGTCTGAGAACTTACAGTGTATTCATGAGACCTGTCAATTGACAGTTCTAAAATAGAGACTGAGAAGGGAACATTCAGAAAACAATCTTATCTTACAATATTTGGGCATAAAATAGCCCTTTTCCTTTTCATCATATGGTATTCATTTAATGGAAGGTTAAACTAGTTGTCTAAGAACTTATAAGTTGTATTCATGACACCTATCAATTGGCAGTTCTAAAATAGAGAACTGAGAAGGGAATATTCAAAAAACAATCCTATCTTACAATATTTACGCATAAAGTAGCCCTTTTCATCATGTGGTATCCATTCAATGGAAGGTTGAATTGGTTATCTGAGAACTTACAGTTGTATTCATCACACCTATTAATCGACAGTTCTGAAGTATGGAACTGAGAAGGGAACATTCAGAAACAATCCTATCTTACAATATTTACGCATAAAGTAGCCCTTTTCATCATGTGGTATCCATTCAATGGAAGGTTGAATTGGTTGTCTGAGAACTTACAGTTGTATTCATCACACCTATCAATCGACAGTTCTGAAGTAGGGAACTGAGAAGGGAACATTTGGAAAACAATCCTATCTTACAATATTTGCTCATAAAATAGCCTTTTTCATCATGTGTTATCCATTCAATGGAAGGTTGAATTGGTTGTCTGAGAACTTACAGTTGTATTCATGACACCTATCAATTGGCAGTTCTGAAATACGGAACTGAAAAGGGAACATTAAGAAAACAATCCTATCTTACAATATTTAAGCATAAAGTAGCCCTTTTCATCATGTGGTATCCATTCAATGGAAGGTTGAATTGGTTGTCTGAGAACTTACAGTTGTATTCATCACACCTATCAATTGGTAGTTCTGAAGTAGGGAACAGAGAAGGGAACATTCGGAAAACAATCCTATCTTACAATATTTTCACATAAAGTAGCCCTTTTCATCATGTGTTAACCATTTAATGGAAGGTTGAATTGGTTGTCTAAGAACTTACAGTTGTATTCATGACACCTATCAATTAGAAAGCAGGTTATCATTAATGCATATTATTGGGTTTCAAAATATACTTTTTTTCTTAGTTTCGAACTGAAATAGTTCATTCATTAAAATTTTTTTTGTTATATTTTTGTTCACTGGGAACAAGACAAGGGAAGCATGGGTTGGGAAGGGGGAGGCATGGGTGCTTATGCATATAATATGTATATAAGTTGTTTAATTATTATGACTTGATATTATATATCTTAAGTTTTAGCGATCAACTTTAGTATATGAAAAGTACTGTGATTTATGAATGAAGACTTGATTCACATACATGCCTTATATTTTAGTTCTTTTTTCCTGTTCGAAATATATTTCGTTGCTCAACATGGATCTTGTTTTTTTTTATGTTGGTAGTGTTATTATCGAACTCTAAGTTATATTTAGAAAAATTATTTCTTGCTCTTAAGAATCAAAAACTTTCAGGAAAGTTAAAGTCTCTTTACATAAAAGGAGAACTTATTGTTGGATCATTACCAAGGATAAGATATGGCCTGGGTTCACTGCTTAATTCTCCATATGAACCTAGTTTGTGATGATATTTCTGTAATTTTTATTTTCTTATCTTTTTATTTTCTCACTTGTTTTCTATAACTTTAGGTGTATGATGTTATCTTATATGTAGAAGAACATCCAGTTAAGGATGTTATCCTAGCACATGCTGGAGATGATTCGATTGAAGGATTTCTTGGGTATGAACCTACCAGCTAAATAGTTTTCCTTCTTACAAGTGATCTGATAGTGTTTTTTTTTTCAGTTTTTTTTTTTAGCTTTTGCTTCTTTTCCTTGTTATTTTTTGTCAAATAAACCAGGGCAACAAGCTTTTGTACTTCTTGAGGTATGTCCCTCATACTCTGTATAGTTTCCTTTATTTAATACAATTACTCTTATCCAAAAACAAGTGATCTGATAGTAATAAAAATGTTTTATATCCACAAGTATTTTAAGAATGCTTGTCAGTTTAACCACCTTATCAACCTTGTTCTTGAGTCTGCGTTATTTAGGATCATTGTAGTAGTGATTGGACCATAATAACCTCATGCATAGCTTAACTATTTAGAATCGTTAGGTAAAGCATTGTCAGATTTTGAGCTGGGGTAGGATAGCTTTTCACTTAACTAAGTGCATGCATCAGTTGACCTTCAAAAAATACATCTCAAGAAATAACAAAGCCAATGCACAAACTGAATCGATATATTGAAAATTCATAATTCATCATATTCCAGCCTTAATAGTATAATCATGCCTGTGTATCATAATTTTCTACATCATTTTCACTTTTGTAATTAGTCAACACAAGTTGCAACTATTCTTTGTGATGAAGTTCCAGTTGCTTAATGATTGTTGGATTCATACTCTTCTTTGTCCATGAAATATGATGTGATAGAATCTTTCATTTTTCAAGAAGTTTTCCTTACTTAAATACAGCGTTCTTGCCTTTTTTTTATCTTACCTGTTAATGTTGTGTCCATAGATTCTCTCAACTTCATTCATTATACCATATGTTATCTATAGTGGATTGCCTTGCACCCTTACCCTTTTTTCCATTTTTAAAGTATATACTTGCAGGCCACAACATGCTACACGAGTTTTTGACATGATTAATGAATTCTACATTGGTGATTTTGAGCATTAAAATTTGTCACAGATTTAGTTTTGTTAAATTATCTAGAAAAGTGCACTTCAAGAATATTATTTTTCTGGTCGCTTTTCTGCCATTCATATGATATTGATTTGTTATCATGCTAACCTTTATACAATCAGTGCTTTTTTGGAGGGCATCAAGCAGTTGTAGATTTATCCATTTAACTATATGACTTGATAACATATAAGCCTTGAGATCTGAAATTGCAAGGTCAATAACATGAATGAACATCATAATCATCAACCAAGTTTTCAATCACTGATGGCTTTCCATGTATCTATTTACTCTCTAGGAGAGACACTAAAATAAAAAGGCCTAACTGTGTTAATTCTCTTAGACTAAGACCATGTCGTTTGCACCATCTCACTTTTAAAGATTTTTTAACTTTATAAAATTAGGGTATAAATCCATAGAAATTCAAATGATGTTTAACGTTAAAATTGTCACGAATTGCAACTACTAATGTGGCAAGAGACAAAGAACAAGAGATGATAAAGGCTTTGGCAATTTGAAATTATCACCATTGTTGGAATCCACTAAGGCATCAAATGCATTGTTTAACTATCATGTTTTTAGTGTTCATGAAGAACACGTGTAATAAAGCTTGTTATTCCTATAATTTTGGGCAAATTAATTATTGTGTTATATATTGATTGTAATAGAATATGAAAAATAGAGAGAAAAATAATGAATGCATGGAGAGATTGAGAGAGATTCGGATGAATCACTCCATTTCTATCAACTTTTCCTTTCTTTTTCTTCTTCTTCTTGTTTTATCCTTATTACCTGATTTCATTAACCATTGTTAAAAAACCAGTTCCTCACTAGATTCTTTAACCGTTGGTAACATTTTCATTCAAATCATACCAAGTGGTATCAGAGCAGACCTTCCTTGGACTAGGACCATAGCACCTGACACAAAAGTAGCTAAGATTAAAAAGGCTAAAAGACTTTATTGACTTGGAAAAAAGAGAAGCCAGCCAAAAGTATGATCAGCTAGTAACACTCATAAAGGAATAAGACTAAAAGCTAGACCATACCATTGACAATCATTAAGCTTAGATTGGTGACATAGAGAATATGATCAATGGCTTGACATAATAGATAGAGTTTCTCATGCAAAGATTTCCTCTCGTCTTAAAAGAATCCAGTCAGGGCAGAGATAAACATACATCTCACTAGAATGAGTCAGCCTTCAGGACTAGCTATACCAATGAAGGTTTCCTCTCATCTTAGGGGAATCCAGCCAAGGCAGAGATAAGCATACATCTCACCAGAATGAGTTGGCCTTCAAGACTAGCTATACTAATGAAGGGAGACCAGCTGCTTATAAGGTACATAAACCCAAACATTTATTTTCAGTGTCTAAGGGGGAAGATATGCATAGGTGGTTGTATAAATGCAACCAATATTTTGAGATAGAGGACATTGATGATTCAAATAAACTGAAACTTGCCTCTTACTACTTAGATGGTATAGCCCTTTACTAGCATCATAATTTTATAAAAAGCCTAGGTAATCAGAGGATGAGTTAGGAGGAATATGTAGAAGCTCTTTGCTATAGATTTAGGGGATAAAAAAACTCTATGTAGAACTTGATAGATTTGAAATAAGTAGGAGATTTAAATAACTATATTCATGACTTTGATATCCTATAGAATAAGGTTGGCATAGAGGAGAGACAAGCCTTAGTCATCTTCTTAGGAGGTCTTAAAGTGGAAATAAAAAACAACGTGAAAATGTTTGAACCTAAAGATCTTAGACAAACCTAAAACCTTACTAAGTTGCAAGCAAATACCTTAACTCATAGATAAACTTCTGGATATCTATCAATATACTCAATTTCCTCCACTTCTCACTCTATTCAACCTAAAACCATTTAGCAACCAAACTCTACTAAAACCAGCTTTACAATAACAACCAACTTACCCAAAACAAACCTTACCAATTGGCCAAATAAAACCACTCAAAACTCTTTCAATAAAACACTCATTAAACCTATCAAATCTATTAAAAAACATGAATTTAAAGAATGTAAGCTAAAGGGATTATGCTTTTGAAGTGATGAGAAATTCGTACATAGTCATAGATACAGGAAAAAAAATTTATATTCTCTAAGTATTCTAAAGGAGGAGGAAGAGGTTGTGGGTTAAGAGATTCAAGAAGAAAGGTGTCATGTTAGAGAAGTTATACCTCACATTTCTTTGAATGCCTTGAAGGAACAGTAAGGTTCCACACCATGAAGGTCATTGGAAAGATAGAAAAACAAACCCTCCATATTCTAGTACATTATAAGAGTACTCACAACTTCCTCAACTCCTCTCTAACTCGTAGGCTACAATATGAGTTAACTGCCATCAATTCTATAATTATACAAGCTGCAAATGGGGGGGAAATGGTATGCAAATCAGTTTGTAAGGGCCTCAAATGGTAAATATAGGGGATGTACTATGAAGTAGATGTTTTCATCATAGACTTGAACAATTATGACATGGTGTTAGGCATCTAGTGGTTATCTATGCTAAGGGACATTCTATGCAACTACAAGCATCTTTAGATGTCGTTTGATTGGCAAGGCCAGATAGTATTGCTCAAAAGGGAGAATACAATCAAATTTTAAGCTATTAAGCTTGAACAACTAAATTGTTTATCGAGGAATCATAAACAGGTGGCAGAATTCTATTTATGCAGTTTAAGAATATTAGAAGAGGATGACCATTCTTTTAGTTCTTTAAAAGTTAAATCACCTTCTTATCATAATAGTGATACAACATTAACATCCTTGCTAGAGAATTACCAGGACAAATTTAAAGAGCCTGAAGGATTACCCTCTCCTGATCATGATATTCCTTTGAAGGAAATAAGCCAAACAATAAATTTATGACCCTACAGGTACTCGGGGCTGAAGAAGGATGTTTTAGAAAAACAATGGTAGAAGAAATGTTGGAACATGAATTATAAGGTCTAGTAACAGTCTTTTTGCCTCTCCAGTAGTGCGGGTTAAGAAAAAGGATTCTACCTGGAGGTTGTGTATGGATTATAAGGCCTTGAACAAACTCACCATCAAGGACAAATACCTAATTCATGTGGTAGAACTAAAGGATAAGAGCAACTATCTTTTCAAATATTGATCTTAGATTTGGATATCACCATATTAGAATGGTTTCTAGGGAGGAATTGAAAATAGCTTTTAGAACATATAATGGCCACTAAGAGTTCTTGGTTATGCCATTTGGGCTAACCAACGCCCCAACTACTTTTTAGAGTTTGATGAATGAGGTTTTTAAAGAACACTTCAGAAAATTCATTCTGGTGTTTTTTGATGATATTTTGGTATACAATACATATCACTATAAACACTTAAAGATAGTTTTTGAATTGTTGAGAGCACATAAGTTGGTTGCTAAGACAAGTAAATGTAGCTTTTACAGTGAACAAGTAGAATATTTAGGTCACATTATATCTAAGTATGGAATTCCTACAACCCCAATAAAATCAAAGTTATACTCGATTGGCTATTACATAAGAACCTGAGGCAAGTAAAAGGATTTTTAAGGCTTACAAGCTACTATAGAAGATTTGTTAAAAGGTACAATTCCATTTGTAAACCTTTAACATAGCTATTTAAGAAGGATGCTTTTATGTGGGATCATAAAGCTACCAAAGCTTTCAACTTGCGCAAAGAATTGATGACTAAGCCTTTAATCTTATCCTTACCAGACCTGAATAAATTGTTCATTGTAGAAACAAATGCGTCTATAGTGGGGGTGAGAGTAGTACTTATACAAGATAGACATCTTATTGCCTACATCAACAAATATCTAGGCCCTAAACAACAAGCAATGTCTATTTATGAAGAAGAGATGTTAGTTATCATGCATGTAATCACTAAATTAAAGCATTACATATGGGGAAAACATTTTAAGACTCGCACTAATCACATAAGTCTTAAATATCTCTTGGATCAAAAAATAATTATTCCTATATAGCATTAGTGGTTAGTTAAGTGATGGGGTATGATTATGAGATAGAATACAGGTTGGGAAAGGAAAATATAGCAATAGATACCCTCTTGATACAACCATATTATTCAATAGTTTCACCCACATTTAACTAGTATTTTGCCTAAGTTTTATATATAAAATGCCTTGATATTCTTTATTTTATTTTTTGAAGGCACTTTTGGATGAAAGATGCAAAAAGGAGTAAATTGAAGATAATTGGCAGATTTGACCTTCAGTCGATGTTTTATGCAGAGCGTGAGCTCTAGAGGTTGAAATGAAGTGATTCCAGTGGCATTAAAAAGCCAACATCCATACCTTTCTGGAAATCTAAGGCAAGAAAATAAAATAAGGAAGAGCATGGAAATCGCAGCCTTCAAAGTCAAATCTCGTAATCTGCCAATGTTGACCTTTGGCTATTCCAACTTGAATATCTAGAGCTACAGAAGTCCAATTGATGCAAACTCAATTTTTTTAGATTCATGACTCAAATTTCTATAAACACTCCAAATTTCAGCCAAAACCGATGTCATATGAGGGAGATATGATTTTTCAAAGATGACATCTGAATTCTGCCAGCAAACAGGTTTCGTGAAGAAACGAGTCCAAATTACGTTCTAAAATATCTAAACCGATATCCAAGTTTTTATTTCAGCAATTTAGCTCCTCTAAGTCAAAGCTTGAAGATTTCATGCAAGGCTATTTCTCTGTTTTTAGGAAAATAGTTATTGAAGTACTTAAATGTAAACAGTCTACTTAATGGAGGACTATTTTGTAAAATAGAGACCAAGGGTTTCCTAAGATATAAAAAGAATGAGAGAAGAGAAGGGGGGCAGCCAGACAAGAAGAGAAAAAC
>Ga0325402_1000457_pt1 | contig 28241 bp, 14 predicted proteins | sample PopdelMetagenome_22_FD_207212 | JGI IMG/M metagenome (GOLD analysis project Ga0325402, IMG submission 207212) | Populus deltoides microbial communities from Bellville, Georgia, United States - Xylem-PdKOR-R3 | ecosystem: Host-associated > Plants > Phyllosphere > Stem > Wood/Secondary xylem... | reverse complement strand
AAAAATACTTTAAAAAGCAATCGTTACAACAATCTTAACCACCACTCAATCTTTTTTCAGTGGAGTTTTCGGTAATGTTTAGAATTATATCACGTGGTATTTTTTAAAATAATTTTTATTTAAAAATATATTATTTGTTTATGTTTAATATTAGTATATCAAAATAATTGAAAAATATTCAAAATTATTAATTTAATTTTTTTTAAAAAATCAAAATTAGGAAAAATAGGATCCAATTTCCCTCCCCAAACGATGTGTTAGACAGCTAATCATAATCAGATTTTGAAGAAATTCAAATGATAACACGGCTTGAAGTCAAACAGCATTGACCTCTTAGTCCTTCATACAGGGTCCCTCTATGAGCATGCTTAGAAAAAGCATATATCATGATTCAAGAAAACTCCAATTGAGTTTCCAAGAGTTTATGCGGAATTATATGAGAGTATAGACCCCTCTTCAGGCCTCTGATCTCGTCTTAATCCGAAAGCCTTCTCATTATATTCAAAAGACATTGCTGTTTACAACCAAGATCCAACATGAGCTTGAATATCATCTGGTTACTTCTCAGCTTATATTTTTCGCCATCTGTGCACAGCTCAGACAACTATAATACTGATACTCTGGATGCATTTCTTCAGGATTCTGCTTTCAAGTCCTTGGTTCGACACCGGCCTCACACTGGTGCTTTATACAAGGCTTTGCTTCCTGCCAATCTATCAGGTGTGCAGGTCTCTATAGTAAGAATCAGAAGCCGGACATTGTGGAACATTGGTGCTAATTTCAGCAACTTTCGGATTCCATCAAGAACCATGACATTGCCACATGTGAGGAGGCTGGCTATAGTTTATCAAGACCTGGGCAACTGGTCTTCTTACTACTACAGTGTTCCAGGTTACTCAATGATCACTCCTGTTGTTGGTTTTATGGTTTTCAACGCGTCAAATGCAAGAGCCAAACGTATCGGGAAGCTTAGCCTGAATACAAGTGGAAAGGCAATAGTGATTCGTTTCGCCAATTCAACTATTACTGAGAGTATGATATCCTCAGGAGCAAAATGTGTAACATTTAGTGCTAGCGGGACATTCCACCTTGGTGAAATCAACCTGCTTAATGAATGTCATGCTCAAGATCATGGCCACTTCTCCATTGTGGTTCCGCAAGAAGAGAGGAGTGGAAGAGATAGAAGGAAGCAGAGTCTCTGGTATTTGTGGGTTATAGGTTTCGCGCTTGGATTCAGTGTAGTTGCATTTTTAGGATACTTTGGGATGGTGTCTCTGAAACTCCTGAAAACAAAGAAGATTCAAGTAATGGAAAGACAAGCTGATGAAGATTTGGTTCTTGAGACTATTTGGGTTGGCACTAGTAAAATGCCTTCTGCAACAGTAACAAGAACTCAACCAAACCTTGAGAATGGAGGTTTCTAATAGATCTACATACCCTGTCCTTTGATCCTTGCTTATATCTGGTCACCTCAGATTTCAGTAGTTTTTTTTTCTCTCTAAGATCTCAAATCTGTTTTTTGGCTTACAAAAATGGACATTGTTTGGAATATGTGAATTATAAGGGTACTATATTCATGAACAAGCTGTACTAAATACTTGCACACAGACACAGATTTGTTGATGAAAATAAAAAAGACAGTACTTTATTTAAGGCATAAAAGGCAAACGACTTAATTGCCGCAAGACAAATTGCAAATTAAAAATACCATATTAAAAATAAAATAAGCTACTGTGGTCTGATTAGCCTAGTCACCTAGGCAGAAACGTTGCCCATGATATTGGACAGTACATCCTTGGCTTCCCTCAGCAACTCAATGCTGGCGTTAAGCCTCTTACGTTTGGCTGCAACAGAAGGAGCCTCCTCTAACATCATCTCTAACTTTCCACCATTAGTAGCCATCAATTCAGTAACAATCTCCTTCTCCAACTCCTTGCTCACTAGATTTCGAACACAGAGCTGCAAATGAAGTGCCATGCAATCAACCAACCTCCTAGAAACAATCTTCCAGTAGGCCGTCATTCTCATTTTCAGGTCAAATGCTTGAGATAGAAGAGGCTGATACGCTCTAAGATTAACGATCTCTACCTCTCCAAAACCTTCAATCTTCATTTTTGAAGATTCATTTTTCTGAACTTCATCAATGAATGTCTGACGATGGGACATAAGCATGTTCCACTCATTCAAGTATTCAGGATTACAGGTGTAATCTGTCAGCTTCTCCATTTGAACAAGCTCAGAAACCCAATCAGTGGACTGCTCTCTCATTTTCACCATAAGATTCTAACATGCCCTTTTAGTGGTTAACAAAACTTGAGGATAGTTTTCAGTGTGGTGTCTCGAAACACACCAAACCACATTTTCAAAGTAAGCCCATGCTTTCTCAACAAAGCCAAATGGTATATGAGAAACCCTTTCAACTTTTCGTTGCAGTAAAGAGAGGAAGGCATGACGGGGAAGGAAATTGGGAAGTGCAATCGCTTTCGCATCGTCCAAAACACGAATCTCGTCCATCAGAAAGTTTCTAGTATGCTCACTTTCTGGGCAATTGAAGAGTTCATCAGAGTATTGGTTGAACATTTCAACCACTCTAGCAACGCCATGCATGTTAGGATCATCTGGATATTCATCATATTCACCTCTAACAAGGATTTTCGTCAGAGACTCTTTAACAGATCCAATAAATTCCATGAAAGCAGTCAGAAACTCAGCAACTGACGACATAGCCTTAGGCATCCTGTTTAGCTCTGTTACATTGCCATTCAACTTCTCATTAATCTTTCGAACAATCTCTGGCCAGCATTTAGCCATTATAGTGGCTTGAACCTGCATCAGTTTTTTAGCCAAAACAGGAATACCAACAATTGACTTATCAATCCTCGAAAGAAGAGGATGAGTTGCAAACAAGTTCGCTTCTTCCATCCGCGCATTATCATAAGATTCATCTCCAATACGATTTCTCACACAGACATAACCAAGTCCTATGTTCACATCATCCGCGGTAACTTTCTCGAGCAGCCCCTCAGGTGCTTTATCGGCCTTTGTAACCACAGCTAGAGTCCTCTCCCCAGTCTTATCTACTTGACGTGACATCCTAATCGATTCACATGTGGTGAAATCAACACTAGCAGGCAAAACATTGAGTATGATACTCTCTTCAGGTTGTATGTACTGCATGACAATTCCAGCAATCTGCTCATAGATATTGTCAGGCTGTCCATGAACAGGAACTCGAGTGATTCCAGGAAGATCAACCATTGTTAGGTCAGGAACACCATTCTTCTTTATCACCAGAGTTAATGGAGCATCAGATATGCCCTTACCACTGCCTGCAATCTCCTCGGTGGCAATATTTATGTCATCTGCAACATTGGCTTCATCTGTCTGGGTTGTTTTGCCATTAAACTCCAAGAACATCTCTGGTATGAGAGACGTATGATGCTGCAGCCTCATTATGAGGGGTACCCTAGTGCATATTCCTTGACCACGAGGAAGACTAATACCAGCAAGTGATTCAAGAACACTAGATTTCCCCGAAGACTGATCACCGACAACGACAATGGTGGGAAGTTGTATACCTTCTTTCATCACCATGAGGTGCCTCAACTGATCAACTGCATCAAGTATAGGACGAATGCGATCGTTGAAAGATGACATAAGTGGCACGCTATGGATTGGCGTAGGCTGATTTTCATCTCCGCCGACTATTGCAAGTAAATTTTCTTCTACACGAACGTCCAAAGATAATGAATCCTCTTCATAGGATGAGCTATGGAACCCATTTTTGCCTTTTGAAGGTCTACCAATACGCTTACCTCCACTCATTTTGTTGGAAATAGAGGAATACATGAGAGGTGGTTGTGCTAGTGTTCGGACGAAATGAGGATTTATAGGCACGTTAAGGGAAGGTGGTAAGGTGGAATGGGAACCGGCAAGCCTTTTGATTTCTCATCTCAATAATAAAAGGCTTGAATTAGAACACATCATTTACCTACCCTACAAATTGATGTCTTCAACTAGTAGCTGATTTACACTTTTTGGGAGAGTGAAATTATATTGGTTCTCATTAAATGCAAGTTCCTGGGAACTGAGAAGTGGGATATGAACTTGGCAATCACTAATGGCACCAAAAGTTCATCATTAAATATTTTTCTCTGAAGGATTCATGATTGAAAAAGTTATATAAACGAAGCAGCAAGTACACAACTCCCCAGTTCAGTGTCTCCTTGGTCCCATGAGTGGCTTGAATGCTGAGGTTTTAAATGAGATGCAGTGATCTTCACAGGGTTTGAAATGGCTGGCATAGATTACGCTTTTCTTTAAGTTCAATGTCAGACCTTTTTCAATAAATGGGACACAGTAAAAGTAGAGTAACATTATACTACAAATTAATTAAAATTAAAATTAAAAAAAAACTAATTCTCCTAAAAAATTTACTATTTGCCGAGACTTGGATTACTATTCATTCATTGTGTCATTTTGATTATTATTTTTTATTATTTTGAATAAATTATTAAATTATAAATTTTTTTTAATTTTATTCTTTTTTAATTTTTAGTCTTTTAGATTTTGTCCATTTTCTTTATTGTTATTTTTTTTAATAAACTATAAAATTACAATTGTTTTTCAATCTCACCACATTCATTTGTTTATCTTTTAAATTTGTCCTATTTTTTTATTGCTATTTATTTTGTTTGAAATTATTTTTTAGGTTTTTTTTTTTACAATTCCATCCTTTATGAGTTTTTTTCTTTCAAATTTAATCCTTATTCTTTTTATTCTTTTTATTGCTGTCTTTTTTTTAGAAAGTTTTTAAATTGGTTTTTTTTTCATAATTTTATCCTTTAAAATTAAATTGGTTGGGAATTAAGCTTTTTAATTAAATCCGGTTCAAGAATTTCACGGGTTGTGAGTTTTAGAGATTAGATCAGGTTTCGGAGATTTACATTGGTTGATTTGTTTTTTTTTTTTCCTTTCAAAAGCTAATGCTTTTTTACCCTTTATTTATTAGAGATTTGCTTTATTATTTTTTACACTTTGCTTTCTATGGGCTAAATATCGGGTTCATTACTAGAGTTACTGGTTTCAAAGGTTAAATTGGATTGACTTTTATTTTTTTATTTTTAATTCATTTATTTTAATTTCATCATTCAGTATTTAATTTATTTAAAATTGGTATTCCTATTTTTTTTATTTATTTCTTTTTTATTGGATTATCTTGATTATGTGTCCATAATGACAAGGTTTACATGTTAACCCGGATTAACTAAGAATTTTTTTTTGTTGCTACGTGGTTAATCTTGGGTTCAAGACCAGGGTCACCGATTTGAAAGGTTAACGTAAATTGATTTTTTTTGGGTTCTTTTTTTAAATTGAATTATTTAAATTTTATCATTTAACATTTGATTTATTGAAAATTAATCTTTGTACTTTTTTTTTCATTGCTTTTCTATAGGATTATCTTGATCATTTTTTTCTTATAATTTTATCCTTTATAAGTTTTTTTGCTATCAAATTTGATTTTTATTTTTTTTATTGCTATTTATTTTTCTTCGATAAATTTTCTAAATAGATAGAAAGCCTATCAATTTTCCTATCAAATTTATCATCTATAAGATTAAAAAATATTTTTAATTATAAGTTTTTTTTATTCTAAGGTTAAATTTGTCATTTTACCCTGTTAGAGATATGAAAAGACCAAAAAAAACCCTCTCGAAGTTCAATATTCTTTAATTTTAAAGGTATTTATGTTATTTTACTGTAAAAAAATTAAAAGATAAAAACCCCAGATAAAAAAGCCTATATTTTTTTTGCTTTAAGTGGAAGGAAGTCATTTTACTGGGAATTGTTTTTTTACCCCATAAACTAAACAATTATTTGGCGTAGAGAAGAGCGAAAAAGACAATTAAGTGTGCTAATCCAAGTGAATTGTCTCATAAGCCACGGTACATCAATTATCTCTTTTAGGATTTTTTTTTTAATTATTTTATAATCTCCAAGACACTGATTGTTTCTAAGAAAAGAGAAATGCCCATAAAACTCAATAAAAATTACTCTCAGCGCTATTTATTCGTCATGTGTAGCAAAACCGGAGTGATAATCAGGACTTGTGAATGATGGAGTTACCATTGAAAAGTTCTCAAGTTTTGATAATAGCATTACTTTGGAACATTTTTTAGTGGAATCTTGCTACAAAGAATGAATAATAAATGGTCACGAATTCTTCAAGAAAGAAGAATGAAAACAGTGGCACAGAATGATTTTATTGAGTGAAATCGTAGTCGATTTAGTTCATGAATGTGTTCTTAAAAATAATTCGTGTCATGGAGATCCATCCTTTTTTAGCGTAGATTACTCGCTTGACGCTGGTTTTGTACCATTCACACCACGATGAGTGCATGCAGACATGCATGCGATGCAAATAATGAGCTTCGATTTGAGAAGCAATCTTCTCTATTAACAGCAAGGCATGTATAGCAGGAAAGCATATCATCAACTTGGATCCTGTAAACCTAAAACATTAGGATGCTACGGGGTTCCTTGACAGATCAGAGCACTCCGCTTCACGAAACTAATTCAAGACAAGTGAGATGAAGTTTAGCTGTGAATGCATGAAAATGGTATTCCTGTTCAGGGAGGGGATCTTTCCAAGTGAAAAAAGAAGGCATGGCTAGCAGAAAATCAAATCCCTTGCATCTGCCAACTCTGCAACATTCATGAAAAAATGAACAAATGAAGTGAATGAAACGAACAATCTGCCATCCATAACCACCATGATCGACTTTTACTTGCATCCAGAGAAGAAAGAAAAAATGGAGTGAGTGAAACCAAACAATCCATATTGGCACAAGCCTTGTGGTAGTTATTCCATTGAAATGAGCAATTAAAGTCAAATGATTCTTATAATCAAATAAAAAGAACAGAAAAGGTCGAATGATTCTTCACCTCACAAGAAACAATCTCTCAATTTTTTCAGAATAACCATTTATTTAACAGAGAAAAAAATCCCTAAATTTCATATCTAAACTATAAAAGAAATAAGATTTAACAGCAATTGAACGTTTTAGCAAAATGACATCTGACAACCCTACCAATAAAGCTCCATGCCCACTATTCTGCCAGTTAATGCAAAAGCAAGAGAAAAACCTTCTGGTGAATCAAGCAGAAGTTGAGCATCATGTCAGGTTCATAGCAGATCATACATGAAAACCAAATATTTCCATGGAAAAGGTTTTGCATAAACACACAATAAGAAGTAACCCATGGTATACTGCCACAATCACCTTAAAGAATAGAGGGCTCAACGGTTTGTATAGAGTGCTTTCCCTTCTCTCTGAACAGAGCAATCAATATCCAAAAACTCAACAAATCATCAAGTGTTCATTGACTTAAAAAAATAAAAAATAAAAAAACTCCAACAGCTAACTTGAACTTATGATGAAGTTAACATTCCTGCCCAACAACCACGTTTTCACATTGCAACCAACCTTGTAACCTATGATACATTTGTATCAGAATTGTTTCATAAACACATAAGATGCATTCGAACAGGTTTATTTCTAGAAGGACATACACATACTTACGTAAAGTATGCAAATTACAAAGTTTCAAATCAAATAGCCTCACAAGAGTTCGAAACATTATTCAGGAGCAAATAAGCAAAATCTAAAAGGCAGAACTCAACTCTATCGTGCCTGCTGCAGATGAAAAACCAATTTACTGAACTCAAGAGGCATGCATTTCTTATTAACAGTAAAATCTGTGAGGCTAACCAATAACTGCACCGAATCCTCTCAAGGAAACATACAACCATAGTTCAAAGAGAAACATTACCAACGGCCAATTGAAACAAACAAACAAATAGCCAACCGACTCATGAACATGCTCAATTGAAAGCTCCAAAACCAGCATTGCTCTTACGAGCAAGCTTTGTCCACTCGGTATGAAATGCCCCTGGACGATCAGTCCTCTCATAAGTATGAGCCCCAAACAAGTCCCTCTGAGCCTGGACAAGGTTTGCTGGCAGCCTAGCACGCCTGTAAGTATCAAAATATGCAAGACTAGCACACATCCCTGGAGTGCTAATTCCAGCTGAAATCGCCAGCCCCACGACTCTCCTCCATGCCGCCTGCCTCTGCACCATCTCCCTCGCAAATTCCGGGTCCACAATTAAACTAGCCAAGCTAGGATTCCTCTGGTAAGCCTTTTTAATCCTATCCAAAAACACAGCCCTAATAATGCATCCACCTTTCCAAATCCTAGCTAACTCACCCAAATTCAAATCCCACCCTTTCTCAACACTCTTAGACCTCAACAAATTCATCCCCTGAGCGTAACTACAAATCTTCGACGCATACAATGCTTGCCTCACATCATCAATCAACCTCTTCTTGTCAATCTGACTCTTAACACTCCCCATTTCCTCCTTCAAGCCAGCTTTTTCCAAAATCTCGGCCGCACTCTCCCTCTCCTCCTTCAACCCACTCAAATACCTACAATCCAACGAAGCAGCAATTGTAGGCGCAGCAACAGACAACTCAGCAGCTTGCTGGACAGTCCATTTCCCAGTCCCTTTCATTCCAGTTTTATCCAATATCTTATCAACCAGATCCCCGTCTGCCAAATCATCCTTAACTTTAAAAATATCACTCGTAATCTCAATCAAAAAACTCTCCAACTCCCCTCTATTCCACTCCCCGAAAATCTCAGCTAATTCGCCATTAGAAAGCCCACCAACATTCTTCAAAACATCATAGGCTTCCGAAATCAACTGCATATCTCCATACTCAATCCCATTATGAACCATTTTAACAAAATTGCCAGAACCCCCTTCACCAATATACGTAACACAAGGCCCATCATCAACTTGAGCGGCAACACTCTTCAAAACAGACTCAATATTATTATACGCCTCCAAAGACCCACCAGGCATCAACGAAGGCCCATGTCGTGCACCTTCTTCTCCACCCGAAACCCCCATACCCAAATAAAGAATCCCTTTATCTCCCACTTCTTGAATCCTCCTCTCAGTATTCTGATACCACTCATTCCCGCCATCGATGATAGTATCACCAGGCTCCATGAACTCGGTCAAAGCAGAAATCGTTTGGTCAACAGGGTTTCCAGCTTTGACCAAGATAATGATGGATCTGGGGCGTTGGATTGAGAGAACAAAATCACGAGGGGAGTACTGACCAGTTAAAGGAAATGGGCCTTCGGATTGGGCACGGTGAAGGGTTTCGTCGACTTTGGAGGTGGTTCTGTTGTAGACTGAAATTGGGAAACCTTTTTCAGCAATGTTTAGGGCTAAGTTCTGACCCATCACGGCTAGACCGGCTAGGCCTATTCGTGAAAGAGTAGAGGCGTCCATGGTGTAGAGAGAGAACAAATGGGGTTGGGGAGAGGGAGGGGGAGAGAGAGAGAGAGAGAAAGAGAGAGAGATTTTAAGGGGAAGGGGAAGGGAAGGGGAAGGGGAGTGGCGGACTTGTCGAGAGGGTGAAAGGTTAAGTGGCTAATGTGCCAGCGAGAGGGTGTCGTGACTGTCGATGACTCCCAGGGGTTGCTGCTGGATGGTTTGGTGAGCTTTTAACGGTGTCGTTTGTGGTGGTTAGATATTTTGTTTTTCAAATCTTCTTTTTTCAGTGGGACGTATAAGAGAATGACCGAAATATCTCCATTTTAAAATGATATAGAGATATTATTATAAATAAAAGAGTAGATTTTAATTTAATTACTATCACGAGATAAGTTTTGAATCTAATATAATTTAATTATGTGACTATTAAAATAGATATTTATAAAAAAACTAATGATTTAAATTTTAGAAAAAATATATTTTATTAGGCAAATTTTCTTTTTTTATTCATATATTTATTTTTATCTTGACAAAAAAAATATGTTTTTTATTAGTAATATTTTTTTTAATAAAAACTAAAAAAATTAGAATAAATATTCATAAAAAATTCAATGATCTAAACTAAGAAGGAAAAAAATATATTTCCTCAATCAAAAACCACTTTCTTCATATATTTATATATTTTTATTTTAACAAAAACATTTTTTTTTTATCAAAAGCATTTGTCTTTTAAATAAAAACTTATCATGAAATAAAAAATAAATTTCAATAAAAAGAATTATAACGTGATAATTTTTATGTGATTTTGGAGAAATATAAACCAATAATTAATCAATGAAAATTATTAGAAAAATAAAAATAAAATTTATTCTCATTGAATAATTTGCATTTCATTTCATATATAATAATTCATAAAATAATTATTAATATTATTATAAAAAAATATTTGAAAAAAAGGCACAATTGAATGATTTCTTAAAAATCATTTTAAGAATTTTATTTATAATGAATTTTATTCTAAATTAAAAATAATAATTTTTAAAAACATTGAATGAACATTTAAAAATAGGTGAACCCCGGCTTGCATGTGTGACTCAAAAAAAAAAACTCAATACTTCAAAAAAAAACTCAATGCTCCTAGATTTCTTTTTTTATTTTAAAATGAACGGGCAAACTTAAATCCGTTAAGGGTTTTATTTTAATAGAACAAATGATATTTTATCTACCTAGTTAGAAGATATATTATTCATCTTATTTTTTTTATAAAAAAAAAAATGATACATTCCATACTAGTTAGATCAGGTTTGAATCCTAAAAGGTATAACTTAACTGATTAGTTTATAGATTTACTTTCTAAAAATCACTAATTCAAGTTCCACAAATCTCAATGCAACTAGAAGCTTATATGGTCGTTAACTTCATAGTCTATGAGATTAGTTGAGGTGCACCCAAACTAGCTCGGACACCCCATTAAAAAAAAAAAACAAGTCTAAGTTTTTTATCACAAAACCCTATTTCAGCCATTTTTAACCTAAATAAGACTGGCCAGGTAAGAAAAGCCAGCACTGCAACGTTGACGAATGAAGTGAAGGTTGTTGCTTCAAATGAGAGATACCTAAAAATATATATAAACAAATATCTTAGTATCACGGAAGTTTTATAGAAAATGGAAAGAAACTGTTAATTTTGGATCTCTTACTCGATTCAGTATTCTACCGAGAAGGGTTGAGTCATAAAAGGACATTGGTGCTCGGAAAAAGAGAGGTCAGAAGTGTAGAGAAAATAGATTCTGAAGCCACACAACCCAATTGAACTGTGAAGAACGATCGGATGAGTAAAAGGACTGCTAAGCTACAACCGATCATTGAGCAACCTGGGAACAAGTCTGCTCTGCTTACATGAGAATTCTGAATGTTGGCAGCCAACCAGTAGGTTTGTATAATTTGCCCAAGTGTGAATATGATGTGGGCTATAGTTGACAAGGAGAAATAAAGGATGCCCTTTCTCTGACTCAAGTGCTGTTTGTAAGGCTTGAAACCTGTGTACGTCACCTGTTTCTCGTTCTTCTTGCCTGATCAGTTGATCCCTCCAAGATGCTCTTAACTTATCTGTAACATGAACTTTCTGGATTTCTTCCCCTTGGGAAGTTGTGGCTCGTTTGCTCGCAGCATACTCAACTTGTATATCAGGACCAGCTGTGTTCTTGTGAGCATTGACGAGGTCTTGGAATTCTTGGCTGGAAGCCATCAACTGGTCGTAAGTATCAGATCTTATGATTTCTCCAGCAGACATCAACTGTCAAGAAGTTGAATAAAATGATATTTTGCAGCTCATATTAACAAATTGGGATGATACTTCAATAGTTAAAAGGATAATGGAGAAATTGGCAGCAGGATTAGACGTATCTAACCAAAATAGAATTGAAAGCTGGAAGGAAGTCGATTTGGTGGGTCACAAGTAAGACTGTCTTTCCAGAAAAAGCTCCAATCACATAATCCTGCAACAAGCCACACTAGCTTTAACTAAAAACATCCGGAACTTAACAATTCAAGATTGCATAGAGATGAAAATTACATTGAAAAGGCTTGTTGCTGTATGCGCATCAACAGCGCTGAAGGGATCGTCCAAGAGATATACATCGGCATCCTGCAGATAGAGTGCACGTGCAAGTTGAACCCGTTGTTTCTGTCCACCACTCAGATTGACACCTCTCTCTCCGATCTCAGTGAGGTCTCCAAACGGAAAACTCTCAATGTCCTTTACTAGAGAACACCTCTCAAGCACCTTTTGATATCTTGCTGGTTCCATTGCAGCCCCAAACAGAATATTTTCCTGTATTGTCCCCGTCCGGATCCATGCAGTCTGAGAAACATATGCTATCTTTCCATAAACATGAACCTGGAAAATACCTAAGGTTTCACAATGTCCTAGTAGAAATTTAGTATTTATTAGTAGTTATTTCATGGAATCCGTTAATCACTCACGTGGTTTTCTCTTGCTGTAATGAGATTCGAGTGAAGTAATTGTATGCAACAAATTATATTATAATAACAATATGAAGTGCTCATAAACTTTTTATAATTTTTAAAATAATATTCGTTTTAAAGTAGAGGAACCACATGTGCTTTTCATCCCTTCATTCTTCTATATTAACATTAATATTAATTATAAAAAAGGTGATTTTTTTTTTTACTATGTACAACTTCACAAAACATTATTCATTGCAACGATGTTTTTTTTTTTAATTTTATTATTCAACATTTAATTTATTAGAGATTGATTTTCATAATTTATTGTAGTTTGTTTTCTATGTAATTATTACAGTCTCATGACTCGTTTTGTAGTTTAACCCGATTGACTTAGTTTTTTTTTAATTGTATTTTTTTTTAATTTTATTTTTTAACATTAGATTGATTACGATTTAGGGTTTATGATTTTTTTTATTTACTTTCTATTAGGTTATCTCGGTTTCAAGACCCGGATTATGAATCTTGCAAGTTGACTTGAGTCATTTTATTATGTATTTTTTTAAAATTGAGTTTTTTATTTAGTCTTATTGTAATAACAATACCGAGGACAAATACATTCTTAATTTTGGAAATACTAGAATTCTTTTTAAATGTGCCATGTCGCAATTTCTACTAAAATTCCGGCAAAATTTCTCCTATAACAAAATATTCAAGTTATCAACTTAAACTTGTTTCACTTCTATACAGATTTTCAATTCCTTCATCATTTGTATCATAATCCACATCAATTAATTACCATTAATTTCAATTCATCCAAATAACATCCAATTAATTATATAATATTTTAATTATAAGGTTAGAGAATTTATATAGAATCTAGCATACATAATAAAGATGAAAAGTTAAGCATTAATATCTACATACTTAAAACAAAATATATTATAACCCAAAATGAGCGTGATATAATTAATTTATGTGAACAAAAAAAATAAGATAAATCTATTCCTGACATGAGTGTGATGACCCTATCAAATACAATAAACAAAACATAAACTAGTGGAAAAGTTAATAAACAATTATTATATCAGATAATATAACGAAATTCCCTTTTTATTTTCATTAATTTCCAATTGAAAAGTAAGGCATTTCATCATGTATTCCTTATCATTTCATTTTCTTTCTTACTCTAGTTACTAGCATTAACATCATAATGAGATTAATCACCCATTACTCAGGCCAACTAATCAATGTCGATATCAATTCTAATTTGATATAATTAATCATCACCTAAAATATGGTTAATCATGTTATCATTAGCTTCCATTTTATTGGATAATTAATCAAATTCTTAAGTGCATGTCAATGCTAATACACATTGACATCATTAGCCTTTACCACTTTTTGGATCAGTTAATCAAGTTCATTTTTATATTTTCCATTCATGTTCATGTCGATATCAATAAACCTCATTGGTGTCATTAATCACCCGTATCGAAAACGACTAATTAAGTTCATGTAAATGTCGATATCAATATAACATATTGGTATCATCAATCTCCCGTATCGGGAATGACTAATCAAGTTTATGTAAATGTTGATATCAATATAACCTATTGATATCATTAGTCTCCCGTATTGGGAACTACTAATCAAGTTCTTTATAATAATTGACATCATTAGCCTTCATTTTTGGTATGAATAATCAAGTTTTTCATCCATTTATTTTTTCCTTTAAATTTAATGTCGATATTGAACCAACTGATATCATTAGTCTTCATACCATGGATGGCTAATCAAATATCAATTCTTCTTTCATTTTTTTTTCACCAATTCATTTATTTTTCAAAACCAATTTAGAAATCATAAAGAAGTAAAATTAACAATTCTATTGGCATAATAGTTAACTAAGAATAGGTGTTAGACACCTACTTGCCATACATGATGATCTTGCACCTCCTCCGACATGTGGTATAGTTGCTAGAATACCCTCTGTTAACACAAGACTAATTTTATTACTATCGTTTCCATAAAACTAGGAATCATATCTAGGTTCCAAAATAACAATTCTCATTATTTCTATATAATACATGGAATAAATACCTCTTTCTCAATTCATTTTATATTTCCAACTAATTTAACACATCACACAACACATTCATAGTTAAATAGGAACTTTCATCCATCATAAAGAAATTCACCATGGAAGTCCTTGACCAAATACATCCCCTTTCATTTTAAGAAACCATGTGTTCCTTTTTAGTTTTTCTTAACTTCCTTTTCTTTTTATAAATCAATTTACCTCATCACATGCAAAATTCCACGCAACATTTAAATCAATTTCATCCCCCCTTTTAAGGATTCCATAGGCCGAACCTATGTTATAGATGAGTACACAAGATTTTCTTCAAGCTTTTATGTCATTCACTCTTATCCTTCATTTTTATATCGATAGTAACACAATTCAATCCAATTTTCATAACAATTAAAATAATTAAATTTATTTCCCCATTTGTCTAGGTCGAAATTCACTCACCAAAGGAGAAGACATGTTTTCTTTCTAATTTTCCACAATTCTCACTTGACACAAATCTTATTCTTGTCCAAAAACATAATTCTAGGTTAAAAATATCATTCCAAACAACACAATACATTAAACTCAACTTTCCATAATGTATACATCATAATATGCTCATAAACACATCACAACTTCAATCAATTAATAAATAAGGTTCTTTACCTCTCAACGATGATAAATTAATGGAGGAATTACAAAGAAACTCAAGTTTCTCCTTCAGTACTCTTCACTCCCCCTTTTTACACCCTTAAAAAACCTATAAATCTTAGGCTTTTCTCTTTTAATCCATCCAAAATCTCTTTTAACCTCTTAAATCTACTTTCTTTTTTTATTTGTGTGTTTTCCCCTTAAGAATTTGGTAAAGAAATAAAAAAAATCATCTTCCTTTTATGTTTGGTTAAAGACCACAATGCCCTTATACTTCATGTGTTTTTCATTCAATCAGAATCATGTCTCGCCCCGTTTTAAAATATCTATCTAAATATTCATTCATTGAAAAATTTCTTTTCAATGATTTATTATTCTTTTCATTTTAAATATTTAATTAACCCATGTCATTATTAAGTCTAATCATATTTGTTATTATGAAACATGTGCTGTCAACCATATTGAGTCCTGCAAACTCCATCGTGATGACATCAAAACATGTACAACAGATAAGATAGATAGAGATCTAATGAAAAAAACAAGACATAAACATGTGCAGTTAACAATATTCAGTGAAGAAACATCAAACATCTGTTTCAGTTTCAGGGAATCCAGAATCTCTCTCTTACCTCACGGAATCTTGTTTCATGCAAATAACACCATATTCTTTATACAAGACAAAAACTACTTCCTCGCATGGTTTGCTATATTATTACTTTTATTATCACTAATAATTAGTAGTACCACCACCACCACCACCACCACTATTATTATCGAGTCTTTTCCTGGGCAAAGAAAGAAAAATTTCACCATTCAATTATATTCGTAAATTTTTTATCTTGATAGTGACACGCACTGCCTAAATTCTATTTATAAATAGCTATGCCAGATATATATTTTAGGACCATTTCTATTATATTCCTATTACCTATCTAATATGTTCCTATTATATTTCATTACCTATTATATTTAATTAATAGACTACATCTAATTCATTTAGATTTATATAATACATTTAATTTATATAATATTTTTATATATTTGATTTTTTATTCCATTTTATTTGAGTAGAATTCAAATTTTTATTCATTTAGAATTTATTAAAAATGTAATTTAGAATTTCTTACAATTTATTATTATAAATTAGAATTTAGAATGATTTACTATTATTATTGTTGTTGTTGTTGTTGTTGCTGCTGAAATAACAAAAAACATTAACATGATTTAAAGGATAAAAATACAGACCATAAAAACTTTGATAAAAGGACAAATGAAAAAAAATCAAAAGAAAAGGGACAAAATTGAAATTAGTATTATTCTTATTGAAAAAAAATCAAAAACACGATATGAGAGATAAAATTGAAAACCATAAAAACTTTGACAAAAAAGCAAAGGAAAAAAAAAGGAATCACAAGTAGAAGGATCGAATTGAAAAACTTACATTTACAAATTAGAATTGAATGATTAAATTGAAAACAAATAAAACTTGAACAAAAGGGAAAATCGAAAAATCAAAAAATAAAAACTAAAAGGACTAAATCTGAAACACCAACAATAATAAGGACCAGAGTTAATTTTCTAGGGTAGGAGAGAGAAATAAAAGGGAAAAAAGAAAGGGTCATTAATGACAAATCGACCATCTTTAGATGTTACGCGTCAAAAATAAAGGAAGAGAACATCAAAAAGAACCAAATAAGATGACAAAAGATTATTTTACATTACCGGGAGACGCTGCATGCACCGCTCAAAGTGCATGGTGTCTCTTGTGCGGTGAAATGTAGACACTGGCTAGCAACTTTTTGCATTTAAAAATTATAAATTAAATGGTTATATCTATTACAACCATTCACCAAATATATCAAAGTGGTTGCTCCTGATACGCTCTCCCCAATTATTAACACAAAACAACTAAAATATATCGGAATCCACTGTGTACATACTTGTAAATTGTTGTTCATTCACTGTACATTTTGTCATTTTTCTTCATTTTGATTTCTAGATTTTATTTTTTTTAATTTCATCTTTTAAAGTTATGTGTCCATTAGTTTATGTGCTTAAATATATCTTGATATATTTTCTCTAGCTTAGCTTACCTGATGTGTTATTAAATGTTCTAATATTAAATTAATCACCAATTTTATAAAAGAGTTTAGCTTCAACTAAAAAAACAAATTGTGATATAGATTATCAAAAATGACACAAGAAAAGAAATATAGGCCCTTTTCACAAAAGACATGCAAAATCTCTATTTGATCCCTCAAGTTTTATTTTTTTATTTTTAGTTTCTATTCTATAAAAATAATTATATTTTGATTCTAAACTTTATTTTTGTCATGTTTCAGTCCTTTAAATTTAAGAGATTATAAAAAAAGCTATTGAATGATCGAATTCTAACCATCAACAACTTTGATTTTGGTATTTATAAATTCAACTTTAAAAGATGAATTAAATAAAGCTAAAAAATTAGATATGAGCTAGAAAAATATTTTTTCTTCGGTTTGATTTTGAGTGTAAGGCATATTAAAGGGTGTTTTAGGATTGGTAGTGGGGTTATTAAGCTTCAATGGATGATTTTTAGGTGAAGATATTTATAAAATTGAGTAATTGAGTTTTTGAAATCCAAATACATTAGAACTTGATTTATCGATCATCAAAGGTCATCAAAGCTTGGACGAGGTAACAATAAGTCGTCTATCCAAGCAGATGAAGTATCGTCGCCTATTATGTTTTACTTTTGAAATAAATCCTGAATTTTTTATGGTAATATTGTCAATTAATATAAAAAAAAGTTATATAAATATAATATACATCATTTTTTTTAATTTATCATTAATATTTAATGAGAATAGTTTTTTTATATATATAATTTTCTCAAATTAAGTTTTATACTTCTGCGTTATAATTATAACAATATTTTTATTTTTTATTTTTGAATGAAATTTGCTTCTTATATGATTCCAAGTTTTTATTATAAAAAATAAAGACATGTTTTTCTAGAAAATTAAAATATAAATAAAAAAAATAGGGTCTTATCTAAATAAATATTTTTTTCTTATCGATTAAAAGCGAATATTTATTTTAATTGTTCTAGGTTCTCTAGATCATTAAATAAACATGAAATTAAAAGAAAGCCTCACAAATCTTACTTAGGTAAGCATTTATTCATAAGCTAGCATTATCAGTCACGGCTGTTTGCGGTACGAGACCAGTATTCTTTAACAAGCTGCCCAAATAGTGATCCTTCCTTGTTCATCAGCTTCAACGGCTCATCATACTCTACCAATTTCCCTGTCAATGCAAATGCACACAAATACACGATGCTTTTAAGTTGAAATGGAAAGTATCGTTCTTGGCATTGATAGTTTAGGATATGCAACTCACCATCACTGATCGCAAGAACCATAGTGCAGTCCATCACAGTCGGTATCCTGTGCGCCACGGTTATTACAGTGCAGTCTGCAAATTCAGCTCTAATAGTTTTCTGGAGAAGAGAGTCTGTTGCGTTGTCAATTGATGCAGTGGCTTCGTCAAGCACTAGTATCCTGCTTCTCTTTAACAATGCACGTCCTAAACAAAATAGTTGGCGTTGTCCCATGCTCCAGTTTGATCCATCTTGTGCAACTGCAATATTCGAGAAAGTTAATGCCAGACAATTCAAATGAAAGGAAAATACACGTTCGTACTAGGATTCTTACCAAAAGAATTCAGGCCTTCTTCTTTCTCTTGAATGGCTTCTCGAAGATGACACTTTTCAAGAACCTTCCACACATTCATGCGAATAAATGGGTTATACGAACTACATGGATGGGATATTATTTATGTGATGGATTTTTTTTAAAAGAAAAAAACCGCATTTCAGGAGCCCATTATGTTTATGTGTGCAGACATTTGATATGCCTTTCGTTGTGTAACAATGGCGCAACACAAAAGCAGTCAGCCATATGGAAGAAACTGTAAAAGAATTTCTATCATTCAATAACATGTCAGGAGAAACTTTTTACCTCCCATATCTCTTGATCTGTATGCTTCGATAAGGGGTCCAGATTGTATCTGACAGAGCCGACAAAAAGTGTTGGATCTTGTGGGATGACTGCAAAATGAGATCTTAGATCGTGGAGCCCGATTGTGGAGATGTCGAGGCCATCTATAACTATTTTTCCCTCAGTAGGCTCCACTAAACGGAACAAGGCGCTTATGAAAGTTGTCTTTCCACTTCCAGTCCGGCCAACTATCCCAATTTTGTGCCTTCCTTCAATTGTGCAAGTTATTCCCTGAAGAACTAGTGGAGCATTTGGCCGATATCTAACCTGCTTGATGTCATTTGGTGTAAGTAATCATAGATATCAGTTCTTGAATAGAAATTGAATATGCTTTCGATCTTTACCTTCAAATTGAATATTTCCACTTTACCAACAGCAGGCCAGTTGGTGCTAGGTCGGTTGGTCTCTATTACCTCTGGAGCTTCACTAGGAATATGCATGTATTGTTCCAGTCTTTCTACTGAAATGATTGAATTTGATACTGAGCATTGATATTGGGCGGAGAAGACGAGGAATACGTTTAATGAAAGGCCATATGACAGTTCCATTCCAATAAACCCTGTCATGACATTAACAAAAATCTTTGTTAGTAGACAACAATGCTATAGAAATCTGTGTTTCTGGACATCAGTTACATTTTAAAGCATGCACAACAGAATGTATTGTTCAGATTCCTGATGGAGGCTCAAGAGATAGTAGGAAGGCATATATCCATGAATTACTGCAACCTTGAAGTACAAAAAAACTATAATTTCTCTGTACGAGAAGTAGTTGGAAATTTTAATTTATGACTGCTAACCAGATGCAGAAGCTGTAAGATGAAGCAATATCATGGCAAGAGTTGACGATGAAAGAACAATTGCACATAGTAATTCCAGCCGTTGGATCAGCCACTCATCTGCAGTAAAAGTGTGAAAGTATGGGCTTGCATTTCGGTCGATGAGGTCGAGATTCTTCGAAAAAAATCGAGCTTCCTCCCCAAAAGCTCTGATTGTCATGGCTCCTGCAATTGATTCAGCAAGATGGCTTGCAACCGAGGACTTGCTTGTGCCATTGATTCGCATCAACTCTTTTGCAGAAGCGAAATAATACCTCTATTTGTTGAATGAAAGACAAAAGAGCATTTAAAATTGTCTCATCAAAAAGTGTGATACTAAGAAATCATTACAAGAAACACACGGTGCAAAATTGGTTTCATTTTTTTGTATATTTATCACCTACAAAGGAGCATACAACGTGTTTCCAAGTATGTACAGTCATTTTTATATTGACATTAGGAACCATGTCTCCAAATTTTTTATAGGAACACAACAATTAGACATTCTAGGGAAACCATTTCAAGTCTCAAGCTTCTGAAAAATGGTTGCAAGTTTGAGGCTCTAGAGCCGGCATTTCCAGCAAAAATGTTAAGGGACCACTTTCAGGCTTTCCTTCTCAGGATCCCACGTTGATGAGAATATAACTTGGTAATGACCTTTTATTATTAGAATCTAAGGTGAGATAATGCAGTTGCTTAGTGAAATTGGCGTGGTATCCAGATGTTTTCTTCAAAGAAACATGCAGCAGGATAATGTGGTTGCATTCAATCCCTCTTACGAGAAAGCTAACAAAAGCTGTGGCAATTCTGAACACAAATGAAACTAGCTATGTGTACATATTGTTAAATACCTGCAACACAATATTCAGATAAATCATGGGAATGATGACAAAAAGGACTGGCCAGGTAAGGAAAGCCAACACTGCAAAGTTGAAGTATGTATTCATGGTTGATCCTATTGCAATGGTCAATCTGAAAGCCACTTCAAGGTCAATCACGCTCAAATCAGATGATACCTACAAATATAAACACCATATCAGTTTGGAGAAGCTTTTCAGTCCAGGGAAAAAAAAGTTATAGTTATGAAAACCTTACTCGACTCAGTATTCTACCCAGAGGTGTTGAATCATAAAAGGACATTGGTGCTCGAAAAAGAGAAGTCAATAGTGTGGAGAAAATAGATTCCGAAGCCCCACAGCCTAATTGAACTATGAAGAATGATCGATGGAGTAAAAATACCGCCAAGCTACAACCGATCACTGAGTAAACTGTGAACATGGTTACTCTGCTTACATGAGAATTCTGGATGTTAGCAGCTAACCAATAGCTTTGTATCACTTGACCAACAATGAATATGATGTGGGTTATAATTGCCAAAGAAAAATACAGGAAGCCCTTTCTCTGACTCAAGTACTGTATGTAAGGCTTAAAACCAGTGTCTCCAGATTCTCTTTCTTCTTGCTTAATCAGTTGATCCCCTGAAGGTGCTCTTAACTTTTCTTTAGAATGAACTTTCTGGATTTCTTCCGTTTTGGAAGTTTCAGCTCTTTTGCTGGAATCATACTCAACTTGTGTGTCAGAACCAGCTGTGTTCTTGTGTGCATTGACAAGGTCTTGGAATTCTTGGCTGGAAGCCATCAACTGACTGTAAGTATCAGTTCTAATGATTTCTCCACCAGACATCAACTGTCAAGTAGTCAAATAAAATGATAGTTTGCATCTCATATTAACAAATTGGGATGATAAATAAATAGTTAAATAGGATAATGGAGAAATTGGCAGCAGGATTAGACGTATCTAACCAAAATAGAATTGAAAGCTGGAAGGAAGTCGATTTGGTGGGTCACAAGTAAGACTGTCTTTCCAGACAAAGCTCCAGTCACATAATCCTGCAACAAGCCACACTAGCTTTAACAAAAACATTCGGAACTTAACAATTCAAGATTGCATAGAGATGAAAATTACATTGAAAAGGCTTGTTGCTGTATGTGCATCAACAGCACTGAAGGGATCGTCCAAGAGATATACATCCGCGTCCTGATATAGTGCACGTGCAAGTTGAACCCGTTGTTTCTGTCCACCACTCAGATTGACACCTCTCTCTCCGATCTCAGTGAGGTCTCCGAATGGTAAAATCTCAATGTCCTTTACTAGAGAACACCTCTCAAGCACCTCTTGATATCTTATTGGTTCCATTGCAGCCCCAAACAGAATATTTTCCTGTATTGTCCCTGTTTGAATCCATGCAGTCTGAGAAACATATGCTATCTTTCCAAAAACATGGACCTGAAAAATATTGAAACGGGAGCTTTTAGTAAAGCTTGAGAAGGATCTGTAGAAGTGTAGTATACACTAGATTTATCATTATTACTTACTATTCCAGTAATTTTTGGAACTTCTCCAAGAACTGCTGCCAAAAGAGTTGATTTTCCTGAGCCAACCTCGCCACAAATTGCAACCTTTTCACCTGGTTTAACCACCACATTTATGTTTCTTAATGTAGCCTTCGATGAGGAATCAATGCCCCATGAGATTTCAGTGGTTCTGATTAAAATAGACTGATCAAGCTCTTTGCCATTAAGCTTTTGCCTTGTAATACTGTTCCCCAATTCTGGAGCTTCAAGAAACTTCACAATTCTATCTAGTGAGACCTTTGCTTCAATGAAGACTCCTGCAACATCTGGAATCAACCTAATTGGTTCCTGAACAATGCGCAAACATGCCAGAAATGTGAATACACTACTGGCAGAAACTGGAATTCCAAGAAGGTAGCATGCCCAGAAAGTTATGGCTGGCACCATAACAGGAGATGACCAAAATAAAACCATATGGTACCCTTTTTGCCATAGAACTCCTGATATCCACTGGAATTCTTCTTTCCTTAATCCATCTACAACATTCTTGAAATGTGTTTCCCAGGCATACAACTTCAAGATTTTCATATTTGCAAGTGCCTCTGTAATGGCCTTCAGTCTCCTATCTTGTGCCACCATGAGCTTTGTCAGATACTTGTGCTGTAATTTGATTAATGGGTAACTTGAAAGCACAAGCAATATGACAGTCACTAGAGCTGCCAGAGTTGCCAGCCCAATGGAATAGTAAACAATAGCCAAGGCAAGACACAATTGAATGCTTGTTGCCCATATTTGATGAAACCAAAATGGGAACTCACCAATTCGATAGGCATCTACAGTGACATAGCTCACTATTTCACCAGAAGAATGAACTATTTTAGCAGCGTTTGAAAGCCGTAGTTGCTTTTGATAGATAGCTGCAGATAACATGGATCTCACTTGAATCCCAATCAGTCTGGTTCGAAAGCGCCAATGCCTCTCTGACAGAGACTCTAAGACTTTTGCTAAAAACAGCCCTGCTGTTAGCACATAACCCTCGTATTCGAATGCTGCTTTGCCTTCTGCAACATCAATGAAGGCTTTTAAAAACAACGGGCCAGTAGCCAAGGATAGTACCTTGATCAGCGCAAAAAACCCAGAAATTAAAATTTCTTTCCAGTGCCAGGAAATGATTACTGAAAGCATAGAAATGGAATCAGACAATCCATTTTGTTTTCGTGTTCCCAGCTGCCCCATATACATTAAGTAGCAAGTCTTTGCTCGATCTGCCTTTCTTACCTGTGGAATATCTCCATCCTCGAGGATTTTCTCCTTACCTTTCTTCATTAATGGATTCAACCACCAAAATGACATTTGACTGAAAAACCCGGCATTGGCAAAAGGAGTGATATTGTCGTTTGAACTGATTTCACCGTTGGCATTGTCTTCCTCACCTGGCAGAGGTTCGTAGGATGCACCGTCGCTGATGTCTAAATCAGTGCTTTCATAACTTTGTCGCTTGAAACCACAGAAGAGGAAAAGAATTGCCCCAGGAAAGGATAAGATATCCAAAAGCATCGGAATTGACAAAGTTTTGTCTGAAATCGCTCCCCAGATTGATGAAAAACAGAGAAATCCAGAAAACAAAAATGTGATAATTAAACAGAACTTCACTGTTGCGATTTGGGGAGACGGTACTTTTTTCAGGCTTACCAATAAATTTACTAGCAACCATGTGAATCCCTGGAATAGTATTACCAGCCACCCATGAAGTGGTAAAATGGTTTGATCTCTACCAAGTTTCTCAGAAATCATCCATATTCCCCAGCCTAAGTATACCAAACCCAAAATGCCATTAAAAATGGCTGAGACATATATGACCGGAGAGGAAGGTTGAGACTGCGATGGAGCAGCAATCTTCCTTGAGACTGATTTACAAATGAAGATAGATAAGATAATCAACAAAAGCAGAATGTCAACAGAAATGATCAAAATGTGATGGCTGCATGAATATGGGCTGATTAAGCTTGAAATGCATTTCTTCGCAGCATTGCACGAACTTTCAGAATCATCACAGAAGACTGTCCAGGGACCTAACTTCATGTTGTTTCTCGTTAATTTGTTAGATCTGCAAACAAGGAAAAAAGGCCACTGATTCAAGCTTTGGTACTTCTAACATCGCTATCTTATATGTCTAAATCGAAGGCTACTGATTCGAGCTTTGCATATATGGATAATGTGTGTGTGTGTGTGTGTAACATAGAAGGATAAGATGAAATAACATTTGTGACTCTGAAACAAGACACAGAGAACTGATATCCAAAATTCTGAATAGCCTTTTGTAGTCAGATGCCTGCTATCTAACTATCTTAGGCATTAGGATACACCCCAGTGTCATACAAAATGAACCAAAAAAGGACAAAATCAGTCTAATGCACTTTACCACTACCTTAAAGTAATGTTCTTAGTTTGGGGAAAAAAGTGCTATACAGAAAAAGAATAAGAACAAGATGGCGGCAAAAACTGCACATACAGTACCATCAAGAGACACATATTTTTGGCTTCTAGTATAGTCTTTCTTAATCTCTCAGTGCAGATGCTTAACAATATTTTTGCATCAAAGAAACCTGTTCAAACATATTTTAGTTTCAAGAAATGCAGAGTACACATATTTTTGGCTTCTAGGATAGTCTTTCTTAATCTCATCCTGAGCAAGATCTCTCAGTGCAGATGCTTAACAATATTTTTGCATCAAAGAAACCAGTTCAAACATATTTTAGTTTCAAGAAATGCAGAGTATCACCCTTACCTCTAGAAACCTTGGCTGTTGGGTCTTGCTCTCCTGTTGATCAACCCAGATGCCATTGACATCATATTCTTCATGGAAGACCAAAATAAAGTGTTTATCCAGTGTTTAAACTAGGGTCCATCACATAGAATCACTATTGTCCTCTTTCCTGAGCTTCTCCCAGACAAAAGAAACGGAATACCAGTATGATACGCTCACTGATTGTACTTGAAATACAACTTATTCAAGTCATTTTAAAGGACGATCAATACAAATATATCAAGGCTCCGCCATAGCCATTACAATCACTACAGCGTGCATGAAACACATATAAAGTGCCTAACCAACTCCCCTATTACCAAAGATATGAATTATTATTATTTTTTTTTTTTTTGTCTGGGAGAAGCTCAGGAGTCAGGACAAAAGATATGAACTTTATACAGAAAGAGGACAAAGACTTTGGGCTATTTTTTATCAAAATAAAAAACTTGAGCCCTTCATTTAATATAGCGAGGAACACCAACACTAACCAACCACTCAACTTTTTTTATTCATTATTTATTTTTTCTTCCTTTTTTTTAACCTTCTCTCTCTCTCTCTCTCTCTCTCTCTCTCTCTCTCTCTCTAAGCACTTGCTATTAAACAAGAACGATTGTGGGCCATCGTGTGATCATACATGCATTCCAGGAGCACCAGGTCACCATTTGACTTGCCTTCAGGAAAATGTAGTTGTGATGGATAGCTACCAGTCCTTCTAGCATATTAAAAAATTCCTTTTACGTGTGGATTAGATATCTAAAAAAAAATCAAAATCATGTTTTAAAACATATTTTTCCCTGCTGGCAAGCCCATAATTATGATATACTATGAGGATTTAATTATGTTCTAGACTATTACTTCAATATTAATCATGTTGCCAAATATCTCAATATCTTAAAAAAATAGCTTATTAAACTAGAAAAAAAATACAAAGCACTACTATCAATTCAGTTGACACCAAAACATACACACACTAAGGCTGCGTTTATTTTTCACCAGTTTTTATGTTTGCAGTGAAACAAATGCAGTAAAATGTTTGATAACAAATCAAACTATGTTTTGTGTTGCGAGAACCACTAAAAAATTAAGTGTAAAACGTAGTTTTTATGAAGCAATTTTCATATGTTTTTTAACTAAGTTTCGTAAAACTCTATTGTTTTTGCGTTTCAAAAGTGCTTTTGAAAAAATTTAAATTATTTTTATTTTTTTCTTTGCTTCAAATTGATATATTTTTTTGTGTTTTCATATCATTTTGATGCGCTGATATCAAAAATAATTTTTTAAAAATAAAAAAAAATATTATTTTGATGCATTTCCAAGTAAAAAACACTTTGAAAAGTAACCGCAACCACACTTTCACCAAACATTTTATACATGTTTTTTGCTATACATAAACTTCAACCACAATTTTTATCAAGCACGGATCTAAATTTAACTAACCACAGCTAGCCGCACTTTTTTTAAACTTACTTTTTTAAAACCATAACCATATAATTAAAAACTACCTAAAAAACAAACACACTCTAAATATAAACCTAAAAATTACGGGGGGAAACACGGTTTTTCGGCATCTACTGGGACTGTTTGGGAACGCGGTTCAACCTGTATTCCCAAAAAAATTGAAATATTTTTTTACTTAAAATTAATATTTTTTAGTGTTTTTGGATCATTTTGATGCGCTGATATCAAAAATAATTTTAAAAAAATAAAAAATATATTATTTTAATGCATTTCTTAGTGAAAAACACTTTGAAAAGCAACAACAACCACGCTCCCAAACACACATTCTGTGAATTACAGTTTAGAGTACTATCCATAGGCCTATTACAGGTTTGGCGAGTTTAGCTTTCCTTTTAAAAAAAAAAAATTATTTCATCTTTTGATATTGAGCTGATTGAAAATTGAGTTTCATAATTTGTTTCTTTTTACTTTTTACTTTTTATCAGGTTATCATAGTCTTAAAAATAATCCTAATATTAGTTTAACGCTCAATTGTGTAATCGTCTATTTTTGTTATCAAATAGTAGAATAAAAAATAGTTTAAAAAAAACTTATTAATCCCAATAGAGTCCATTAACCAGTTTGCGGGTTTGATGACCCTAGTTAGCTGATTTACAGATTTAGCGAGTTTACCTATCAAACTTAATGTATTTGTTTTTTAGTTTGTGGTCCTTTAGTTTTTATAATTGTTTTTCATTCTTCTTCAATATTGGATTGGTTGAGAAATGAAATTCATGGTTTACTTTTTTATACTTTTTATAAGGTTATCATGATCTCAAATAAACATCTTTTTTAGGGTTGATGCTCGATTTTACAAGCATTTAATTTTATCATAAAATTAAATAAGAGTAATTTACAAAAACAACAAAGTTATTAAACTCATTGAAGTTCATGACCCAGGTCACAAAGTGACCGTAATCGATCCAATTTGGCATTGTCTCAATATTAAAAAGAAATTTATTGTCTTAAAGTTTTTTTAAAAGTTATGTCATATTTTTATCGGTCATTCAAATTGTTTTTTAACACAATATATTAAATTATTCACTTTGAATCATTTTTCACACGAATTAATTTAAAACTCGAGTTAGATAAAAAGTCAAGTCAGCAAGTTTTAAAATCAAAATATTTAATTAAATTTAATGATATTACCATAAAAAATTTTATGCTCTTCAATATTTTTTAAATTAAAAAAAGAAAAGTTATTCTAACCTGTAGTGGAGTTAGGGAGAATACACAGGTGTAGCAGGATTTGATGTTCCTAAGCAATCTGGTCCCGTCTAAATTGTAATAATTGCATTCATGTTTTGCATTCATTAATTAACTGGAGGGACCACGCATCTATTGCTTTGTTGAATTTATGAATTCAATAGAGTTAGCTAGAAAGGACGTCCTGTTTGTTTTCCAAGTGGCCCTGAAAATGAATTCCTCCAAGACCTAAAAAAAAATAAAAAAAATAACCGGAAGTACTATCAATCCATGTGTAAAATGTGTAAGTTAAATCAATTATCAGTCAATGAAAATCTAATTTTAGTTAACAGAAGAACCTGATTAAGTATTCATGTTTCTTCAAGAAACTAATTACATCTAATTATATCTTGACTGATAATTGAGGGGACTGGGAATTTATTTATTATAAAGAAAGTTAAATGACACGGGGATTATATTGCAACTCGAGATA
>Ga0325402_1000456_pt1 | contig 28241 bp, 14 predicted proteins | sample PopdelMetagenome_22_FD_207212 | JGI IMG/M metagenome (GOLD analysis project Ga0325402, IMG submission 207212) | Populus deltoides microbial communities from Bellville, Georgia, United States - Xylem-PdKOR-R3 | ecosystem: Host-associated > Plants > Phyllosphere > Stem > Wood/Secondary xylem... | reverse complement strand
CCATATTGGAGAAGGTTGATCGAGGTCTATAAATTATTTTTGAATTCAGTTTGGTTGATCGAGGTCTTTTAGGGTTGAAAATTGGATTATTGAAGTTTTTATAATATTTTAAGGTATTTTCAAGCAATATATATATATATATAAATTTTTTTTTTGTAAAAAAAAAAGGAATGAAATGAATACTTCAATTCAAGAAATACATTTTTTCATCTAGAAGTTAAATCCTTCAAACACAATGGATATTTATTTCAAATACAAAATTAAATAAAAAATAGCTTCGAACCTCGAGCAATTTGTCTGCTAGCAAGAAATTGTATGGCATTACGTCTTCAAGTATATTCCATCAAACCTCGAGCAATTATTTAGTCTCGACTAGACAAATTGTTGCACGAACATGGTTACATGTGAACGGCAAAAGGGTCTCTCCACATTTCCTCACGTAGAAAAGCGCCTAAATTCAGCGGTTGCTCAACCAACCAGCACCCACCCAACCAGCAATTTGTCGTCCTGTGGAAACGCTCCAGCCATGATGACACAAGCCAGGCAAAACGATGGCGACAATAATCCTGATTTATTATTGCAAAGGCAATGTTGACCTTCCACAATGTCAGGTCTCCTTCGAGCACCGCTTTGTTTCCTAGCATAGAACATGGCGATTTGCGTGTGAGCTTGAAAACGTTGGTGGCACGCAGATGGCTTTGGGAGAGAGAAATTGCTTTATTAATTGAGTTGGTTTCTTTTTAAGGCGGCCTGATGTTGATTAGGCCACTAATTACTGTGTTTTGTGCCTATGTTCTGTACTCTGATAGAGAGGGGCTGATTTGTTAATTTCCTTCCATGTTCTACGGCTGAGGGTTAGCTGCTGGAACAGGCAAATGATTGGTCATCTATCTCCCCCATTGAGATCCATATTTTATGTTCTAAAGTGCACTTGAGTTGACGCTACAAGATGCTGCATCTACTTTGTTGGGTGAATACTGAGTAGATATCACTTGATCATCAGATCATTTTTTATTTTTTAACTTAGAAAAATATATTTAGGTATTATAAAATAATATATAATTTAAACTTGAAATCATGTTTTAACTGGATTGTATTTACACTCGTTAGGTCGACGAGATTAGATTCTGAATTAGGAAGGGGCAAAGTTAGAGACCTTTTATATTTACCTATTAGGTTGGTCCAGATTTGGTACACCGTAAAAATGTTTTCTATTGCAACATGTGGATGATGTATTATTCTTATGTTTTTTAATATATTTATTTTAGAATTATTAGAATTTGTCTAAAAATAAAATACACTAGCAAAAATTATGAAATAAAAAATAGAGCTCTTTGGTAAGATAAAACAATTTGAACTAAAGAGATGCCTTTCTTTCCCTTATTTCAAATCATTAAATTTTTATTTTTATTTTTTCGAGTGCTTTTAATTCTTATTAAATATAGAACATGAAACAAAAGACTTGTATTTCTTGGTAGGAAAAAAAAAAAAATCAGAAAACGAGGAATTATATTAGCAAAGCAATTTGCTTCAATGGAATCTGTGATCCCTCCTTCTTTCTCTGTAAATACTCTCACTTTCCCTATTTAAGAACCTTTGGGCTCATATGACAACTTCACAGTAAAAACAGATTTGAGAGCTTTTCTATTTTACTAGCATGTTTATTTACAAGGTATGCCGCTTGCTCACTAAAAACATGTAATACATGTTTTGTGATGAGACTTGCAGCGCCACGATTTGTTAGGGTGTGTTTGTTTTTGAGGTAGGTTTTATGATTATTTTTTTAAAAAATATAGTTAGGTGTGATTAGTTGGATTTAGATACGTGTTTGGTAATAATTATGGTTGAAGTTTATGTATAGCAAAAAACATGTATAAAATATTTGGCGGAAATATAGTTGCAGCTGTTTTTCAAAGTGCTTTTTACTTGGAAATGCATCAAAATATTTTTTTATTTTTTAAAAATTATTTTTTTATATCAGCGCATCAAAATGATATGAAAACACTAAAAATATATCAATTTGAAGCAAAGAAAAAATAAAAAAATTATATATATTTTTAAAAATGCTTTTGAAATGCAAAACAAAAAGAATTTTACGAAACTCAGTTAAAAAAACATGTAAAAACTGTTTCATAAAAACTGTATTACAAACTCAATTTTTTAGTGAATCCTGTAATATAAAACACAGTTTGATTTATTAGCAAACACCTTATTATGTTTGTTTCATCACAAACACAAAAACCAGTGAAAAACAAACACACTATATTTTTGCAAATATTTACTTTTATCATATATATCTTGGGAACCATGTGCTTGAGTGCTCTTCAGTACTCGTCCACATATCCTACAAAATTATCACACAAACCGTTAATTATGAAAACTTAAGAATTAATATCACCAATCTAAAGAAAAGAAGAATACCAATAAACGTAATTTTTTTTAAAAATCCTAATAGAATATTGAAAACTGCACTTCAATGAGAATTACTCCTGCAATTGAATTTATAGATGTGATTAGGAAAATAAAAAAGTGTGTGGCCAATGCTAAGTATTGAAGGTATTGCAATCATTTTTAAATATTAGACACGAGGTAGTGGTTGTTTTTTAAAGTATTTTTTTATAAATTTATCAAAATAATATATATATTTTTTAAAAATTATTTTTAATATCAGTAAATTAAAATAATCTAAAAACACTAAAAAAATATATTAATTTAAAATAAAAAATTAAATTTTTTTATTTTTTTAAAAAATACTCTTAAAATACAAAAATAAACATAGTATTGCAGTTATGCATGTTTGAGATTATGATAGCGATTGCGGCATAAAATATTTTTCACTTAGAAATATATTAAAATATTTTTTATTTTTTTAAAATTATTTTTGATATTAATAAATCACAACGACCTGAAAATATATAAAAAAATATTTTTAATTAAAAAAAATCCAAACGGGCACATAATGCCATAAATGTGCTCCCAAGCACCTCCAGCTGATGCCTTGGCTCGTTCTAGTTGCAGCTTCAAAGGACCGTGAAACGCATCTCGCGTGATACAACAACACAAGAATTCTTTTGGAATGCTTTCTTCTCATTCATTTTTGCTCACACCACAGGAATCCTTTCTTCTATTTTTTATTTGCCTATGGCTCCCCACAGTTTTGCCCCCCTTTATTTAAAAAAGTTCTAATACTATTGTTGGCGATTTAGGTAACCTACTTTTCAATTTGTTTATATTTTTGAGGTGAAATATCATAATAATATTTAATAAGTATTTATGTAAAAAATAAGATGATAAAGCGGTGGTTATTGTTGTAATGATTAAAATTATTGGATAATTTTTTTTTAAATTATTATTTATAAAATATTTTATAAAATAAAACATGTTAGATCGAACTTATTATTAATATTTATATTGATAAATGAGGTTTTTTCAAAATAATTAATATTTTGGATTGAGTATAAATATCTAAAATTTTTATTAATAAATAGGATATATGTATTTTCAAATTTAACTTGAAATATAAATATTAATAATATGTACATGTAAAATATTTATAGTTTAGTTATCAAATATAATATATATTAGTATTGAGGTAATGAATACCTTAAATATATGTGTATTTATTACCTATAAATTTGACATTTAATATAAGATGTAAATATTAGTTTTGAATATAACTATAAATAAGATGGATGTAATAGAAATCCGGTATTGAAGTTCAAGCAATTGGGATGGAAATGGAACATCGATTAATCTATAGAGGCGAAAATGAAATTTACCCAAAAAATTAACCAAACGCTCTAACTAATTTCCAACTCCTCCATCGACCTTCACCTTCGTAGATAACGACCTGCTGTCAATTAGTCACAGATTCTTCTAGAAATCGGGATATATTGCATTTCGATTCGTGCAATTCAGTTCATTTACCACTGTAAGTTCTGCTAGGGTTTAGTCAGTCTGCTTGTTATTCCATTGCTCAGCTTCGATTCTTCGAAGTCGGGGATCAGACATGGCTGCGGAGGACGGTACGGCGCAAGAATATGTGCCACAGAAGAAGAATAAAGAGCCTACCGAGACCGAGAAGAGGTCAATATGTGCCTTCACTTTTTTAATGCTTAATCAATAGCTAATGAATTAGGTGAAGATTTGTTTTGTTCTGTTTTGATTTTGTTAATTTTGGTACTCAGGAGAAAGAAAATTGTGCCTGGAAGTTTAATGAAAGCTGAAATTAGACCAGGAGGAGGTGATGCGAGACCAGCTGATGGTGATCAGGTTACTTTCTTTCCTTCCTGTTTTAATCATGCTTCGTGTTTGTGTGTAATCGTGTAGTGCGTTGGTTGGTTTAGGTGCTGAATTTCAGTTACTAGGTTGTTTTTTCTTATAAGCATTTTGCAGGTCATATATCATTGCACTGTTAGGACATTAGCTGGAGTTGTTGTTGAGTCTACAAGATCAGAATATGGAGGTGAGGTTATGGATTGACTGATATATGTGTTGAAGTTCTGGAGGATTTTTAACTGCCTTCATTTTTATTTAATAGAATGACTTAATTTGACAATTAGGCCTCAAGTAAATGCCTTTGAGTCATCTAGTCATCGTATTAAAGTGAATGTTTTTGTTTGACTCGCAGGCAAGGGCAATCCAATACGACAGGTTATGGGAAAAAGCAAGATGTTATTAGGATTACTTGAAGGGCTTCCAACAATGTTGAGGGGTGAAGTTGCAATGGTATTGAGCTTCCTCATTTTCCATACAACATTGTGTGTGTGTGTGTGCTGTCATACGCCTTAGCAAGATCCATTTTTATAGTCATACCTCCTTGTCTAGAAGAAGTGCGACGGATCGAATAAAGTAATTCCTGAGCAATGATGACATTATCATAAGCCAGGGATGAAACTAGCCTGAACGGGACTAACAATCTCATCAAGGTCTTAAATTAAGCACTCGTTTCATCATGCACATGTGTTTTTTCCCCTTGCAAGCACATGTTTGATGAAAGAAAGAAGAAAAAAGAAAAATGAGAAGAAAAAAGAATTACATGCACAACAAGAAGTAAAATGAAGTGGGCATCCTCTATCAATATATGAGAGACCATTTATTTAATTGTTTAATTTCATTCAGTTTGTTTAATCTATTTAATTTTCACATTTACCTATAAAAGCATGGGATAGAGTGTTGAAAAAGATAATCCCATCATTTGAATTTTCATGTTTTCTTTCTTCAAACCTCCTGTTTCAGTTCAAGATGAAACCTCAAATGCATTATTCTGAGGCGGACTGTCCAGTTTCACCTCCAAGTAGCTTTCCAAGGGATGATGAACTTCATTTTGAGATTGAGATGATAGACTTTTCGAAAGTCAAGGCAAGGCTTTTATTCTAAATGGTATCATTTTATTTTGTTACTTCTTGGCAATGCTGAATATTTTTTTTTTCTCATGATTATTTTTCCGTTATATTATTTCTATATGATATTTCATGATGCCTTGTGTTACTGTTAATTGAAATGCAATCCAAGATCCTTGGAGGTTTGTGATTCTTACACTTAAGATTTTATGCATTTATACACCAATACATCTTAAAGTTAACAATGGTTGATTATAGATGCTGAAAGAAGGGAGAGCACACTAAAATATCTTCTCTACAACCTTTTCTAGTTTTTTTTTTTTATTTTCTGAAAATGTTTTGAAGTTTTAGTTAAAAGGAACAAGACTTGTTAAATTTTATCTCATTTGATCTATCCTTAATTCTAATCTTGAATTGTGTTTGTGCTGATTACCAGGTTGTCAGTGATGATTTAGGAGTCATAAAGAAGGTATTGAAAATATACTTATCTGTTGCACAAGATACATGTGGTGGATACCATGAGTGATTTATGGGGAAGTTTATAATTGTGCTATGTGCATCTATTGAAGTAGTTTTAGATAATTAAAATTTTGATTAATTCATTTTGATAAATTAATATGTATCATGCTAACTTTTTGCGAATATGAATTATGGTTTGGGTCCTTATATTTGGTTAGAGGGAGTATTCCAAAGTCACGGTACTGTCATTTGCTTTCATATTGAAAAGTCTCAGTGTCATAGGATTAAATTCATAGGAGATTGCAAAGTGATACATTTGTTATATTTATGAGAGCACCATGTGAATATTAAGTATTGAATTTGGTCAAGTAGTTTCTCTTTAGAGTATAATGAGAATAGTTGTAAATGTCCATCACTCCCTACACCTTGACAAACCCCACAAATGTAAAAGTGAATAATTTTGATATGCTATATAGTGATGACAAACAACTGTTAAAAACTGTTGTCCTTATAGAGAAGGAAACATAGGATGTGGGAAGCAATGATGGCATTGAAATAATTGGGTGAACCAGATGCATGTAACACTAAGAAGATGCTACTGGGGTGGACATTTGTTAACTGGAGTAATGTGACTTTTACAGTCACTATTTATCTGTCCTATTTTGTTTTCAGATTTAAAATTTATTTCATAGTTAATTGACAACTTACATGGATAGGTAATAGATGAAGGGCAGGGTTGGGAGTCGCCAAGAGAACCATATGAAGTAAAAGCTTGGTAGAAACTTGTCCAAAAATCCCCTTTCTTATTCTTTTGGATTTTTGTTGGACTGTTAGATGAAACATATGAAATCCTTACACGAAATGTGCTATACTTCCAGGATTTCTGCGAAGACAGGAGATGACAAAGTAATTCTATCGCCCAAACAAGGAGAACCTTATTTCTTTACTATTGGAAAATCTGAGGTTGGTGATGCATTCTGCTCCACTTTAATATACTATTTTTTTCTTTGATATTCTTGGTTTTTCATGTCTAATAAAATACTTCTTAGTATTTTCATCTTTAGTGGCAATATGTTTCATCAGTTTCACATCTTTCTGCCCCAGTTTTTATTCCCAAGAACATCATGTTGATTTCTTGAGCTCAATAATCTAAACTATTGAAAGAAGAGAAGTTATTTGCATTTTCTTAAAATATTTTGCATTAGGTACCTAAAGGTATTTATGATTATTTCTGACTATATTAGGTACCTAAAGGTCTTGAGATGGGAATTGGAACTATGACACGAGAAGAGAAGGCAGTAATATATGTTACCAATCAGTACTTGACTGAATCTCCGCTCATGTCCGTGGTAGGTCTTGAGGAAGTTCAGTTCGAAGTAGAGCTTATCCATTTCACTCAGGTCAGAAATTTTCTTATTGATGGAGAGCGAAGCATTTCTTTGAGAATCATTGTCTTGATTATTTGTAACTTTAGGTTGTTATGTTTTTATTTTGTAGGATTTGGTGTATTTCCTACTAAAGTACTAGTGATTGGGAATTTACTGTAGTTTCTACGAAGTAGTTCAATTAATGTTTACTGTTTAGGAATTCCTGTTGCCCATGATATTTTTTGTTTTTGGTGCTCATACTGGACCCCGCATTATTTATCTACTGAGAGAGCCTTTTTGATTATTAACTTTTGAGCCTTGCAGTATTTCTTCGCTTTTTCTCCCTTTTCTATTTTTCTCTTTCAGTTGCTTTCTTATCCAGCATCTTTTCCTAGTTGCAAATCATAATTGATATTCCATTTGTGTGCTAACTTTTCTGCTGCCATCTTAAATGTTACTTTATGATTGCACAAATCCTTATAATATTAGAATAGAGGACACCGGGTTTAAGGTGGGTAAACATTTTCCTAATCCACATAACCGAGAGAATACTTGCATTTGTGCCATTTATCCTTTAAAAGAAAATCTCCAGGAAACTGCCCACAAACAATCGCAAAATTTTATCACACCCATTCCTTTCATGAAAGTACAAATTCTCACCATGTAATGTCTGTAGTTTCCTCTCTCTGTCACGAGAGAAATTCTTTTTTGCACAAAAGCAACCTAGTTCTATGTTCTATTTGGAGAGATTAACTGTAATTCTTGTTGCATATGGAACATGCAATTGAAAGCCTTTCATAAAACAAGGAAAACTCTGAAATAGGAAATCCTAATCCAAAAGAGCAATCTGAGTAATAAATTTACTCTTTAAAAATATAGGTTTGTTTATTGATGAGGGATTTTTTGATGATTGCACCAGATAATTATCTTAATGCTAATTTAGTTAGCTAAAATTCCAATTCATGTGAAATATGCTATGTCATCACTTTGTTTATATGGATTGATTTTCTTCCTTTAATTATCATATATATGCTGCACTATATATCTTATATCATGTTCAATTTTCTTGTGTACATGCTTTCATTTTACTCAGGTTTGAATATGGCCATGAGATGAGCCGCAATATGTGGTTAGTTTGCCCATTCCTGTATGGTTAGTTGGTTACTCTATAGGGGGAGCCTTGATGGTACTAGAGGATGGGCTTTGTTGCTGTATATATGTGCTGATTAGCTTATCCTCATTCAGATTTGTCCACAATTTAGGTGATTAATGATGAATGGATATATGCACACACTTGAAATATACGTTGAAGCTTTTAATTTGTTCCTGAGGTAAACTGTTAGATAGGCATTGGCTTTTTCAAGTCAGGATTGTATATTATTATACTGTGGTTTTTATTCTTTTTTCTTTTCATCAAAAACTGCATTTTCTTCCTTGGTGAAGTTCCTGGTGGTGCTGTTTAACTCTCTTTACTTAATGTTGACAGGTGAGGGACATGCTTGGAGATGGACGCTTGATAAAGCGTCGGCTTCGTGATGGAAAAGGTGTGGATTCAGAGTTTATTTAAAAAATGCTATTGATTTGTTGGTGCATGCATCCGTATTTATGTGTTGCTTGATTCTATTATTTTCTCTGCTCCAATTTTCTGATATCCTTCTGGACTGTATAAAAAATACATGGATGCTTTGAGAGAATCATGTAATTGGATTCTATATCTGAGAAATCATTTTCAGAAACTTCTTTTTTCAGGGTATAATTGTATAGTTCCTTATTTTATTAAATTTTCAATATGTAAAGGGGAACACTTTAAAGCTGTTTTCAATTTTTGTTTACTATACAGGGTCTGTATTAATGTGCTCTCCCTTGATGTGCATGCATGCCTTTTACTAGTATTCTGGTGTATCTTGACGGTGTTCTAAAATCTTTCTCAATAATTCCATTATGAGTGCAATTTACATTCTATCCTGCAGAATAAAAGTGTCAAAATTTGCACCAACAGTTACTGGACAGTGTCGGGGTTTTGCTGAGTCTCTCTCTCTCGTTGTTTTTTCGGTTCTCTTTTAGGGTTAGGTTAATTACATTTGACTCCTCTACTGTAGAGTTTGATTAATTAAGTTCTTCTATTAATATGATTAATTGAGTCCCTCTACTATACATTCCATTAAAATTTACGACCCTCAATCCCTTGCACCATTAAGAATAATGTGCTGTCATGCTAGTCGTGTTGCATCCGTTCTCATTATGCTAAATTAGAAAGAAGTTGGTTCCTGGACAAGGTCCTATCCTAGGCTCAGGGCTGAGCTAGACCCCTAACTGACTTCTTGATGATTTAGAGAGCTCTGAATCATGCTTTCGAGGCAAGCATGGGCCAAAAGAGAGAGTCCAATCTGACCCTAAGCAGATGCTTTTGATGTGTCATGCTGTAGGAGAAAAAGCTTAAAAAATGAAATCTATATTTCTTAATTTTCTTTGTATTTAAAATGTTTTTAAAAAATGAAAATTAATAAAACCTTAAAACCTCGTCACCCCTATTGAGACAAAATTCTGCAGAACTTAAACTAAATAATTCTTGACCATAATTAAAAAGAGAGATTTTCTGCATATAATTGAAGGTCTTGATTTTGTGCATGTAAAAAGGCTTGTTGGATTCATTCATTCTTGGATTGTGAAATGTTGGCTGTTTATGGTGATGAATATTACAAAGAGGGAGATCAATGGTGGAGGAGACCACCACCTTCTTTTTCTCGAGAGGTTTATTTTGGGAACTACAATGATAAATAGAAACACATTTTTAGGTTACAAAAATCTCAATGGTACATATATTCCAGCCTCACTGAATCTAACTTCTAATGAAAGCCAGCTTTTCCTCACTTGCGTACACTCAACTCAGTGGCATTGAGATCATAATCTTCTACTTAAAATGATTATGAAAAAATTATGTGTACCGCTCAATTTTAAATCCATATTGATTTTGTCGCTTATTTGACCGAAGTGCTCCTCTCCACAACTAGATTGGGATAAGTATATAAAAATAGCTGTGTTTTTTATAATGAGACGAGAAGAAAGTGTTGGTGGCTAAATGTAGATCTGATAGTCTTTGTTTTCCCAACAGTTTTGCTTGTGAAAAGGAAAACTGAAGAAATTAAAAATACTCAAATCCTCAAGCGTTTGTAGTGATTAGGAGAAAGAAATAAAGTTGTAATGGTTACACAAGAGAAGCCTACTGCATGTTCGGTGAATTATCCCTAAAATGGCCTTGCTTTTCATGAGGACTATCATTTCTTGTTTTTGTTTCTATAGGGGGTTTTGTATTATCTCATGTTTCTTGGTAGATTGATAAATAAGAAAGAAAAAGGAAAAACGCAAATGAGAAGGGATAGAGAAAGGAAGGGTGCAGTTTTTTCTAGCTTGTGTGATTGCTAGAAAAGTGGCAAGAGTATTTTTTTTTTTTTACTTTTTAAATGTAGTCATGTTTGCCATTTTTTTTGAATAAGAAGATGTCAAAATTTAGTAAATCCGGACAGGTTTCAAATATCTAAAGGCTCAGGCAGTACTTGCTAACGGCATCTTGGATGGAGGATTCTAATTTAAATGGAAAACATTGTAGAGGGACTTAATTCATCAGATTAATTGTAGAGGGACTCAATTTATCAAATCACCATAATATAGGGATGACGCAAGTAATTAACCCTTTTAAGGGTCAAGGAGAGCTCTCATGCAAGCTCTACCTTGATTTCCATGGACAAAGCATTGGATTTTTGTTGCAATCAGTTCAGATTGATTGAAACTATGTTATGTTTGAAAAACTTAATGGTAAAGTCCAGCCCTATAAGCTTTGGGTTATTTGAAAAGCATAAAGGATAGTATGCAATTTTCCTTTTTGTTTATTTAATCAGGAAACATCAAAGATTATACTTGAAATTAAGATGATGATTCTTGTTATTTGCTTGAAAAGCGCAATGAAATCCAGAAATGCAGAATGTCTCCACTTGTGTTTTAAGCTCTATATAATTAGGGCACTTTCACCTCTTTCATTCCAACTCCCTTTTTCTTATTAAGTCCTAGCTTCTTTTGCAAGTGTCTATCCATTTATTTAACTGCTTTCGGTTTTGCAATTATGAAATCATGCATGCTAAAATATAGATTTCTAATTGCTCTGAAAATTTAGGTGAGTTTCCTATGGATTGCCCACTTCAGGACAGTCTACTACTGGTTCATTACAAGGTTATGCTGCTTAATGAAGAAAAGACAGTCGTCATTGATACAAGAATTGATAATGATGGTCAGCCTTTGGAGTTCAGCTCTGGAGAAGGGCTTGTGAGTTCTCTCGTGTAAAGGATGAAAAAGGTTTTTATGAATTGGTTGTTTAGGGGAATAACAAATGACTGAATGTTGTGTGTAGGTGCCTGAAGGTTTTGAAATGTGTGTGCGCTTAATGCTTCCTGGAGAGGTAGCTCTTGTTACTTGCCCTCCTGACTACGCATATGACAAGTTTACCAGGTTACTTTTTGAGATCTATTGTGCCGCAAATACTGCATAAATTACAGGCACTTTTTGTATTGCTATTGACATCATCATTACTTTAACTACTTTCTGACCAAGTTTTCCCTTCCTATATAATTAGACCGGCAAATGTTCCTGAAGGTGCTCATATTGAATGGGAAATTGAGCTTCTTGGTTTTGAGATGCCAAAGGTAACTGAATGTTGTCTCGTAGAAGTTTAGCTGAAATGCTGCTTGATGAACTCTTTTAAACACCTATAGTTAGTGTTGTGTCTTTATTAACTTTGCTAATTACTTTGTCTATGGCTTGCCAGTGAAGTCTGCTTTTGGCTCTATAGTGTTTTCTGTATTCGAAATTGATTGAGGTGAACTTGGAATCACATAGGAAACTACTGTGAATGTATTTGTGTCAGTTGATTGAGCTTCAAGTCACAGAAGATACTTATTTGGAATTCATGTTTGAGGATTATGAATTTCTCTCCTATTTATATCATGGATCCTTTTTTCAGGATTGGACTGGTTTGGACTTTCAGGGTGTAATGGATGAAGCAGAGAAGATCAGAACCACAGTATGTGTACTTCATGTTTGTTAATTGTGCTGACTTTACTGGCAATTTGGATGTGTTCCAGTTGTAGTAATTTATTTCAATGACATGAATTGGTTGTTTGGGGTGTAAATTTGTGTATTATGATCTTGAAATTGTGATGATCTCCTTGATCTTCAGGGAAACAGGCTTTTCAAAGAAGGAAAGTTTGAGCTTGCTAAGGCAAAATATGAGAAGGTAATGTGCTCTCTCCTAACTACATTCATCTCACATCTTGAGCATTAACATTGCCATTCAAATTCTTGGGTTCCTATCTTTTATTACTCTGGATTTATTTCCACCACACCGCATGAAGCCATTTGCTGGCATTGTCATGTTATAATCAGTATTTTGAAATTCAGTATCTATATGTTTAGGCTAGCAAGCAATCACATTTCCCAGTTGGTGACGTACATGAAATCAAGTTTGTTTTTCAATTGGTCATCAAACTGAATTATATATTTAGATATTGAACATGTTCTTATCTGGGAAATTGTTAATTATGGAAGTGCCATGACCTGCAATTTAGTTTTGCTAAAATATCTTTCCTAATCGTCAAAATTTGCTTCTCAAGATAAAAATCTTTTATTCTGATTTCTTCAAAAGTTTTTGTGCTCGTAAATGTCTGAGTTGTATTTATGAACCTTTCAAGTCCTCATATAACATCATGAAAAACTGTTCAACAGGTTCTTCGAGAATTTAATCATGTTAATCCACAAGATGATGAGGAAGGGAAAGTTTTCCTGAATACAAGAGTAAGCTTTTTACCCCTTGCAGTGTAGGAAAAGAATCACTATCAAATATATTTTTCCATCTCTCACTTGATGCTTTCATTTTCTTTCTTGTATGTTTGAAGAATTTGTTAAATCTAAATGTCGCTGCATGCCACCTCAAATTAGGGGAATGCAGAAAGTCCATTGAGACATGCAATAAGGTATGTGTTTAATTCAACTACTTTCTGTTTTCTTACATGGAAATCTTGTCTAGCAAGAGCCTCTACTAGAGTGTAAGGAGTACAATGCTGTGAAAAAGATGTCATTGATGTTCCTGCTGTAGTTCATTGGATTTGGGTGAGAAGACAGATTATGTTGGGCATCAATTATATATTATTAATTGAAATCAGTTACTGGGGTTCAGGGCTTTGTAAGTCTTTCAGATGAGGAATTTCATGTGAAGCACAACTGGCAATACACTAGGTATCTAGCTCTTGTATAACATGACAGGGTCCAAACTCCCTATGGCAGCACACTTTGTGCAGAAAGCTGCTGGCCAGTTCCTAGCCCCACATTAATTGCTTACGACTTGTTTTGGGGTCGAGCATTGAGGTGGCTATCAGCTAGCAGTAAGAGAGCATGCCATAGGATGATATATGATGTTCTTGTCTGATATTATCCTATATAGGTTCCGAGGACAAGCACTTTGAAAAAATACAGATGCCAATGAGGCAATTGTGCAGAAAAGTTCCCTTATCTGGAAAGTGGGTAACCAAAAAAACATAGCTTGCTTTTCAATGGATGCGTAGCAGTTAACCTATCCTGAAGTCTATTGCCATCCTTCAGAGTCTGGATGTTGATGTTCATTGCTGATAAATCCTGCAGGTTCTGGAAGCAAATCCTGCACACGTCAAGGCCCTTTATCGCCGTGGAATGGCCTACATGGAAGTTGGAGATTTTGAGGAAGCAAGAAGTGATTTTGAAATGGTAGCACCTGTAGTTGTTATTTAGTGCAAACTGCTAATCCTTTGATATCCGTTGTCTGAATATGCTTCTGGATGTCAGATGTTGAAAGTCGACAAATCATCTGAACTTGATGCAACAGCAGCTCTTAAAAAACTGAAGCAGAAGCAGCAGGTGGGTTAATGTGCAACCAAATTCTATTTGCAATTTGAGATGGACATGCACAATTCATATCTTGCTGCTTGTCCAATTGATGAGCAGGATGTCGAGAAGAAGGCACGGAGACAATTTAAAGGACTATTTGACAAGAAGCCAGGGGAAATTGCAGATGCTGGAACTGACGACAGAGGAGAAGAGGAGAGTACAAGTGAAAATCAGAAGAATGGTGATCAGGAGGATTCAAATGGGACTGACACAGAGGATGTTGAAGATGTGGCCGATGAACCTAGAGAAGGATTGTTCTCCCGCTTGTGGCCAACTGGTCGAAGATTGTTTTCAGCTCTCGGGCTTCAAAGATGTGCGATATTGTGACAAAGCTGAAGGGATGGCCGAATCAGCATTATTTTTGTCACAGGCTGGAAAGAATCTGTCTTTGAAAGGAAAAAACACATCAAAGAAGGTTCATATACCACTATCATTGTAGCTTCACAAAGAAATTCATATTTTGGGTTACCGTTTATGATGATATAAATCCATGGTGAGACAGACAAGAACTTACTAATGGACATAAGATCCATTGTTGTTAATACCGGTCCTGTCATGTCTGGTCGGTATTTCGCGTTTCACTTCCAAAATCTTAGCCCGCCTCAGATTTATTTTGACTGCATACTATCGCTCTTGTATCTTTTCGTTCTGCTTTTAAGTCGGGTTATCTTTTTAAAAAAACTTTAGGTTAAACTCTTCTTATTTTCTCCGCCTCTTTTCTTTAGTTTCTCTAACAATGTTTGCCATTATTATATTGCAGCGCTAAAAGGAGGATCGAAAAGTAAAGATTGAAGGCTAGATGGATTGTATTCAAATAAGATTTTCAATTTCAAGTTCTATAGCAAGCAACACCAACTTTCTTAGTGTGGTTTTATGGGTTTTGTTCAAAACCAATAGAGAATGGTTTTTATTCCAAAAATTATCGTTTTCTTTGTCTTTGAAGATTCTACCTTGGCCTTGGTTTTACAACTTAATATTGTTGAGTTTTGAAGTTCAACCAATCGAACACGTTCATATATAAAATAAGAACAAATACAAGAGAAAGTGGTTACAAAAAGAAATTCGAGTCAAATTGTCTGTTTTTTTTCTAAATTCTGACAGAAATTTATATTCTTATATAAATATCTACTTTTTTTTTTCCTTTGTTGTTTGATTTGATGAACTTTCCAACTCAATCAAGTTAAGTTGATAAATAAGGACTAGAGTAGAAAACTCCTTCCTTCATGGTGCTACTTGTGGGAAAAAAAAGAACGAAAGAAGAAGCCCGTAGAGCGTGGATTTTAGGGTACATTATGCAGTCGGTCCAAACCTGGGCAGATTTGAAGGTTTGATTGGGATTGTGGTAGTGATTGCTATTTAAAGTGTTTTTATTTAGAAATATATCAAAATGATATATTTTTTATTTTTTAAAAATTAATTTTGACATCAGCACATTAAAACGATCCGAAAACATAAAAAAAATTAACAAAAATTTTTTTTTTCAAAATTTGAGGAACGCGTTCCCAAACGGACTCTGAATCCCCGGAGTAAAAATAAAATTTGTAAACTAAGTTGTAAGCTAGCAAATTGAAAATCCACAAAATCCTATAAAGTTATACGGTAAAGCTATTTTATTTATGCAAAATATGAGTTTTATATACTTGTTTAGTATTGTGGCTAAAACATCGTTTATTTAAAATTTAGATTTTTTTATTTAAAATTAGTTTTTAGTGTTTTGAATCATTTTAACATGCAAATATTAAAAATAATTTTTTTAAAAAAATAAAAAAATATATTATTTTAATATGATTTTGAACAAAAAATACTTTGAAATACAATCTTTATCCTATTCCCAAATAAACACTACATTTAAAGATATATATATAAAAAAATAGGAGCAATATCAACACATCATCCATAAACATCATTGATAAAAATAAACATTAATATATAATAAATTTGGATTTCGCGTATAATTCTTCCCTTTTTGATATTTTTTAACTTGTTTTTTTGTTTGATTGTATCACTGTACGTCATATAATATCTACAATGTGATTCTTCAGTTAGAGTGGATATTTAGTCAACAAAATTGAATAAATATATGATTGATACATGTACATTTGTAATAAAAAATAAAAAATAAATAATTTTTAAATATGAAAATCATTTTCTTCTTATCTGTATAAAAGAAAAAATAAATGAAATATGATTAAAAAAAATAAGAAAATCAATTACAATACAATTTTCCATTTCTAATTAAAAATATAAATAAAAAAAGTAATAACTTTGATTGAGAAACCATATCTTAAGTTTTGTTTGATAATGTGATACACAATAATTTTTCAAAAATGCACGACATATAGTAACTTAGTCAAACCAAAAATTATTATAAAGACTTAAGAAGGGCAGGAGCCCCCCCAAAGTTTATTTTGATCCCTATAATTATATAAATTATTCAATTATTTCCCTTGAAAATTTTATATTATCCCCTTCTAAATTTTCTTATAATAAGAGTTTTTAGTAATAATACTTGGTTTCTCATGTGATATAATATATGGTTTTACCTTTTCTTATTTAATTTATATTGAAATTGTTTATACAAGAGAAATAACATAATAAAATATTTTTTTATTTAGATAATATGCACTAAAATTGATAAAAAAAAACATATATGAACTAGTTAAAATAAAAGCTAAAAGAGATGAGTAATTCACTGTACATGCACTCATAATTTATTATGGATTCGTATAGTAAAATTATCATCTATTTTCATAATTAAAACCATATAACTTGCTTCTAGGGGTAAAATTATATTTTTCACGGAATCCATTTATCATTACTAAAAATATCAAAAAAAAATCAATAGCCAAAGGAACAAGAGTGGCCGATCATTTGAGGGTTGAATGGGAGGAAAAAAAAATTGATTTTCTTTATAAAGTCTTTGTGATGTGTTGTTATAATGTAAACAATGACTAAATAATATAAATAATCGCATGAGAAGGAGAAGGGAACGCTTTGTTCCCTGATGCCAATTTTTAGTCAAGGCTATAAATTGAGGAGAGGGAGGAGGAGTTTTAAGATTTCATATGTTAATTAATGATGAGTGGATTATGTGTGGTAGGAAGTTTACTAATAGGAGAAGCATGATAACTTGATAGTAGGGAACTTTATAGATCGAATGCATGTGCTATGTGATGTAGAAACGAGTTTATTGGTCATATGTATAGCCTATGGCTTGTCTTAAGAGGAGTTGCGGAATGTAGGAGAAACATGGAATTCAATGATGTATATGTTTCTTAAAATAGTTCTAGATCATTTTACACAAAAGAGGCACATTAGCACATTAGCTTAAACAACACTTGAGAGGTCATATTTAGGAAGCTTACCATGTATACATAGAAATAGCTGTCTTAAGATAATAGGGAGAAATGGAGATAATTGAAGGTTCATTTAAACCATTGATGAAAATTGGACAGATTTGTCACCCTGATTCTAGAGAGGATTCGGGCCTAAAAATGATAATATTTTGAAAAAGTTTCTCAAAGAAGTTATAGTTAAGGATGTTAGCTTTCCAACGAGTCTGATCTTGCTTAATTTAGAGCTCTAGAACTCCAGATATATATAAATATTTGAGGAGAGGTTGAGCTGCAACCTCTGTTGGTAGTTTTGACAAGTTGTCAAAACAAGAAATTTAGTCATGTTAGGGGCAGAATTAGGTTTCCTTCCCTTCAAAAAATGTGTAGTGCTATGTCGTGGTGTTCAAAAGGAAATAAGCCATATTTGAAATTGAATTTGTGATGTTATTTATGATTTGATAATGAATCATAATCTTAAGGGATGTAATGGAAACACAAATGGAAATGAAGTAATTGTAAAAAAGGGAGTCAACATTGTCGCTATTATCATTATTATGTGAAAAGTAACTTGAGTAAAAACAAGTATGATTGTGAATTCAAGAGGGACCGCGTGAGGGGCATAACAATAGTAAGGAAGGGGAGCGTGAGCCGAGCTTCTACAACAGGTAGGTTTCCTATACCCTTCTTAAATATCTGTAACCTTGAAAATCTATTTAATTCTTGGATTGCATACATGTTGATGTTGCCAAAAGAGGAATCGATCCGATGAAATAAATGAGAAATGAAAACATACTTGACTAATTGGTTTGGTTATGAATAATGAACTTCATTGATAATCGCTTCTTGAATTTGATTAGCTGGTTATGAATAATGAACTTCATTATTTAAATTGTGCCATTAAGATATTAATATTTGATTTGTTATGAATTAGTTCCTTAAAGAACATAAATTTTGAGAATTGAGTGATAAGAGACAAAGGTGAGTATATTAGAGTAAAAAGCTAAAAATTTATGTGAAACACGAGAAGAGTGATATCTATTGAGTATAAACACATGAGAGGGTGTGTGAGATATATATATTTGCTACTAACTTGAATTTTCACTCTTAACAATGTCAACTAAGAGTGGATCACCACCATTAACAGAAAGAAATAATCTTCAACGAGGTTATTTGGCCTTGCAACAATAATTGGAGTTGATGAATACAAGGTTTACTAAAGTAATGAGTGAGATGACTAGTTTGAGAATTGAAATGGTTAGTCTTTGAGATGTGCTAGATAGTAAGGGTTTTGAAGGAAAAAAGGTCTGCGAGATAAGCTAATTTACCTCCAAAAAAATCTGTAACTGAAATACAAATGAGGAAGCCAAGAATTTTGACGATAACCATAATGATAGGTTTCAGCCACATAGAAACCAAAGGCCTAGGGCAGTTAAGCCATTTGAGCAATTCGACCAGAGGAGAATAGATAAAGATGATGGATTTTAGGATGGTTTGGATAGAGATTTAGGTAGTATTAAGATGAAGGTTCTGGCTTTTCAAGGCAAAAACAATTCAAAAGCTTATTTGAAGTGGGGAAAGAAATGAAGTTGATTTTTAACTATCACCATTGCTCTAAGGTAAAGAAAGTAAAACTTCTTGTTATTGAGTTTACTAACTATGCTACTATTTGGTTAGATCAATTTGTCATAGAAAAGAGGAGAAATGGAGAGAGACTAATACAAACTTGAGATGAGATTAAAGTAATCATGATAAAAATGCTTGTTCTTGGTCATTATTATAGGGAACTATATCAAAGATTGCGAAATTTATCCCGAGGTTCTAAGAGTGTGAAGGATCACCACATAAAAATAAAGATTTTCATGATTATAGATAATGTTGTGGAGGATAGAGAAGTTACAATAGCAAGGTTCCTGGATGGATTGAATAGAAAGATAGCTAATATGATTGAGTTACAGAACTATATTGAGCTTAAAGATATGACTTATATGGCTACCAAAATAGAGAGGCAATTGAAAAAAAAAGAGCAACACACATCAAGGAGGTAGTTTAAAGTGTTTTTTTTCTGCTTAAAGGCTGAATTATAGGAGAGAGGAGGATGCCACATCAAATCTAAATATGTGGGAAATAAAGTCGAATCATCTAAGACTTAAAGAAAAGATTTAGCCATTAGAACAAAAGGTAAAGTTGAGATCCCATCTAATTATAATCGTGATATTAAGAGTTTTAGGTCTTTGACGAGTGAACATGTAGTTTTACAATATCCAAATAAAAGGATTATGGTTATGAGAGAGCATGAAGATATTGAATTCAAAAGTGACAAATTCAAGGAGGATGAGATGCCACCACATGAAGACTATAATGATGTTGAGTATCTAATTGATAGAAAGACTTTGGTGATTAGGAGAACACTTAATGTTTAGATTAAAGGAAAAACATATTCTATACTAGATGCCACATAAATAATAAGGTATATAAAATGATTATTGATAGTAGGAGTTATGCTAATGTTGCTAGTACTACACTTGTTAGAAAATTAAATCTGAATACTATTAAAAATAAAAAGCCTTATAGACTTCAATAGTTGAATGATTGTGAAGAAGTAAGAGATACAATGTAAGTTTTGATTTCTTTTTCGGTTGGAAAATACAAGGATGAAGTTTTGGTGATGTTATGTCTATGCATGTTACTCATTTATTGTTACGGAAACCTTAGTAATTTGATAAAAAAGTCAATCATGATGGGTTTAAAAACATATATTCTTTTGAAAAGGATAAGAAGACATTCAAACTTGTACCATTGTATTCTAAATAAATGTTTGAAGATCAAATAAAATTGAAAGGAAAAAGCAAAGCTGAAGAAAAAGATCAATCATTTAAGGATGTGAGGAAAAGTGAAGATAGAATGAGCCAAGAGAGAAAAAGGTTAGATTCGGCCAAAATAGGAATTAGTAAGGATTTAGTTGAGAGAGAGAAGATAGGAAGGGTGAGAAAAAAAAGTGTGAAAAAAATAAAAATTAAAACATGTTCATTTTTATTCAAAAGAGAGTGAGATTAAAAATGTTTATTTTTCAGACATACCTATGATTTTACATGTGTATAAGAAAGCATATTTTAACACAATGACCTTGATCATTGTATTCATGATACTTGCATTTCTTTATTACAAGATTTTAAGAATATTTTTCCTGATGAGATTTTTAGTAAGTTGCCATCTCTTACGGGAATTAAGCACCAAATTGGTCTTATACTGAGCGAAAGAGGGTTATTTTTTAACTAGGTAATTGAATTTAGGTGCATACGTAAAAAGAAAAGTTGATATCGAGAGGAGATTAATCATCCCAAATCTTTGAAAGAATTAATGATGATGCTTATAAAGTGGATCTACTAGGTAAGTAGAGTGATAGTGTTACTTTCAATGTTTTTTTTTTTTTTTATCTCTCTTTATTTGATACAGAAGATGATTCATGGATGAATTTGTATTAAAAGAGAGGGGATGATACATTCCCAACTACACCAAATGACCCATTAGAAGTTCCAGTTGGGCTAATTACAAGATCAAGAGTAAAGAAACTTAAAGATGCATTCAATGAGCTTATTTAGAGTATTTGGGCCAATGTGAATTTCAAAAAGGCTACAACTTCAAGAAGTCATGATCAGACCTTAATTATTCTAATTTATGTGCAAGAGAGATTTAATCCATTTGCAACACGGGCCTAATTATTTTGCAATAGTGGGCTAATTAATTCTGGTTTTAGAGGTGGTTTTTGGCTTATTTTTTAATACATAATTTTACTCTAACAAGGATATTTTTTTTATCTGACCAATAGATCAAGTTGGGATTTTATCAAAAGTTTTCAGAGGTCTTTTTTATACTGGGTAAAAATTTCAAGTCAATCAAACATTGAGAAAGCTTTGCAATGAGATTCAGAAGCTACTGTGCGAGAATTAGATTGTTTCCTAATTGATTTAGGATTATTTTCCTATTTTATTTAGAATTTTTTTATTATTTTTTTCCAATATTATTTAGGATTTTCTTACCTATTATAAATAGAGTTATTTATCTTGTATTTATGTTTTCTTTTGACAGACTTTAATTTCAATAATTATTATTGTTTGTGCGAGGTTTTGCTCATACCTTCTAGTTTTTTATTGAACTACTGACTTGTCAAATAATTAACCAAGCTTGATGTCATCTTATATACTTATCATTCATGTCTCTTTCTAGGCATTTGGTGGGGGTTCGATTATTTATAGTCTTGGTACATCAGTAATAGTTATTGTTGCGTCAAGATCAATTCCAAACCTGATCTTAATTTTTCTGGGAAGAGTTGATTTAGCATTGGATTTTAAGATCTTTATATCCATGAAGTTTGCATCACATTCAATTTTTGGTTTGTTTTCGAATAAGGTTATGGTATTTTTTTTATGACTTTAGCAGATATTTTTTTTGCACAACCTCTTGCAATGATTTTTTTTCTTAAATTTTATTTGGTGAGTTTCCCGTACATGCTAATTTTATTTTTGTATGATTAAATAAAAAATAGATTCTAAAAAAAGTTATTAAACCCAACCAGGTTTTTGACCTGAGTTTCGAGTTTGGTGAGTTAACTTGAGTCATGAGTGTATGAGTTATCTCGAGTTGACCCGAGTCAATCCAAAATAATATCATCTCATTATATAAAAAGAAAGGGTTCAAACCATGTCTTCTTGAAAAAAAATAAAATCAAACTACGTTTTAACTTGATTGTATCTGGACATCTCAAGTTGACCAGGTCAATTTCCACTTTATTCAATTTAAAACTCATGCCAGGTAAAAGACAAATCTTGTTGAAATACATTCTAATTGCTTTTAATTTTAATTAAATAAGTAATATAAAACCAAACAATTATTGTTTTGTAGAAAAAAGATACATTAACAAAAAGAAGAAATTATACTAAGAGAATATTTTATTTAAATGAAATTTAAATTATTCTTATAAGAAAATTAAGTTTCATTATTTCGGTAATCAATATTTTATCTATATTAAAGATCCCCTGGGAGGATTATAAATACGAGTATCAGAATTGTCTCCTCGTAATTATTAGGATTTTCACACTTTCCGAGAAAATACATGAAAAATTCACCAATTTCTTTATTAACAAGCATCTAAGGACGCAAGCTCTTCAACAACCATACCAATTTGAAAGTTATCCAACACTTGATGAAGAGACCTTCCCGGCTAAACTCATCGATTTTATATCTTCAATTAGCTTCTGCAAGTTGGAGTAGGAAGATCCACCTTCCTTCACGCTATCACGAGCCATCCCTGCAAATTCGTCTGTCGATTTGACAATCTCGTCACTTTCCATCAAATCCCTTACCATTTTCTCAATCAGGGCCCTCTCACACTTGTCTTTCATATCAAAACCAATCTTCCATAACTCGCTAACACACCTACTATTCACTTGTTGGTCAGCAATCATGGGCCAACAAATCATTGGAACTCCTGCAAAAATACTCTCCAATGTGGAGTTCCATCCACTGTGAGTCAAGAACCCTCCAATGGCTGGATGGGCTAGGACCTCTTCTTGTGGAGCCCAGTCCACTATGCATCCCCTTTCCTCAGTTGCAGCTTTAAGTTGCAAAGGAACCTCACTAACACCATCTTCTTCCATGATTGAGTCAGATCTTATGACCCAGAGGAATGGTTTCCCGCTATTCACTAAACCATGCCAAAACTCCAATAGTTGATCACGAAATAGACCAACCAAGCTACCAAAACTAACATATATTACCGATCTTGACGGATGAGAATCGAGCCACGTCATGCAGCCTCTGTCTTCTTTCCACAAGAGACCACTGGAGGAAGTTCTTGCGGAGGGGCTTTCAGCAAAGGTATCCAAGAGACCTTGTAGAGGACCAAGAGTGTAAATCTTGGAAAAGAAGGAGCCAAGTTTAGAGACCATAGAGGCTTCGAGTCTATCAAAGGTATTAAGTATGAGACCAGATGCTCGTGGCATAGCTGCAGTTTCCTTGAGGAAGAACTGCAAAAGCGGATCATTAGCTTCTTTGCGTCTGCAAATGCCTGGGAGGTCTCGACACCGGAGAGTCCCTTCCAATCCAGGAATACATGTAATGGTCTTGTCCATGTCTACATCTCCTGCAATATGATTACCAGCATTGACATGTTTTTTTTAAAAAAGAATTTCATGCACGAGCTACTTATAAAGTGGGATTAACTTTCTTTTCCTAATAAGAGCATAAACAGGGAAAAAAAAAAGAGGTGATAATTTATTTATATTTGAGAAATTGATATTACTCTAAATTAATTAATATGGTTTTCTGTTCATCTTCCATTGAATTATTAACACTCAACCTTATCTATAAAAATTATTTTCTTATAGCTACCCTGTGATTTTTTCACTCACTTTCATGAACATCTTGAATCATCATCACATGTAGAAGAATTGTTTTTTAATTATGTGAGGTTGACAAATCAATTATTGATCCCACTGGATTATAGGTGAGAATACTCAAATCCGAACAAATAATTAGGACGAATAAACAAGTTTGACATACCTTGGAATGGAACTTCCCCTTCTTCAATGAGTTTTGTGAGATGGAAGTAGGTCCAAGTGCAACTAGCACTGAATGTTCTAAAAGTTATGACTGGAATTGTGAGCTCCTCGGCAATATCGATAGCAAAAGACATGATCCCATCAGCGATAATACACGTTGGAGGCTCCCACCGGCCATTTTTTTGCCCAAGATTAACCAACAAGTTGCGAAATTCTGTCCTGGTCTCATCTCTAGAAGCGATTAAAAGTTGAGAGATGCTTGAGCCGGAGCGAGGATGATCGGATGGGAGACCATCAGGGATGGACCTGAATTGAAACTTGGGGAAGCGACAGTACATGGTGGCTATGTCTGTGGAATGTTCAAGACGATCCTGAATGTGATTGGAGTTGATGAAGGTGGCTTCAAAACCAGCCTGGCTAAGAAGCTCTGCTAGCATGAGCATTGGTTTGACATGACCTTGTGCAGGGAAGGGTAGGAAGACTACGTGAGGGACAACACGCTGGTCCATGGTGGAGCTTCGATTTTGGTGAGGACACAGTATTGAATTGCAATGGATATCTAAGGTCTAAGAACCATGATCCATCAATCAGTTATCTGTGCCCAAATAAGATTATTTGACGGAGACCTGAAAATGGATAGAAAAAATAGCTGATGGGCGGCCTTCATTTGATTATTCTAAAACCATAACAAAGGGAGACTCTGATGAAGTTAAAATCTTATTTTATTTTTATTTTTATTTTTTTTGAAATAGAAAGAAAGACACCGTCCATTCCAGATGATATTAAAAACAATGGTTGGCCAAAGTCAAAGAAGAAATAAAAGGCAAACGACAAGATTATGATGAATGATATTTTTTTAAATAATTTGACTTTGAACAAAAGGAGGTCATTCGGTGAATAAAAGGGGTGAACGGAGTGCATAATTCCAAATTTGTTTTTAAAAAAAGCTAAGCAGAGGAGGGAACCATTTTTTTAGTAGCCTTTCCTAGGCAAGAATTATTCTGAGACCATTCTTCAAGAAAAAACAGAAAAGGTGACTCTGTCCCATCTTCATTTGGTTCACCATTGACCAACTCAAGCCACCTTCTCTTCTGGTGACAGCCCCTTCACTGTTAAACACTTCAACTTCCACTCTCTATCGCCACCAACCAAGGCCAAACACAGCCACCATAAGCTCCTCTAACGCAGTCAACCCCACGCAACTTTTCCATTGTCCAGCAGCCCATAAGCTCCACGGTTCACAACAGTTTTAACAGCCCCCACAAGCAGTAGCAACCAGCTATATATAAAAAAAAAAAAAATAGGAGAAGAGATTCAACTTCAACAGAGCAGAGCTTTCTTTTTTGGCATTCATTTGCTGCTCTACAAGTGGGGAATCAAAAAGAAAATAGAGTAGTTTTCAGACATGGTAGGAGTCTCCTCCAAAATTAGCAACAATTACACCCAGGAGAAGATATAGATGTGGACTGAAAAATCCGATAAAAACTTCAACAGAATGTCAGAACAAAGCTTCCTTTACAGGTGTTGATTTGTTACACCGTAAATGAAAAATAAAAAAGGAAATAAAGGGTCAATGAAAAATTAAACAGGAGATAGAGGAGTGTTGATAGAATGTCTTGGAAAGCTGCAGAACACCAGGAAGCTGTGCTGTTGCATGTTGAATGAATTTTGTCAATGAAGATCTCTGCTGAATACTAAGATTTTAGAAATAAATCACTGATCATATTTGATCTGTTGTTATGCAATGTTTTTGAATTTTGAATTGTCTTAGTTTCCAAATAAAACTCTAACTCTATTTAAAAAGTATTCTGAGATCAATAATATTATTCTTCTACAAATTCTTCTTTTCGTCTGTTTTGCATATACTTATGTTCTGCAGTTAAAGAATTATAACCAACAAGGAGTTTCAAATTCAACTAGTACTGATACGAACCGTAGAAAAATTCGCTCATTCAAGATACATCTAATCCAAATTTAAATATAAAATTGAGTTTATCTCAATAAAAAACTAGCTTCTTCAAGCCAATAAACTAGCTTTAAGCCAATGATATTATAAATCATCCAATCACAATGTGAAAATAAATAAAATTATTAGTAAAGATTAGTTATTTCTTAAAAAAGATGAAGCTCAATTAAGAACTAAAAGATGAAATATGTTATTCTGCAAAATTTATTTTCTACAAATATTCTTCATAAAAGTCTCGTTTGTTTGCTGAAAAATAGTTTTTTTTAAAATAAATTTTGAGAAAGTGAATTCCGGGAAAGTGAATTATTTTCCGATGTTTGGTAGTGTAATGAAAAATAAGTTGGAAAACACTTTCCAGTGTTTAGTTATGTCATGGAAAATAAGCTGGAAAATAACTTATTAATGTTTTATTTTTTTCAAGATTATTAAAATAATGAGGAACAAATCTTACAAATTAAAAAGTTGAATGAGAATGAAATTGAAAAAAAATAAAATTTCATAAATTATCTCAAATAAAATAAATAATAATCAAAATAATAGAGATCAAATCTAAAAAATAAAAAAATTAAAAGATGAAGAAATTAAAATAATAATAATTAACATTTCATAAATTATTTCAAATAAAATAAGTAACAATCAAAAGAATGAGAACCAAATTTGATAGATAAAAAATTTCAATTAAAAAATGATAAGGGAAAAGCAAAATAAAACTGAGGACCAAAGTTAATATAAAAATTAAATTCTAAAGGATGAAATTAAAAAACAAATATTCAAAACAAAATATATATAGCAATCAAAAGTTTGAAGACCAAATTTGATATAATCAGCAAATAATATGACATTTCTAAATTTTTCACAACCTCCGGAACGTGTTTTCTGCACAAAATAAAAGGAAAATATTTTCCTGAAAACCAAGCCAAATAAGTATTTTCCGTTGACCGGAAAGTGTTTTCTGTTGACCAACTTTTCTAATGGCAAAGAAACACAGGAAAGTTTGGAAAATAGTTTTCCGAAAATCACTTTTCGGGAAACAAACGCACCCAAAGAGTACTAAGTAGCCTTACTTTTCCTAATGAGTCACACATAAATTCAATTCAAATAATAACTAAACCAAGTTAAAACTAACTCCAACTAATTAAAATAAATAAATAAACAAGTCTGAAACATAAATAAGTGTTGCCACACAGAAAAAGATAGATCAATAGCCCAACTAATTAATATAAGACAAGGTTGACTTTTCTCATAATATGCAAGCAACATGAAATCTTAATTTCAAACGAATGGTTCTCTCTCATCTTCATGAATTAGAAGAAATGTCATATATCAATGTAAAGGTATGAAAGTCTAGTTTTTAGCCCAATTGGAATGGCATCAACATTCGACATGTAGCTCTAGTTATGATCAAAACAGTAGCGAAAGGTTAAACTGTCCGATTTTAGTCTTCTTATCTCAATCCTTGTTTAATGGCCTTAGTTTCACCAACAAGCCCTTATTGAACATGAATTAGATTAATCAAGGCTTGCTCTTCATTATTTGTTACCTTCTTGAAGTCCATCTTAGCTATGCATCTTGAAGAAACCCATTGAAAGCTTCTTTTGCTACTGTTTTGATCATTAGTATTGACTGAGAAATCATTGACCAAAGTTGAATGATATTTGAAAATAACCACTTTTAATGGTTGGACCAGAACTAGTAGATGATGTGTTGCCTGCAACTATACAACTGCTTTTGTATATATATAAAAAGGTGAATGGTGTTTTTTCTACCTATTTTATGTCAAATAAAAAAGATTAATAGGCAAGCCCGCGATCCTGGCCTTGTAGGCCCAATTGCCTAACCATATTATTTATGGGTCATGATGCATGTTAGCCACCCAGGCCTAGACACCTGACCTTTTTTAGCTTTTTATTTTATTTTAATTGCAATTCATTAGGATAAATTAATCATAAATTTTTCTATATCATTTTACTAAATGTCATTTTAATGCAATCCAAACTACATCAATGATCCATTAGAAGTTTTAATTGGGTCAATTACAATATCAATGGTAAAGAAACTCAAAGATACATTTAATTAGCTTATTTAGAGAATTTGGGTTAGGGTGAGTTTTAAGGAGGCTACAACTCTAACAAGTAATGATCAGACCTTAATCAATCTAATATATGCAAGAAGAGCCTGATCCATCTAAAATATAGGCCTAATTATTTTGCAATGGTGAGCTAATTAATATTGGCATTAAAGGTGGTTTT
>Ga0325402_1000455_pt1 | contig 28245 bp, 20 predicted proteins | sample PopdelMetagenome_22_FD_207212 | JGI IMG/M metagenome (GOLD analysis project Ga0325402, IMG submission 207212) | Populus deltoides microbial communities from Bellville, Georgia, United States - Xylem-PdKOR-R3 | ecosystem: Host-associated > Plants > Phyllosphere > Stem > Wood/Secondary xylem... | reverse complement strand
AGATCATTTGGACTTCTAGAACTCGAGATATGGGTTGAACACTGAACAATGTCTGGGCTGCAAGACAGATTTGAACTTTTTCATTGTTGCTACAATTTGGACTTGAAAACGGCCTTGTTAAATCTTGGGCTCCTTATGAAAGTTGTAGGCCTATGTCTTAGCTTTCCTTCCATACAAGGTAGACCTAAATCCGAGATCTACAGCTCCCGATATGACCCGATTACCGAACAATGTTCCAGTTTGGACTGCACCAATCATCTCTTTTCTAAGTTTAGCCATCTCTTTGTCCTTTCAATTTCAGTACTTCAACTCATCAATCAATTCTTTCATTTATGTGATAGGCCTGTATTTAAAATGAACATTTACCATAAATTAAAGGTATCTTATATTATTAGATATGTTATTATAAAACATGCTTTAGTTAAGGAGTTATTGATACTTCAAGTGTAAAATGATGATATAAAACCTTGATAAAAATGCACTTTTAAGTACTAATCATCCAGCACATGCCATTGATGACAGTACAGCACATGCTAACGGTAGAAAACTAGGGGAGCCTGAAAATGATGCTAGAGGAATACATGAATATTAGCTTAATAGAGAGTTTTTGAAGCAAGAAACCCAACCAACCCCTATCTCTGCAGTACCTGAATCTCCTACTTAGAACAGTCATGAGGTAAGCTCTCCCATTGTCCCTCCATATACTGTTAACTTAAATACTCATATAGAGTATGTGTTATCTTTCAGGCACAACAAAGGAAAGCCACCTAACAGGTACTCCCTGATACAGAAGAAAGACGATCCAAACTCCCCATCACTAATTATGTGAGCACTCAACATCTATTTGATCCGATTTAGAACTTCACCAAGACATTATCTTCTTGTCATACTCCAGATAATATAGAGGATGCTCTAGCCGATTTTAAATGGGCACAAGCTATACAAAAAGAGATGGAAGCCTTACAGAAAAATAATACATGGAAGTTGATACCGCAACCTGAAGGAAAGAAAATAATAGGGTGTAAATGGGTATTCTCCATTAAATACAAAGCTGATGGATCAATTGACCGATACAAAACAAGGCTAGTGGCGAAAGGATTCACACAGACATACGATATAGATTATGTAGAGACATTCTTTCCAATTGCTAAATTAAATACTATCAGAGTTTTACTATCTCTTGTAGCAAATCTAGACTGGCCACTACTTCAGCTTGATGTAAAGAATGTCTTCCTCCATGGTGACCTTGAAGAAAAGGTTTATATGGATATCCCACCAGGCTTTATATCATCTTCATGAACTAGAGTTGTGTGCAAGTTGGAGCGAGCTCTATATGGATTAAAACGATCTCCTCGAGCATGGTTTGGGAGTTTTAGCTCAGTTGTGAGAATGTATGGCTTTGTTCAAAGCAATGCGGCCCACACTCTCTTCCTGGAGCATCGAAAAAAGAAGGTGACAACCCTAATCGTCTATGTAAATGATATGATTATCACCGGGGATGACACTGAAGAAATTTCAAGACTACAAGAGCAATTATCAGCCGAGTTTGAGATGAAGAATCTAGGTGGACTTCAATACTTCTTGGGAATAGAGGTGACAAGGTCACGGAGGGGTATATTCTTGTCCCAAAGAAAGTATGTGATGGATCTACTTTCTGAGGTAGGATTATTAGAGTGCAAACCAGTAGATACTCCCATAGTTCAAAATCACAAACTCACAGAACACACAGACCAAGCACCAATGGATAAAGGACGATACCAAAGGCTGGTGGGAAAACTTATTTTCTTGTCACATACTCGCCCTGATTTTGCTTATGTCGTAAAAGTTGTAGGCCAATTTATGCTTAATCCAAGCGAAGAACATGTGAATGCAGTGATTTGAATACTTTGATACTTCAAATCCACACCAGGAAAAGGTCTAATGTTCTCTAAAAATGACTACTTGGATGTTAAGGGATACACAGATGCAGATTGGACAGGGAGTGTTCTATATAGAAAATCCACGTAAGGGTACTTTACATTCGTGGGAGGAAGCTTGGTTACATAGAGGAGCAAAAAGCAAAAAGTGATGGCTCGGTCAAGTGCTGAAGCCGAGTTTAGGGGGATGGTAAAGGGGCTTTGTGAACTACTAGGGCTTAGAATGTTACTAATGGAAATTGGCTACGGTCCCAATATGGAGATGAACTTATTTTGTGACAATAAGGCTGCAATTGATATCTCACAAAATCCTATTCAGCATGATCGAACAAAACACGTGGAGATAGACCAACATTTTGTTAAGCAAAATCTTATAAAGAAGATTATCCCTTTTTTTTTGTCAAATCAAAAAACCAACTAGCAGATATACTGACAAAGGTAGTTTCTAGTAGATTTTTTCATGACTCCCTTGACAATTTGGGCATTAAAGATATCTATGCACCAACTCAAGGGAAAATGTTAGTATTGTTACTCATTTTGGACCCCACGTGTTGAAGATGGTGTGTACCCCTTTTAAACCGAGTGCATGAGTTTAGCTCATGTTTGCTACAAGATTGACAAAAGCAGAGAAGGAAGAAATGTTTGTCGAATCTTGTTTGAGCTGTTTTTTGCTCTCTTTATCCTTCTCCTTTGCTGCCAAAATCATCAGGTTTCTTAGAGTGACTAGGAGTCTTCATAATGTTAAATTTTTTCCTTCTTTATCTTGTTTTTAAGGTTGGATAAATCCCTCGGAATTTACAGTAAAAAAAACTGATTTTGTTGTTGTCGCAATTTTTTGTTCCAACTTAAGCTCTGATTCTAACTTGGTTTCATACGATATCTGACCATCCTAGCTATATTTTATCACTCGTGACATGTTGAAGAATTGACCTACACCTTTATTGGGTCCTAGGACTCACTATTCTTATGGCAGACTCTCAGTCAGATTTAAATGCTCGGCATTGTCAGTTTCTGAATTAGATCAAGAGATCCTTTTTGACCAACCAGATTGCTGCCAGATTCTGTTCTCTAAAACGATTTTATCTCACTTTGAATCCCTCATCAAAGTTGTAGTCCTAGATGCATAGATGAATTTGGGCTTTTTAATTGCATGATTTCGATATCAGAAGCTCAAGATATTCCCATTTGAATATCTAATGTGAAAGCAGAGAATCCTACCGCGAGAAGGGTTTAGCCCAAGTTCGCAAGCTTGATTCGAAGGATTTTTTTTTTTTGACCAAGGACTAAATTGAAGTGCTAAAATGAGGTATTTAATTGAAGAAGGATATTGGAAGCTGGAAAGGGGGGCTAGATCATCATAAATGACGGGATTTCTACCACACCGAATAAGGAAAATAAGACTTTGCAGCATGCACCCTTACCCATCTGATTTCTTTCCTTTTTCTTTGCAAATTTCCTACTGGTTTCCATGTTTCTCTTGCTGGATTGGAAAGCTGCAGACCATGTTTTTATTGCCTCATTTCAAAGGAAACAGCTGGTGTCTCATGGTCCTAGCTATGGAAGGAAAGAAAGGAGTTGTACCACCCTCTTGATCACTGGAAACTAATTGCTGAAATCAGAATAGAAATCGAAATATTTTAGTTTTCTTTTGCGTTTTTTTACTACGAATCAGCAGGGATTTGCATCCTAAAATTAATGCATTGAATCTTTCCTAAATAAAGATATATTAAAACTAGATATAAGCCACCTCTAATAACCTAGAAAAAAAAAGGGGTAGGAGAAAAAGAGAGGCAGGCAGCAGGAAAAACAAGAAAGAGCAAAGAACACAGACTCCACCAGCACATCACAGCTTCAGCGTCATTTGTTTTCGTCCGTCAGTTACCAGTAACCAAGGAGGCACGCGTGAGCTGTTTCTCGGTCTTTTGTTTCATTTCCTGCAAAACAGGATCTGCAGTTGTTTCTTCCCTAGTGCTCCAGCTGCGAGAAAAGCATAGGCTTTAGGGACCCTTACGTTCTTTTCTCTTCTTACGCCTGCTGGAGGAAAGGTTAGCCGGCCATGACTTTGTCTTTTTTTTTTTGTAATAGAGCATGCTTCCAGTTATTTTTCCTTGCTGTCTGCGGGGGATGAGTAAGGCGGGTCTTAAGTTTATGAAAGATTGGGTTTGTGAGGTGAACACTGTCACTGGATTCTATTGAATAGAGCATGCTTCCAGTTTTATTTTTCCTTGCTGTCTGCGTGGGATGAGATAGACGGGTCTTAAGTTTATGAAAGAATGGGTTTGTGGCGTATGAACACTGTCACTTGAACGGTTGCTTTAAGTTTATTTTTCCTTCCAGTTTTTTTTTTTTAGTTGAGTTGGCTTTAAATTTTTTTTAGTTGCTTTAAGCTTCTTATAAATCTTTAAATATATGTGACAACTGGTTAACTTTTATTGTGATATTTATGTTTAATTGTGATGCTTATGTTTTGATAAATAAAATAAAAATTTTCTTGTATGTTGCACACGGCTAATACCCTAACATGTTTTGAACGTATTTTTTTATTAAAAAAAACAAATATTTGAAGTTTCGAAAATGTGTTTTCGCATGGATTTCTTAAACATAACAAAAAAAATTATTTTCTTGCATTTCTGGATTTTATAACATGTTTGTAAAACTCCAAAGGGTATTAGCCAATATTCCAAAAAATACAAAATTTTTATATTGGGGGGAATTCATCTATTATTCACCATTAATGTTTGGATAAAGAAATCCCAAAAGGATGAATATCCAAAATATTTTTGGGAATAACTTGTTATTGTTCACTATTAATATTTGGATAAAAAAACCCTCAGTGGTAAATATCCAAAAATAATTTTCTATAAATAATAAGTCATCACACATTCTTGAAAGAAGCCTTGATTATAATGAAGGACATTTTAATTTTTTACTCCATGGTTTATGAGTCATGAGAGTATGAAACACTAAGGCAAAAATAAGCTTTTAAAGCGCCCTGAATTTCCTTATATTTCTAAATTTTTGTTCCTTTTCCTTGCGATTTACGAGTCGCAAACACTTGAAATAATAAGGGAAAAATGAGCTTTTAAAGCACATTGAATCTCCTTAGATTTCTATCTTACCCATCTCATAAATCATAGGTTATAAATTTAGTCTGAATCAAACACAGATTTTAAGAGATCTGTATTGGTTCTTCTTGATACTTTGTAGACATATCTAAAGGTGTGATCCATGTTGACCAAGGGTTTTTTCTTTTTAGATTTTGAGTCCAAGTTTGTTCATCTTAGCAAACTTATCCTAGGAAAACTGATGGGATTAGAAAACACCAACACCATAGCAATTATAAGACAAACCAAACATCAAGCAGCTTACCTTAAGTAGGGCGTACTAGGGGTGTTAATATCTTCCCTTTATGCAATCAGTCACTTACCTTAAAATCTCTGAAAAACCAGTTTAGGGTTCCTAGTGATCATAATACTAGGTAGCGATTTCTAAATATTAAAAAAAAATTCTAAAATCAATCGAGAGTCACCACGACGACGCTCTCCGCCGCGAGGGTGCGGCAGTTAGCATGAGTCATTAGAATTATAATGAAATAGAAACACCAATTGTATATATTAACTCCAGTATTTCCAAGCTTCAATCTAGGAGAGGGCTGCTATGTAGAGTGGAATAGTTAAAACATACCTCTCTCCCCTATATATATATATATATATATATATATATATATATCTTTAGGTGCTTAAGGCAATTGACGAGAGAAGAAACTCACAAAGCTGGTGAGGGGGCAAACCACATTTTCCATCCAAGCTATTGTCTTTGAAATGGAGGTACTGCATCTATCTCATGCTCTATATGATTAATGGATTTTGCTCGGTATAGTATATGCGATTTCCTTCTACTCCTGCACCTTCCGAGACGATGCAGTAATGGGCTGATATTTGCTCTTTCACTGCACTGCAATAAGTTGCTCTGTTACTTCTGCCAAGTAGCACTTTCGTTCATCATCATCACCAAAATAATAATCCCAGCAGGGGAGGTAGATGATTTGAGATATCTTTGAAGAGGTTGAGTTTAAATCATCAGAAAGACACAAATTTCCATCAGAGTCCATGAGGCAGAACCGTCCATTACAGTTTGCCATATCTTCATGCCGCCGACAACGACAAGATTCAATAAATCTCCAATTTTTGTCGTCTCCGATCTTGCAAAAAGTCACAGCTTCTACTTCTTCGTAATTAAGGATCATAACATAGCATGGCAGGTTACTCGAGGATGGAGTAGAATAAAAGAAAGCTTCCAGGGTGGGCCGGTGAGATTTGGAATTCCAGTCATTATAACCAGAATGATTAGTGGCAGGAGGGAGTGCTAGTTAGAACCAATATAAGCAACATTTTTTTTCTGAAACAAGGACAACGGTTCTAGTTTGGGTAGGCTTGAAAGGTATAGGGAGTGATCCATAGAGGAGAAGACTTTACCTGTGTCATGGGCGAGAAACGGTGTATTTGGGAACCACCATTACAGGAGCTCTAATCAGCAATCACAAAGCCTGAAATAATAGGTGGCTAGGTACTGCAGGACCTTGTAAAGGAACCGAATTCGAAGTTGAAGAATCGATGCTGCAAAGACTGAAATTATCTAGACTATTTACAGCTTAAAAGTTTGCAGGTCAAATCAAACAAGAGTTTGACGAAGAGTTATTGCTCCACATCAACGTGCGGGAGGGATCTAGCTAGGGTTTCAAGAATTTCTTACAGGTGGGGATACATTTATGGAAGTTTCCTTGTCAACAATACGGGTCAACAATTGCAATAAAGAGACTGAATTTCCTGATTAATTAAAAAAGATTAATTAGGAAACAGAAACTGCCAATGGAAGAAAGTCTACTTCTTCAACTTGTGTAACAATAGAAAAAGAATGATGTACATTTTAATTTAGGCTTCAATGAAAAAACTACTAGGCTCTGCCATCACCACATCGCTCGTATAACCAAACTCATCACAATTTCTCTGCTATAGAATTTTTGGATGTTAAATAGCCAGGAGCTAACCACCAAACAAAGCAACAACTATAACTCTAGAAAGTAATCTAACTATACCTCGTGCTGTTCCTCCTGCCCCACCACTTCTTTTTCACCCTATCAAGGGCACCTTCATCAGTTCCGAGCTTGTTCAAAATCAACTTTGTTTCCCGTAGTCTCGATCCATAATCCTTCTTCCAAGCTTCAAACATCTGCTTTAACCGTCTGAGCTCTCGGTCAGCATTCATACTTGCATCAACCTGACCAGATTTTACCTCTACCAAGAACTTGGCATCATCTCCAAAGACTTGACTCCTCTGCTCAAATTCTTCAGCTAAACGGCTTATAACACTCAAGCCCGCACTAATTGGTCTCACACCGTTATTTTCTTGACCCCTATGGTTACTTCCTGTATCCCAGCTAAAGTCTCTCTCTTCGCTTGCGTTGACTGATGCATCAGAATTTCTCTCAGAATCATCAACAGATAGGCTCTTCTTTGCAATGGAGAGGCTGGATTGTAGGGATCTCATCTGTTTCTGCCACATTTCTTCCATGGACTTCATTTTTAACTCATATTCAGACCAGCGGCTCTCATATTGTTGGAGCCGTTGGTGAAGGATGTCATTCTCCTCCTCTTTCTCTTTAAGAGCAGCCTCAGCTTTGAGAACTCGTCGCTGTAATTCAGCAAGATAAGATGCCTTCATGAGCACCTCATCTGACTCATTGCCCTGTTGAGAACTTGTAATTGTTTAATATCTCAACTGTAAGAATACAAGAGGCTCTAATATGAACAGTGTCTTCTTAGGAAAGAAGGACCAAAGCTAACCTAACGAATAATCACCAAAGATATTTACACCATTAAATACTGTTTCAGTCAGCCAATAAAGATCACCCTCTGGGTTTCACAATGGGGGAGGGCAACACAGTAGTGTCCTATAAAATTAAGCCCATATGATAGTTAAGTGACAGGCTGCATATGATCCATCCTTGGAACTGGATCCTCATCTTCATTATATACATGTAGATTTTACCAGGAATTCATAAAATTAAGCTCTTGGTGGGGGATAGAGCAGAGTCCTTAGGAGAAGCAACCAGACAGACTGGGATATATATCTACATCAATTTAATATAGTATACTCACAAATCACATGTATGGAAGATAGATACAACGATAGGTGCACATACATGAGACGAGAAATTATCAATCGCAATCTCATTTGATGCATTGCTCTGTTATGATATCCCTCAAGCTTCTTTTTCAATAGTAAAAGGTTGCAATTGAGATACATACAGATAGATATAGCAAGTTCAATATAAATAGAAAACAAAAAAATACAAAAACAAATCAGGATTCTATCAAATAGGGAACTAATGACAACAAAATTGGAAGCAAGATCAAATTAGCAAACGAGTGATAGTTATAATGGGTGCACAGGAAAAAGAAGATGGAATAGGTACCTTAGTTGCCCCAGATTTCAATAATCCTACATCACCTGAAAATCTTCTCACCAACCATCCACGGATAACTGCAGCATAGCACAGACAATTTCATGAATAACAGACAGACCATCTTATTAATAAAAGCAAAGCAGCTTGGTTTAAACATTTCCAAACAGAAAATGTACTGAAACCAACTAGACCACAACCTCCAGGAACCCAACCCAGAGATTGTTCCTTGCAAACTCTGATCTCAATCATTCAGATGAGCAAAGATATCTGACTTTACCGCAATAAACTCACAAGTCCAGGACAGAACTTATGAATACCTGATTGTATCAAGATTGATGCTTGATGCATGTTTTTGTATTTTTTCCTACAGATTGTGCTTTTGATGTGTCTTTGTATAACAACAGCAGCTCTATGTCTTTGTTGTAAGACTGCATATTCCTTTCTGAATTTCTCTCCACGAACAACTGTAAGAAGGAATAAATAAGTCATCATCACAGGCATACTTACATATAATTTATGTTTACTTTTACAAGTATGACAATGGCTTAAAGTAAACAAAGGTTCACATTAGAAAAGAGAGGGTAATACATGACTGAAGAGCACAAACTCCTCTTCTGAGCACCCTGAGGTAACTGCGAGCTTGGTGCCCTCTGAAACAGCTTTGAACACATAAAATACCATGTAGAGTGCGGTTTCTTGTATCCTCAAGCACACCAATCTGCATAAAAAGTACGAGATGAGCATAAAGGTTTAACAATCATGTTTGAAAGTAGGTTGATAATAATCCATGGTATTTATCCCAGGAAAAAAAAAAGTTCTCAAAACCATCTAAAGAAGCCATGTATGATAAACATCTAATAGTTATTTGTATGTATGTCTGTTCGTATGCATGTAGGTTTCCATGTGTTTTGTGTGCATATGCAGATTCTCCATTTCACCTGTCCTGTTCGGAAAAATAATTTTGTGTAGCCAACTTGATACATCTCTGGCATGATATCGAACTGATGAAGAATTGCAACTGAAACACTGAGTGGATCTTGAGAAGCTATATTTTCCAGCAGAAGAAAACCATATCTGATGCAAAAATCGGGTCAGGCAATAAGCATCCCAAAAGCAAAATGAGATACAAAACACTATGGAATCAGACAATTCTGGAAGTTGTCACATAAGTTGAAAGAGTAATTTTCTTTACCTTCTGGCAAATTTCTGATGTGACATTCTGGTAGGAAATCCACACCTTGATATACGAACTACTTCTAGAACTCCGCAACATCTCAGTTGCTGCAATACAAGTCCTTGCTCATATGACCCAGGAGAAGGAGAGTTGTTAGGCTTTATACAACGTATGAAATGGGGTGTTGTGTTCTCTAGACGTTGCATCAATTGGAACAGTTGGCCCTATACACCAAAATGCTAGGTTAATAGAATTATTGGGACAAGCAGAAGCTAGATTGTTACCTAGCATTCACTCATCTGTGCTTAACACATCAAATATAAAAGCCTAACCATTCAGATGTAAGGGGAAACATGCAAGAGAATAATGATAATCCCTTTTTTTACCATTAACAGCAACATACATCTGATTTACAGGAAACTTTTCAAAGCACTACCATCAATAATACAAGTGTTGATTAAGAACAAACTCTTTCTCAACTGATCCAAATTAAAAAGAAACAAGTTTCCTAACTATCAGGATTGAACAGTTCATATTCTTGATCATCACAAATCAATATCTGATAAATAATGGCTTACAAAACCCTTTTCTTGATAGTGAACAAAACCTTGTATCATTAGGCAACGAAAATAAAAGAAAAATAATTCATGGCCAATGTAAACCTTAGGGCATCCCAGTTTTAGGTTTGGGTACAGACAACAGAACGTAATATACCTTAAATTTTGTTGCAACACTTAGCTTTTGTGAATCTGCTCCACCTGCTTTATATAAATGACCAACTATAGGTTTCTCAGTTTGTGTAAGCATATTGGAAGCAAAAATCTGGGGGAGGTGGCATGAACATGAAGAGAGAAGCTGGATAGAGTCCAAGTGTAATAAGTCTCTATTCTTCTCCAGAAATCCAGTTGTATCATAAGTAACCTGAAATTCAACACAGTGACAGCATTAAATGAGGTAGCCTTTTCATAACCAAAAGGTCATGGCACCTACATTGTTAAATCACTTTAAACTTAAGGGAAACTAAAAGAATCAGAAGCACAGTCGTCCACAGCTGGCTGGGTCACACTAACAGTAAAAGGGATCTGAACAATAGCATTCTTTCAAACAGTGCCATATCAAATTTGTTGGTCAATTTTGACCATTATAAGCACTTGAGTCACAACAAAAGGAAAGCACAATGGACTATTTGTTGACTGAAAGGCCAATACCTCGCCAGCATAATGGCTGACACTGAAGGCCTTGCCTCGCTCTCCTCTGAAACAAGAATTAGAGTTCAAATGCTGTTTAAGCTTGTTGGCAAATGTCAAATCTGTGCCATTTGGAAAGGTGGACTCCTCATCCAGTAATGATAATAAGCCCAAAGGTTTCTGCATAAAAGATAAAAGGTTCAGGTTGTACAAATTCAAATTTCAAAAACAGATGAAATTTGAGAGAAGTCTAGAAATTCCTGCATAAAAGATAAAAGTAAAGTTGTCTAAACTATGAAACTTGAGCATTAGAACTAATGCAGAAAACAAATTTAAGAAACCATTTTTACTGTGCACGATCATCCACATTTGTTAATTTTAATTTGTCAAACAAAAAGAAGAAAGTCTCATTGTATCAGGTTTTCTATACCTCTATTACACAAACTAGAAAAAAAAATATATGAGAAATACACTCGTGATAAGAAGGGAGTCCGCTTAAATAGCTTTTCTTGAGAGTTTCTTAGAACTCTAAAAAAAACACGTTTTGTATTTCTTTTGCTGACCACGTCAAGAAACTATCCCATTTGCACCTCAAGACCTCAGCTGACTTGTAAGAAGACAGGGTATGAAACTTGCATTCAACATTGATGGAACCCCTATCCTTCTCAAGATATGCAAAATTGGTTAACCATAGAAATAACCATCAGGTTTGAATATAGTCCACAAAATTGGTTAACCATAGAAATAACCATCAATTTAATTATCATATCAAGGTATATTCAACAGGCTCGAAACAGCAATATTACAATAGAGGTACATGTTTCTATTTCCAACACTACAATTCAAAGAAACAAATAAAAAGCACAAATGAAACATTCTAGCGAGTTACTCTGTACCTTTTCAAAAAGATTGAGACAGTCTTGGTTATCTTCAAAGTCAACCTTGGCCCAGTCAATGCCATCTTGTATGTATTCCTGGAAGACAAGAACATCTTGTAAACACATGCACTGAAAATGTAGTAATGCATCCTAATTTCTTAGGCTACAGAAGCTCAAAAGCCTAGTACTGTGTCATGTATAGATGTTGAAACCACTACTAATCCATCATAATGATATGTCAGAATTTTTAACCTTTTTTTCCCCCAAGAAGACAGAAGTTTTGTTTTTTAACAAATAGGAGAATTCCAGAACTCACTTTTGGATATTGAGGATCAATGAGTGAAATTTTAAGACATCCCTCACCCATTATTGCCTTGAGTTCAACTATGAAACCAGGAGTATTGTAAGATGTTTCAAGATACTTACCTCCTGCTCCAACTTGAATAAATGACGGTTGAAGTGTTGCTGTAATCTCTCATTCGCATAATTTATGCAGAATTGCTCAAAACTATTTCTCTACAGGTACAGTAAATAGCATAGAATGCCATATATCAAAATTCAACTCACAAACAGAGAATATCACAGTAGGATGATGACTAAACTCACTTCAAACGATTCAAATCCATAAATGTCAAGAATGCTGATGGATCTGCCGGTTCTCCTTTTACCAACTGCAAGTGATTTGTTGACTTGTTCAACAAGCCAATCAAACAAGCAAGAATATATCGACTTTGCCAGAGCATCTCTTGTATCAATTGCCTGAAAAGTAGAAGAAAAAATTGCTCATAACTGAATGTCTTTATGCACTCCATGGAAAATTAATATTAACAGGAGCTCAAGTAAAGACCTTTGCATTCATGCATATCTATATGTTTTTAAAATTCAATTAACTTTCAAATAGATACCACCTCCAGACAGACTGCAGGGTGGTCCAATATTACAGTTTTAAAGGTGAAAGTTTGAAAAGGATGTTGGTGCTTGTTTAGATCCGTCGCTTATGAGAGGCAAGCATATACTTGTTGCCTTGCTATATATGCAAGTGTAAGTCAAACGCAACAGTGAGTTTCCCCTTAAATATCTAACTATAGAGAAGGCTGATTTTTGACATTTTCTCACCTGTGATAAGGTTAGCTTTTGGACAATTGTATCATTTCCAACCCTCATCTTGCGAGTAGATAAAGCCAGCTTAAGCTCCCCAACATTACATCCAATCAATTTTGCAACAGTGGTTAGACCTGAACATGATAAAAGCAAGCCTCAGTGCAACAATTTGACCACATGCTGATGACACCATACCAAATAATTTCCAAGGAAAAAGAAGAAAACGGAGTTTGATTTGCCTCTAGAAACAAGCACAATCACTCTTTAAGTATCAATAAGATCAAATATAAGATGCTGTTGGAACTAATACAACATATAATAGTTGCATTTCATCCTCACAAAATAACTAAAACAGAAAAATGAAACAAACAGAAATAGCATTATTGCAATTATTGCATGTTTCATTACTTGGGAGTTCAGCATTTTAATTACCATTGCCAGCCTGTTTTAATTACTGTGCGAAAATCTAATCCTTCATGACTATATTTTTCAAACCATCCATGACTAGCAACATAAGTTCAGCTGTTATTCATATTCAATGTCCATGTCGATGCAGGGTGGCCAATCAATCAAAGCAACTCTTCTCTAGATTTACTTCTGAACATTATTACTTTTTCAAGAGAAAAAGTCAAGAGAAATATTATTTTTTTCCTAATAGTGAGAAACAATGGATATGCTGAATTTAAATATGTTAATCATCCAATTTTTGAAAGCATCTTACCTTCATCTGCCATAGGTTCAACATGATTTTCATTATCAACAACAGAAAATGAGACATTTCCAAGCCACAGCACTGCAGCAAGCATTGCAAATACACTCTCTTGGTTTTCCTTGCTGACATGAACAATATCCAGAGCTTCCTGAAAAGTTGTAGCAGCTATAAGCAAGTTGGCATGCAAAACCTCTAATCTCAACATAAAATCGAAAAAAAAATTGACGATTAAATGCAACTATGCAAGAAAATGGGAAGCCAAAAACAAACCATAACAGCATGGAAGCGTTCAGCATCATCAACCCCAGTAATTGTGTAGCAATTGCTCTGCCTTAAATATTTATATTCACTTGCAATCTTCAAGTTTATTTTCTCTGTGCTCATGAAAGAAACAGCAGAAAGGAGGTAGGATCATTTGTTATTATTACATAGGAATCAGTATATTTGGATGCTTTTTTTAAAGAAAGGAACTTGGTGCGCTCTTAAAATATGCATCAAAATTTGAACACATTGAGAAAATATATGGCAGTACATACCTCTTAGTTTTGGTGAAGCCCCAGCACAAAGCTGATAAAATATATGATATGACCTCTCACCCTCCATGCATTGGACCACTCTGGACTGTTTATTTAATAGATTAAATTGGCAACTCAAAAAAATGATGAAGGCAATATGAAAGAGGAATAGAAAATTACCTTTTCCAGTAAAACTGTGCACCAAACAAGAACGAACATAGATTCATAACTCAGTCAGTAACAGAAATTTCAAAAAAGTGAACAGGAAAATATATCCAACATCATTGAAGTGCATCAGTAATCTGAGAAATCTTACATGTTTGAATTTTGGCACCTGATATTTTTCCTGTTTCACTAAAGTGGATTTCAATCAGCTTTCCCTGCAACATGTTCAGAACAAGTATTGATAATTAAAATTAAATTCGGGATGAAAATAATAACTGTCATCCCTCAATACCAGTAGGTTAACCTAAAGAGTAAAGAACACTGTGATGTTTCAAACAAAGAACATGGAGCTTACAAAGCGACTTGAGTTGTCATTCCTCAATGTCTTGGCATTACCAAAGGCTTCTAGAATAGGATTGGTTTTCAATATTTCATATTCTATCCCACTGCCACCACCAAGAGCAGCCAAATATTGCATTGCTATCTTTGCTGTCTCTGTTTTTCCTGCTCCACTTTCACCACTGAGGCAACAAACAAATGGAATCGAACTCAGATGTGTACAAGGAATGTTAATAAAAACACTATAAACTTGTGCTTCTTTGGTATGTCATGTTATGTGCCATTTATTGGATGATATGCATCATGTGTACTGTATCATTTTGAGAAAGTGATAAACTGGTTAAAAGAACACAAAAGGGAGGCACGTGCTAGTATAAATCCAAAACCATCCAAAAACTTCTAGATCATCAAAATCCAAAACACACAAGACAAATGAAAGTGAGAAGTACACGACCAAGCAGAGTTCAAAGGAAAGATAGAATTTCTTCCTCGATTATACTCCATCTGATAGCGTGAGTCACTCAAATAAAATAATCACAAGGACTTTGCATACCCAAAGAAGACAAGAGAAGCAATAAGTCCATGAGCAGACAATGAGGCTAGGTTAGCAGAATCTATAACCCATTTTTTCAGTGGATGGGCTATTTCTAACACCGCTGGGATGCAAGGAAGTTATCATAGTTAAAGTTCATTACGTTCTCCAGTAGCTTCACCCCTTTTTCATGGCCTTTGTTATATACTGCAAATTATTTAGTCTTGTATGTTAACAGTGAACACTATATCATATAATAACAAAAGCAGAACTCTGGTCACCACAAGGATAACGAGATGGTATCTCTCTAGATGTTATTTCCAGATGAACATCCACTAAACCTTCAACATGAACATTGACATAGGTGTGAAATACACATGGTTTCAACTTGTCATATAAACTATCTACAACATGCCACATTATGAGTCCCTACTCAAACTGCCTAGAAGCAAACAGCATGAGGAACAATTAATTGATAAGCTATTAATTGAAGAAGCACCTTCAAAAAAAAAAATTAATTACTCACACTTTACTAACCTTATAATGATAGATTGATTTACTTCATCTGGAGAGAGAGGAAAAAAAAGAATAAGAACTCTACAAAATATGACAAATTTCAGAAAGTCACAAACCACCAGAAACTCAATCTTTCAGAATATATGAAAAATTAAACCACCTCGTATCATTTCCCGGATGGCCGTGTCTGTAATGGCATACACATGTGGGCTCTCCATAGATTTATTCTTATATGCTTCAATGTAATTATTTCCATATAAAGGAACTTCCTTAAAAGGATTGATGGCTACCAGAACTGGCCCTGCTTTTGTCTAAATTGCACTCAAAAGAATTAGGGGAAATCAGTATTTCACTAACTGATTCAAAACCAAATATAATACTAACACAAACACTTACATAAATCATATCACGATTGTATCTATACTGAAGATTGTACAACACTGATGGCTCATTTAGGTAACTAAGTTGCATGAGATCATCTACACCATCAAGGATATCAGGATTTGCTGGCACAAGACTTTCAGTTTTCACCTTTAAAACCTATGATTTGAAACGCAAGTCAAATTAAAACATCCCTAACTATTTATACCACAAAAACATCTTAAAAAATTTTCTGAAAATTTCACTTACTTTTCCATCAGGGAGAGAAATAGTAGACTCAGTCCCTGAAGTTGATAAAATCTTCCCCAGCTCCCAATTCCCATTAGGAAGTTGAAACCAAGATTGAAGTTTCTGAAATGGTAAACTTTAACATAGGTAACAAGATCAATGAATTGAATGCTAATCAATCAACTTAAATCCGAATAGCTTCATCATAATTTAGTATCAACCTCCACAGCCTCTAGATAAATATGCATCCAAAACTGCAAGAATTTAGCCATAATCAGACCAAAAACTAATCCCATTCATGCAAGGGTACCTTGTTTGTAGCATAGGAGCTGGTATCAGACCACCTGCGTTCCCTGCGAGATGCTGATATCGAAGGCAAAGGCATAACCACAGTGTCCAAATCTTCATCACCCACAGAAGGCCTTTGTTCAATCAAGATAGCAGTCCGACTATAAGGTGAATCCTCACTGACATCATTGCCAACACTATCCTCAGCTCCCTCAACAAGGCCATTCCCTATATCATTTTTTTCTGGAAAACTCAAACAGACTGCATTGCTATTTAATGATTTCACATCCACAGATTTTTCCAATTGTTCAGATGTTGGCGAACCCATGAACATAAAATCAACCGGCAAAGATTTGATCGACTCTAGAGAAGGCAAGACCTGGGATTTCGGTAACATTTTCTCTGATCCTGACGATTGAGTTCCAACAGATGCCATAAGATAAAGGATCAATTAAAAGACTAACTTTTTAGCTTTTTCACCCTAAAAAAACGTCTTATCACAAGGCCACACTTTAAAACTTATTTGGATACAGCTTGATGGAGGGGACCATAGTTTTAGAAACCAGCCCTAGTGCTCCCTCGATACTTAGTCACCACCATTCACAAGCTGAACACCTTAAAAAATCTATCCAAGTCCTTCAAGTAACCCAAAAAAGAAAAATCAATACAACCCTTCACAAGCAGATACTTCTCACAGATCCTAAATAAATAAAAAATGGTTCAATTCTTCAAATTCCTCTCCGTTCTTCAAACTTGAATTACTAGAAAACCGCTCTAGTTTCTGCAAACATTAAGCAAGTTAACAAACTTTTATACCTTCCTTGACCACAAATTTCACTTACAAGGTTAAAAAAGACAACAATGCTTGTAAGACTTGACTTGTATATGCTTTTAAGCAAGGTACCAAAATTTATAATTAAAAAAAATAATGAAAAAGATCAAAACTTGAACATTGAAGTTTGAAGTTTCAATTTTTCTCCATTAGAGACCAAAAAACAAAATAATAAGTAAATCAAAGAACCGAACTTCTCTCCAATTTCCCTCATTTTCTTCCCACTTAAAAGCAAATAAAATGTGCTGAATCAAACCGATCTAATATCCAAACTCACATTTTCAACCCACTAACATTCACAGTAAGAACCAGAAATCTCAACTCCAAACTTAACAATTTGAAAATAAAAAACAGAAGGAAGCATCTCTTCGCGTACCTTGAAATGGTCTAAACTGGGTCTTGTGAGGAAACAAAAACCCTTCTCAGTAAAGCAAAGTAAGTCAAAGCTGGCAGATCGATCTCAAGAAAAAGAAGAAAAAAAAACCTCACTACATACAAAAAAAAGTGAAGTGAAACAGTGAAAAATGAAGCTCTCTTTTTCTATATAAAAAGAAAAGGCCAAAAACGTAACAGCTCAATAGCAGAAACAGCAACTGTAGGTAGAGAGAGAGAGAGAGAGTGTTGTTTGCTCTGCGAGAAAGTGAGAGAAATTTAGTAGCAAAATAGAATATTGAAATGGGAGGAGGAGGCAGAGGCAGGCAGGCTTGTGGAGAAGAAGCAGCTTTTTCTCTGCCTTTCAAATAAAATAAAAATAAAGAGAGGAAACCAAGAAAGCTTCTCTTTAAAAAAAAAAAAAAACAAATTGAAGTATTTTACTTGATTTTTGAATTATTATTTTTTTAATTTTTTCGTACCAAACGAATGTAATGGGCCTTTTGGCATGATTAGGAATACAGTATAGAATGTTTTGTAATAAAATAATATTTTTTTAATAATAAATTAAAATAATCCAAAAATATCTAAAATAATTTAAAACTCAAAAAAATCAATTTTTAAAAAAAAGCTCAATTTCAAACAAGATTTTTTAACCGTAGTTTTGAAATTCGGCCCGATCTAACAAGTCGATCTGAGACTCGGTAAGATCCAGTCAAAAACTCAGTTATAACTCGTTGATTTTTGTTCTTTTACTAAAACAACATCATTTTGATTTAAAAAAAAAAGAAATTGACTCAGGCGATCCGGTGACCCGGTCAAAACCCGAAACCCGGGTCTTGAACCGGGCCGACCACCGAGTCGGGTCTGAAAACTATGCTTTTAACTACTCGTGTGGGTTTTTGTCAGTTACCGTTTTACCCTCCACTTTTCATTTATTATTAATTAGCATTTTCCTTTTATTTTTTATTTTATTTTTTTTTAAGATCAGTGAAGCATATCACAATCATTTGTATTTGTATTCCTTTGTTGTAAAGTCCAAGGGTTTTTAAAAATTAGTTTGTGTATCAAAACTAAATTTTCTTATGACATTTAAAAATAAATTGTTTAAAAATATTACATAAAAGATGTGAAAAATAAATTAATGCTCACAGAAAAATTAAAAGGATTATTTTCTTTTTTTCTTGAAAAATAGAATACATTGAAATGATATTGGGCATATAAAGAAATGGGCAATTGCCCCTACCAACCACATTTGTTTCATGAGTAATAGATCTTATTAAATTGGATACAAGTTTGGGAATGCTACAAATTATTTTTTTTGTAAATTTCTCGTAGAAATAGCTATCATTTTTCTTATTTTTAAGCATCGTGGTTCTCAATAATTTTGTTTAATTATTTCATGCGTTTCTATATCCTGTTTATTTTTATATTTTAAAAATATTTTAAAAAAATTAAAGATATTTTATTTTTTTATTTTTTTCAAATTAATTTTTTTATATTTTTCGATTATTTTAATGTATCGATGTCAAAAATAAATTTTTAAAAATAAAAAAATTTATTTTGATGCATTTTCAAGCAAAAAAACACTTTGAAAAACAACTGCTACTACAATCAAACGGGCTCTAACTAGGTGATCTTTTTACCCCGTGGTCATTTTATCTTTTTGTCTTTGCTTCGGGGTAAAGTGATTTTTTCATCATGACATAAATGTCTTTTAAGGATTATGCAGGGTTATTTTAGTAATTATATTTTTTAATACACGGTAAAATTACTAATATAATCCTTGAATAAAATAATCAAATTCCTTCTGCACAAGAGTGTTTTTGTATTTTTATATTTGATTGAACATAGTTTCTATGTCACTCTTACCATTTGAATATTTTAGTTTTGACTCTAAGAGCTTGGTTGTAATTCCATCATAATTTGTTTGTTATTATTATTTAATTCTAAGGGAAATTTTTGGTTTTGTAAATATAAAATAAAAAACAAAAAGGTTGTTGACGCGTGTCTCGCAAGTTTAAACACGTCAGCCGCTCCGCTGCCTTCTGGCGACACGTGTGGCTGGCTCTGGTGGTTGTAACTATGATTTTGCCGCATTATTTGATTTGTCTCAGTATCCTCTTTCTCCCTGGGGTGGTATGTGTGTTTGTATGGTTGTTCAACGTGATTTGACCCGAAATTGCTTTTCTTTTCCTTCTCTTTCTTTCTCGGATTGTGAGCTTTTTAAGATTTTATCATGTTTGGGATGTTTGTTCGGATTTGCTTTGTTTTTATAGATGTTTTCAATTTCATCCCTTATGATTTTTTTTATCTTTAAAATTTGATTCTTATTCTTTTAATTGATTTTTTTATTTGGGATTATTTTTTATTTTTTTTCATTAAATTGCATCATCCTTTAGTTTTTTCTATCAAATTTTATCTTTATTTTTTGTTATTGCTTTTACAAGATTTTTTATTAATATTTTTCTACCGATCTAATCCTTCAAAATTAAATTTGTTGAGAAATATACTTCTTGATTGAATTCGGGTAAAAGATTTCATAGGATGCGGCTTTTAGAGATTAGACCAGGTTTAAGAAGTTTGCCTTGTTTTTTCCTCTTTTCTAAATTGATATTGAATTATTTTTTATCCTCTTTTTTAACTTTTCTTTTGTTAGTTTTTTAGTTTAATTCTCTTTTTTAACTTTTATTTTCTTATTTTTTATTAGTTTGATTCTATTGGTGTTAGGAAATGTTTGAAGGAGTCTTGCAGAATAAAAGTTATCCCTATCTATTAGGGATTGTGGCAGTCAAAGAAGACCACTTCTCCAGCCACAATATGTGTGATGTAATCCACGTATTAACAGTAGCTAGTTTTTCTCAATTTCTGTTTGTAAAAAGCTGTATTTAAGCAGCATTGATTTCCCAAATAAACATCAAGCATTTTCATCAATCTTGTGAGCTTTATTAATTGTTCTTAAGGTTCCAACAGTGGTATTAGAGCCCCTACTGGGTTACCTGACTGTAATAGACTTAAGCACAATAAAAGGGTGCAGCTCGACAACAAGGAGTGAAGAAAATGAGTGAGGATAAGAGCCTGACGAAGATCCCTCATTTCGATGGTCAACATTATGATCATTGGAGTGAGTTGATGGAAAATTTGCTGCGAGCAAAAGGACTATGGAGTCTTGTGGAAATCGGTATTCAAGAGCCGATTATTGGGAGTGCATTAAGCACCACACAGCAGGCACAACATGATGATGCAAAGATGAAAGATCATCAAGTGAAACACTATCTATATCAAGCAATAGATAGGGTTACATTTGAACAGATCTTAGACAAGCGCACTTCAAAGATCGTGTGGGATTCCTTGAAGAGCAAGTTTGGAGAAAATGCGAAAGTGAAGAAATCTCTTCTCAACACACTGAGAAGAGACTTTGAGATTTTGTAGATGAAGCAAAGTGAGTCCATCACCGAATACTTTGCTAAAGTGACCTCAGTGGCTAACCAAATGAGGAGTAATGGGGAGACTATGCCAGACACAAAGGTAGTCGAAAAGGTACTTAGAACCTTGACAGAAAGGTTTACTTATGTGGTGGTTTCGATAAAAGAATCCAAGGATGTGAGCACAATGACAATTGATGAATTGCAAAGTTCTCTTGTCGTGCATGAAGCCAAGTTCAAGAGGCTGGATAAAACTCGAGAAGAGGAGCAAGCACTGCATGCTTCAATTAGAGAAGGCAGAATCAACAGGGGTAGAGGAGGTGTCCATTTCAGAGGATTAGGCAGAGGGAGAGGAAGACAAACATTTGGCAGAACTACGGCAACATGTTATAAATGCCATAAACCAGGGCATCTTCAGTTTGAATGCCCTACCTGGGAAAGAAATGCACATTACGTGGAACTGGATGATGAAGAAGAGCTTCTACTCATGGCTCATGTTGATTTGGAACTGGAAGATAAAGAAGAGCTTCTCCTCATGGCTCATGTGCAGATGGGGGGATCCAGCAGAGAAGACGTTTGGTTCATCGACTCAGGATGTTCCAATCACATGACAGGCAACAAGAAGTGGTTTATTAGCTTGGATGAGAATTTTTCACACGCTATGAAGCTGGGAAATAATGCCCGAATGCAAGTTATGGGACAAGAAAGCGTGAAGCTGAGAGTACAAGGAAGAACACAGATTGTAAGTAATGTCTTCTATGTGCCAGACTTAACAAACAATCTGTTAAGTGTTGGGCAGCTACTGGAGAAAGGGTTGAAAGTGGTAATGCAGAAGGGAACCTGCAAGATTTTTCATCCAATGAAGGGGCTGATTGTGCACACTCACATGACTACAAACCGAATGTTTGTTATGCTTGTTGAACAACACAACAATGTCTGTCTGCAAGTAACACAAGAGGATCTCACTGGACTATGGCATAGACGTTTTAGTCACCTACATCAGAAGGGACTCCAGTGCTTGGAACACAAGAAAATGGTTGAAGGGATGCCGAAAATTAAAAAAACAAATAAAGTATGTGAAGTATGCAGTAAAAGGAAGCAGCACAGGGATGAAATGCCTAAGAAAGCTAACTGGAGAGCATCAGAAAAATTGCAGCTCATTCATATTGATCTTTGTGGACCAATCACTCCAACCACCATGAGTAACAAGAGGTATATTCTGACTTTCATCGATGACTTCAGCAGGAAAACATGGATTTATCTGCTTGCTGAAAAAGGAGAAACTTTTGAGAAGTTCAGGCACTTTAAAACTAAAGTTGAAAAAGAGACAGGAATGAGCATCAAGTGTCTTAGAAGCGATCGAGGAGGGGAATACACTTCCTAAATTTTTCTGGATTTTAGCAGTACTCAAGGAATAAAAAGGCAGCTTAGCACATCATACACTCCTCAGCAAAATGGAGTTGCTAAACGTAAGAACCGAACTCTCATGAACATGGTTCGTTGTTTGCTTGTAGAAGGAAGAATGCCAAGGAGTTTCTGGGCAGAAGCAGCAACTTGGTCTGTGCACATCATCAACCGAAGCCCTACTGCAACAGTTACAAATAAAACCCCAGAAGAATGCTGGACTGGAAACAAACCAAATGTAGCACATTTCAGGATTTTTGGATGTGTTACATACATGCATGTACCAAATGAGAAGAGGATCAAGCTAGAAGATAAAAGCTATAAATGTGTATTCTTGGGAGTCAGTGAAGAATCCAAAGCCTATAGGCTTTATGATCCCGAGAGCAAGAAGATTGTCACAAGTAAAGACGTAATTTTTGCTGAGGAGGAGACATGGAACTGGGGGAGGACAAATGATGAAGAATTAACATGGGATGATACAGATTCTTTCAACGGAACAGACAAAGAAGAAGGAGATGGCATTACAACAGACAAAGATGAAGTGGAAATACCAGGAGAACAGACTGCTGAACAGACTGCTACACAAACCGAGGAAACAAGGAGACTAGCTTTTATCCCATCCTCTCAAGAAAATCGAAAGGAGCAGACAAGGAGAATTAGCATACCTCCAAGACACCTACAAGATTATATAACTGGTGAAGATCTTGCAGAGCAAGAAGAAGAAGAGCAATAGTTGGTGCTCTATGCTGCTGAAGAAGATCCAATGAAGTATGATGAAGCGGTGAAGGACATCAAATGGAGAAAATCCATGGACGTCGAAATACAAGCTATCGAAAAAAATAATACATGGGAGTTAGTAGCGCTGCCTAAAGGGATGAAGAAGATCGGAGTGAAGTGGGTTTTTAAAACTAAGTTGAATGAAAAAGGCGAAGTCGACAAACATAAGGCAAGACTGGTTGTGAAGAGCTATGCACAAAGACAAGGAATAGACTACAACGAAGTATTTTCGCCAGTTGCTAGATGGGACACTATCAGAATGCTACTATCTCTCGCAGTGCTGCGAGGTTAGGAAGTATTCCAGCTGGATGTAAAAAGCGCATTTCTTCACGGAGAACTGAAGGAGGTTGTTTATATTGAACAACCTGAAGGATACATTCGAAAGGGAGAGGAGCAGAAGGTATATCAACTAAAGAAGGCATTATATGGACTGAAACAAGCTCCTATAGCTTGGTACAGCCGGCTAGAGGACTACTTTGCTGGTGAAGGTTTCGAAAAATGCAGCTATGAACACACTTTGTTCATGAAAAAGGAAGGAGGAAGATTTTTGGTGGTAAGCCTTTATGTGGATGATTTAATATTTACCGGTAATGACTTGAAGTTGTGTGCAGAATTTAAGGCTTCCATGCAATCAGAATTTGATATGACTGATCTAGGGAGAATGAAGTATTTTTTGGGTGTTGAGATACATCAAACAGAGGTTGGGATCTTCTTATGTCAAGGGAAATATGCAAGTGAAATACTTGCAAGGTTCGGAATGGGCAGCTGCAATGCAGTTAATAATCCAATGGTTCCAGGAACTAAGCTATCATCTCAAGAGAAAGGAGAAGAAATTGACAACACCAAATACAATTGGCAGCCTTATATATATCACAACAACTCGACCTGATATAATGTATGCGGTAAGTTTTTTAAGCAGATTCATGGCTGCATCGAAGGAAGGACACTTACTAGCCGCAAAAAGAATACTCAGGTATTTGAAGGGGACAATGAATTTTGGTATTTTCTACAAAAGAAGCTCGGATAACACTCTTAAAGGATATATGGATAGTGACTTTGCGGGGTGACCTAGATGGAGGAAAAAGTACATCCGGATATGTATTCATGATGGGAGATGGTGCGATGGCATGGAGCTCTAAAAAGCAACTAATAGTTACTCTATCAACTACCGAGGCAGAATATGTAGCAGCCACAGCTTGTGCATGCCAAAGTATCTGGATGAGGGAATTTTTAAACAGCATTGAAGAAGATCTTTGCAAATGTGTTACGGTGTTCTGCGATAATAGTTCATCCATCAAATTATCCAAGAATCCAGTATTTCACGGGAGGACAAAGCATATCAACGTAAAATTTCATTTCATTCGCGATCTTATCAAGAAGGGAGATGTAGAGCTCATTTACTGTGGAACTAAGGAGCAGCTAGCAGACATCATGACAAAACCACTCAAACTCGAAGATTTTGTAAAACTTCAAATGCTCTTAGGAGTACAAGAGAAGAAGAATTTAAATTGAGCATACACACAACATGCTCAGTTTCGGGAGGATATGTTAGGAAATGTTTGAAGGAGTCTTGCAGAATAAAAGTTATCCCTATCTATTAGGGATTGTGGCAGTCAAAGAAGACCACTTCTCCAGCCACAATATGTGTGATGTAATCCACGTATTAACAGTAGCTAGTTTTTCTCAATTTCTGTTTGTAAGAAGCTGTATTTAAGTAGCATTGATTTCCCAAATAAACATCAAGTATTTTCATCAATCTTGTGAGCTCTATTAATTGTTCTTAAGGTTCGAACAATTGGATTAGCCCTTAATAATTTTTTTTTCTATTCCATCCATGTTATTTTTTAATCCATAAATAATCTATCATATTACAAATGATTTTCATTTTCACCCTCTTATGATTTTTTAATATTTGAAGTTTGATCCTAATTTTTTTAATTGTAATTTTTTATTTGCAATATTTTTTTTAGATTTCATCCTTACTGTTTTTCCTTTTAGATTTTAGATCCATTTTTTTTTTGTTTTTTTTAAGTTTGACTCTTTTTTTCTTGGTTTTTTTTAGTTAGGTTAGTATTGAATTGTTTGATAATTCGAATAGACTTATACATGATTTTTTTTTGTTGTTTTTTTATTAGTTTTTTTAATTGTTATTTTTTTCATAAATATTTAAATTGTCAATTTAATTAATAACTTGAGACTTGAATTGTTTTAACCTATATTTTTTAAAATAAAAAAATTATTCACCCTATGGACCGTGCGCGGGCAACATATCTAATTTCTCTCTATTTCTTAATCCATATTAGGTTATCTTTTTGTAATTTTGTGTAGAAGGAAAGGATTGATGCTACAACTTTTGGCAGGAATATCGATCCTCCCACTTGGCTGGCACAACTCAATCGCTGCCAACCCATTGATGAATTAAATTTCCTAGTTAGTTAGGATTAGCCCTAACCCGATTGAATTTAAATATTTTGGTAATTGTTATTTGTTACAACCCAACACCCACAGGCTAAGTGGAAAATGAATTAAAAGCATTAAGATAGTAGGTTGTCACCTTAAAATTTATCGTTTTCATGACACAGTAGAAATTCACAAAAAAACCCAAGTTGGTGGAAATTTAATTATGCTTTAAATAGAAGGTAAATGCCTTGGATGTGTCATCCAAGATTGTTAAAATCACGATTTTGACATGGCATGAAAAATATAATACAAACTCGGATCGTAAAATCGTAATGTATTTTAAAATATATTAACAAAAAATTCATGCTTCAAATAAAAAAATTATAATACTGATATGGAATCCTAAAATCATTAATTCAATTCAATTCAATTCAATCCAATTAATTCAGTCATATAATACTGAAATGACATTCAATTCAGTCCAATTAATTCAGTCATATAATACTCAGTCCAATTCAACAATTTTCAGCCCAATTTTCACCCCATTAATTCAATTCAATTCAGTTCAATTAATTTAGTCCTATAATACTGAAATGTCATTCAATTCAGTCCAACTCAACAGTTTTTAGTCCAATTTTCACCTGATTAATTCAATTCAATTCAGTCCAATTAATTCAGTCAAAATATATACTGAAATGACATTCAATTCAGTCCAATTCAACAATTTTCAGTCCAATTTTCACCCGATCAATTCCATTCAATTCAATTCAACATTATAAATATACAAATTACAGGACTAGGCAAAATCAAAACTGTACTTAACAATTACAGGGCAACAGGGAAAAATCAAAATCTATTACAGGGGAATATACAATTACGATTTACGGAGCAAAATCAACTACTGCGATGATGATGATGAAGGCAAAATCAACTTACGGTGAAGAGCCGTTGATAATGAAGGCTGAACGGTTGCCGGTGAAGAGGCCCGATGTCGCCTGCTGCTGTTGATGAAGAGGAAGCCGTCAGCTGTTGATGATGGGAAAGAAAGGAGATCGTTGTCGGCGTGTCGCTGTTGATGAAGATTGAAGAGGAAGCCCGAAGCCGTGAGTTGTTGAGGAGATCGTCGTCGCTATTGATGAAAAGGAAGCTGCGATCGTGAGCACTAATGACTGGACTCTGGAGTGAAGAATGGAGTGAGGAAAGAGAAGGAGTGAAGACTGGACCATGACCGTAACCGTGACCATTTTTATGGAGATCGTCGTCGCTGTTGATGAAAAGGAAGCTGCGACCGTGAGCACTAATAACTGGACTTTGGAGTGAAGACTGGAGTGAGGAAAGAGAAGGAGTGAAGACTGGACCATGACCGTGACCGTGACCATTTTTGTGGAGATCGTCGTTGCCGCTTTTGTGGTTGCCGATGCCTGGTTGGTTAATTAGAGAAAGGGATTAGGGATTTGTTCGGTGAAAGAGAAGGAGTGAAGACTGAAGACTTTTTTGTGACTGAATAGTGAAGACTGCGTGGCGTGACTGTGCATTTCCACAGCCAATAGGCGCCTGACAGCTGAACCATGGAGGGACATTTTGTTTCAGTGCATGCATTTTGCTACAATAGTAAAATCGGTTCTTAAATCGTGATTTTGTGCGATTTCATCCGATTTTAATGATTTCACCCGATTTCAACCCGATTCCACCCATTTTCGATTTTTTCAAACGATTTAGCACGTAAAACATGTTTTGACTCGTAAAATCATATGATTTTACGAGCCAAAACGTGATTCTAACAACCTTGGTGTCACTTAAACACCATCATTTTGAATACCATAGTTATCAAACCCGACTCGGCTTGGCAAGTTGACCTGTGGCTAGACCAGTCCGGGTTTAATAAAAGACCGGCCGGGGCAACAACCCAGTACAACCCGGTCGATCCATGACCCAGACAAACTCGGACGAGACCCGGTGTTTTGGAATTGGATCTGCTTGAGATGATTGCAAGTCAATCTGAGCGAATGTCGGGAAATACTGTGAATGTTGTGTTTTAAAGTATTTTTTACTTATAAATATATTTAAATAATATTTTTTATTTTTTACTCAATTTTTTTCATATCACAAGTTCAATAAATAAATTTTCATTAAATGTTGGACAAAGATGGGTAAAATTGATTGATATACCAACAAAAACAGAGCTTATTATATCATAATCACATCGCATAATATTGAAATATTGATTAGATTTAGCATCTTCTATGATCACATCCCTAGAGGTAATCATTTTGTCCATGATTATCCACAATTTCTGGAATCATAAAACTAACACACAGGGATGATAGCTACACAAGAAAGGAATAAGAGCACAGTAGATGGCCCCAAAAATAAAATAAAAATAAAAATAAAATAGGATGATGACACAAAAGAGGATATAAGGGTGATTATGTCAATTGGCATGGAGGAAAAAAAGAGTACAAAAGTCAGCAAAATTGGAGGGAGTCATAAACTAATGTGCTGCCGTTGGATCGAAATCGAACGGTTAGAGGCGGCAAAATGTGGAATTGAGAGAAGGAGCTTATGACACGTGGAATCCTTTTTAAAAAAGCCGGCAAATGTTGACTTCGTAAGGTGTGATGCACTGATACTGGATTC
>Ga0325402_1000454_pt1 | contig 28248 bp, 19 predicted proteins | sample PopdelMetagenome_22_FD_207212 | JGI IMG/M metagenome (GOLD analysis project Ga0325402, IMG submission 207212) | Populus deltoides microbial communities from Bellville, Georgia, United States - Xylem-PdKOR-R3 | ecosystem: Host-associated > Plants > Phyllosphere > Stem > Wood/Secondary xylem... | reverse complement strand
TTTCTGAGGGCTTTTAAGCGCACCCCCCCCCCCCCCCCCCTCTATTTTGGATCATGCAGAGTTGGAAGCAAAAATATTAGCAGATGCGGTAGTTTCTCTCACCTTTTCCATGCGCTTGCATTGTCTGTCTACATGTAATGCTTAATTCGTATGTGGTTTAAATGCTGTGCACGTCAATAATTTGTATGCAAAGCAATGCCACTGACAGTTATGGAAACAGTGTCACTCTCTCAAGTTGCAAAAACTTATAGATTATATTGTGGAACAAAGTAGCTTTTCTACTTGCAGAGAAGTTTTGTTTTTGCTGAATTGTTTGGTTCTTCAGAAGTGTCAGATCAGAACTTTGTTGAAGAAGATGAAGGAGAGATGTTGAACTGTGTCCACATGGTGAAAAGACTGAGGACATCTGGAGCCGAGGCTTCAAGCAATGATCAAGTAATGTGATTAATGTTGTATCTGTATGTTAAGTCTTGATTTACAAATATGTTAAAAGTATAATGCAAGGGTGTTGAGATTTTGTGAGTATGGAGTCTCATTTTTGTCAAATCTATTAGGCTGTGCCATTCACAAAGTCTGATACGAGAGATGTTTCAACTGCCAGTCAATCATCCTCTGAAAGAGAGGCACATGTGCATCAAGAATTGTTGTCAGAAAACCCCAATAGCTTTGTCCGCCAAAACTGTCTGCATTATTTTTTAAGAGGGAGCTAAGCTTTACATGGATTTGAAGTTTTAAAAGGTTACTTTTGATTCCAATACCTGAAAACACAGGAGCGAATGCAAGCTCTTGCCCATTTGATGAGTCATCTTGAGGAAACTGCAGATAGCAAGATTGTGATGGGTAACCTTCTTCTCGCTGAAAATGATACCGTCTGAAGATTTTTGCCAGTAGAATTCTGTTGGGATGATGATATTCATATCTGCTGTGCGATATACTTGAATGGGCAGTTTGAAGTTGACTTTACCAAGCTTTTTTAAACTATATGTTGCACTTTTATTTATTTATTTATTTGCCCAGTTTTGTGCACTGAATAAATCCTGAACCTTTTTATATAGAAAATTCTTGAATAGAGATGTACACGATGGAGAAGATGCTATACATGGCAAATATTTTGTATATTTGGAGCAGTGGGAGTGTTTCTAGAAGTAAAATGGCTGTGGATGGTCAGGTGATTTATAGACAATTATGTTACTTTTGTTGAATCTGTTCAATATCATAATCGTAGTTTTAGTTGTGAACTTAAGAAGAAAACCCCCATGTAGTTTTGATCCAATGTGCGTGAGAAATTTCGAAGTTATATCATAGTCAATTCAAGGGGAAACTTTAAATTAGTCCCAAACCTGTTTATCCATTCCCACTTGAATCCCAAACATATAAAATTATATCATAAATCTGTTTACAGATTTTTTCTTGTAATGTACAATATGAACAGGGTTAAGAGCAACAGATTTATATTTTTAATGGAAAATCTGTAAATTTCAATGCTTAGATTATTAATGTCACAAAGCCCAGAAGAAATCGGTAAATGTTATGTCCATGATGCCACAAGCCCTTCTTCAAAAGGCCAGACTGCTTCGGATCTCCATTCTCCGCGTGCTCACGCTTCTTACCTCATATGTACATTACAAGAAGGAGACGTGAGCTTGTTAAAATTGAACGAGCAAAGAAAAACCCAAGAGGGCACTACATTCTCCTCGGAACTGGACAAACTAAGGCTATCTATCTACCGAAATCTTCAGGTTCTTCTTTCCCTTTCTCCGAAAGTATAGTACAATGTTTCTGGTAGGGCTTCATTTTCCCCCCTTTTTAAATGATGTTAGGGTTCATTTTACTTTTCCGGTTAAACCTAAATGGGTTCTCCACATCTATCAAATTCACCCATAATATCCTTACATTAAAAATCTAACCTAACATAGTATCATCAATCTCTATTAGATTGCTTTGTTAACCAAATCAGTTAATCCATTACCGATGGAGAATGCCCATCGAACCTAATAATGGATTAGTAGTTGAAATGGGCAAACAGAAAAAATCAAAGAAAATTAATTGATTATGTAATTCAAAATATCTGGAAAGATTATATCGGGGTATATTGTAACGCAACTAATGTATATATTTTTTTTAAAAAAATTATGCTATTGATAACAAATGTAATTGTATAAATCTAAGCTGTTTTTTGAAATATTTATTAGGTTGCTATAGATTCCCAAAACATTTTTCTGGCAGCGTGGTTAAAAGTTTACTTCTTTAATAATGTGGTTGTGATTATTTTTTAAAATATTTTTTATTTAAAAATGTATCAAAAATAATATATTTTTTTATTTTTTAAAAATTATTTTTAGAATATATGTATCAAAATAATTTAAAAACATTAAAAAAATATTAATTTAAAATATATAATTTTTTTAAAAAAAGTTTTTCAAAAATATTTTTAAAACAAAAACAATTTACTGAAAGTTAGATTACACGGGGGACTCGTATCCTCAAACAATCCCACTTCCCAACCTCTAATTGGTTGTTGACACCAATAACTCGGTCACTATACTCAACATAGTTTTTGGCCATATTATGCTTGTGTGTGCAGAGTTACACCTTAACTCCTAGTAATTTGTTCATTCACTAAGCAATCTCCTTCCAATCAAGATTTACCCCTTTGGCCTCTCTCTCTCTTTCTCTCCGGTCCACACGCCATCAAATGCTAATAAATAAAACATCCAAAGTTTTAACTTTCTCCGGTGACTTTGAACAAGGAGAAGGGGACCAAAATACCCTAATAGCCCACAAAGTCTTATTACCTGAAAACTTTATCCTCCTTTCAAGCCGAAGAAACGCATGAAACAAATACCTTAAAAAACCAAAGCCTCATTTAATGATGTTTCTCTGTTCTTTTTTTTTTTTGGGGTGAGACACACAAATAACAGCTTCACCACCTAAAATCATCAAACAAAGAAAGAAAAAAACAAACTTCCCTTTTTAATACTTATTCTTCGTTTCTACATTTGTTATAAAGAGGGATTTTTGCTTGATGGGTGTTTTGACAAATCTAAGAGGATCAAGAGCTGCAACAGCATCACAAGAAGGGTTGCCTGTATCAGATGGGTCACCATCAAATTCTACTCAAGTTTCAATCTTTAAAATGAAGTGGTCAAATTTTTTGCCAATTTTTGTTGCTCTTGTTGTGATAGCAGAGATCGCCTTTCTGGGTCGTCTTGATATGGCTAAAAATGCCGATTTAGTTGATTCTTGGGCTGATAGTTTTCTCTACAGGTCAGCTATATCTGCTGATATGGTGGAAAGTGGTGATTTTGGATTGGAAACAGTGAATATGGACAAAACTAGTGGAACTTCGGAGTCAGATAGCTGTGAGGAGTGGTTAGAAAAGGAGGATGCTGTGGTTTATTCAAGAGATTTTGATAAAGATCCCGTTTTGGTCGCTGGAGCGGAAAAGGTTTGTTGGATTTGAACTTTCCTTTTTCAAGATTTATGGGATATGATTTTTTATTATTGTTCTTGTTCTTTTTTGCTACTCGGTGAATTTTGTGATTATACAATTTTTTTATGAATTTTGAGTGTGATATAGTTAAGAATTTACTAATTATGTTCAAGGGGCTAGTAATGGCATATGTATAGAGCAACGAAGGTTAGGACTTTGGACCATTTCCCGATGATTCCATGGAGGATTGGTTTTTAGAGGAGAACCTACAAGTAATAGAGTTCTTATGTTTAAGTGGTTTGTTTTAAGACACGGGGAATAGAAGAAGATTATTCGTGTAGTTGACTTTAATTAGCTGTTTTGAATTATGGTTTTGATTTAGTTTAGCTGAGTTAATTGATTATATATGAGATGGAAAACAAGCTGAAGAAACTTGACATTGAAGTAGCTCATGTACAGTTTCTTTCCTCTTTTCAGCTTTATTGATTTCAACAACTCAATTGTCATAGGGTTTTAAAAATTAAGTTTTTTCTTTTTTGTCATTATGTGGTACGGTGGTTTTGTAACTTGGATCTATGCATTTTTATTTAGGAGTGGAACACATGTGGGGTGGAATGTCAGTTTGGATTTAACCCCAGCAAGAAGCCAGATGCTGGATTTGGCTTACCTCAACAAGGTGGAACAGCTAGTGTGTTAAGGTCGATGGAATCAGCTTCCTACTATGCAGAGAACAATCTTGCCCACGCACGACGGTGGGTAAGCACTATCCAAATTGACTTGATTGAATTTTGAAAAAACATTTTGCTTTGAGCTATAAGAAACTCTAGTGAGTATAAATTATCATGGCTGTGTTTGTAGTTCCTAAATTATGGCCTCTTCTTGTTGTTTGGATTTGAGTAGCTCAAGTCTACCATTCAAATTTAGATGTGAAGCTCTCCAATTATGATTTGCTATAAACTCGGTCACTTGAAGCACAAGATATAGAGATGTTTGAATACCAAATGTTGAGTCAATTATTTTTAAACAACTCCTCTTAAATACAGAGATTAATTTCAAAATTTTGATCCATTAGGGACCAAAATGGTTTTCAGAATGCAATGAATGTTCAGAATTTGAGCTTTTCCTTTTTGTAGAGTTTCTTTCTTCTCTTGATGATATATAGTAGGACTAGAGGGTACATAAAAAATTTCCAGAGATGTTTTTGGTGATGCTCAAATAGTTGGTTATGCAGGATATTCACTTTTTCTGCATCATTGGACATTGGTCCTACTTTGGCACGTGATGTTGAGATTCATGGTGTGGTGCATGTTAGTATTCTAGAAATGAATTGATAATATGTGAACACTTTCTACAATAGAGCATGCTATCTGCAATATTTATGCTGAAGTTGAAAATAACTGCCTGCCATTCTTCTCAAGTGCATTTCTTTTGATATTCAATTACTCAGATCTATAATTTCTTTTTTCAGATGATTAAACTGATACTTTGGTTTTCTTATGAATTAGAAGGGGATATGATGTTGTGATGACAACGAGTCTCTCCTCAGATGTGCCAGTTGGATATTTTTCCTGGGCTGAGTATGATATCATGGCACCAATGCAGCCAAAGACTGAGAAAGCACTTGCAGCTGCTTTCATTTCCAATTGTGGTGCTCGCAACTTCCGCTTGCAAGCACTTGATGGACTTGAAAGGTCGAACATCAACATAGATTCCTATGGTAACTGCCATCGGAACCATGACGGAAGATGTGAGCATGCCAAAATCCTTTCAATATATGGTATTTTCCACAGGTTTTATGTTTTCCATTGAACTGTTGAGATCACTGTCACATTCCCCTTGAGATGCCATTATGTTTCTATCACAACTTTTGCTTGGAAATAGTGGGATTTCCCAGTTTTTGCTCTTGAATTAGATTTTTGGCCTGTTTATTTGGCCATTGGAACTACAATTTTGTTCATATCCGATACACAACTTCGTTGTTTGTTGGTAATTTTATAGATTCATTTCATGATGCAATTGACTTTCATCTTTGGTAAGTCATGTATGATTCTTGTTTTAGATGACGTGTTTCCTCTTTTAAATTTTCACGTGCCTCTTTCAAGTCAAATTAAGTCTGTTAAGTGATGGCTGCATTGTGATATGATACATGATCAGGTATATTCACGTATTTGTTTAGCTAAGCATTATCATTTATTATTGTTGTAATATATGTTATGCAGTGGATAAAGTAAAGACTCTGAAGCGTTACAAATTTAGCCTGGCTTTTGAGAATTCCAATGAGGAGGATTATGTCACAGAAAAATTCTTCCAATCTCTTGTTGCTGGTATGTGAGCTCTCTCTCAATAAGTGTGGGTGTTACAACTACTGTTGCCAAATACTATCATGTGTCTTTGCTTTTGAGTTTGCAAATGTTTTAGAAATTTTTTATTGGGATTTGTATAGTGATAATGGATACTGAAACCAATTTTTTTAGGAACCATACCTGTGGTAGTTGGTGCTCCAAATATTCAAGATTTTGCTCCTGCACCTAACTCAATTTTACATATCAAGGAGCTAGAAGATGTTGATTCAATTGCGAAGACTATGAAATACCTTGGAGAAAATCCTGATGCCTACAATCAATCATTAAGGTACAACTTAATCTTATCCAGTACAATAATGATTTGTTAATTTTCAGTTGATATTGGGTGACTGGAATGTTTTCTAGAGATATTTCTTGTTATTTCCCCATAGTTCCTCATTGAGAGCTGTCCATCAATTAGGTGGAAATACGAGGGCCCATCTGATTCTTTCAAGGCACTGGTAGATATGGCAGCAGTACACTCATCATGCCGTCTTTGTATTCACCTTGCTACTATGATTCGGGAGAAAGAGGAAAATAGCCCAGGGTTTAAGAGGCGTCCCTGCAGATGCACCAAAGACTTAGAGACCGTGTATCATTTATATGTAAGAGAGAGAGGAAGATTTCAGATGGAGTCCATTTTCTTTAGGTAAGGTCATGATGAGTATTGTTGTCTTTATTGCGTATCAGTGTATCTATCTGTGAACCTGTGTATGAAAGTTAAACAAAGGCACACAAATCCACATCACTAGTTGAGTCACCATTGCATCTGTCTTGTTGTATGAATTTGGGAATTGAAACCCAGTGAGAAGTGAAAGTGTGATTCATGTTTGATTTATTTTGTGTGTCCCCCCCCTTCCCCCTCCCTTTTGGCCTCTTGCTTGGTTTAGCATATTTGTGGCAACATGGTCAATGATTTAATCTGGATGCAGAGGCCAGATATTCAAATTTTCCTTCTCTTTCTGTTTAATATTTTAGAAAAATTAACGAGTCTGCATTTTATAAAACATTGACAAAACCATGTTATGCAGGTCTGGCAATCTAACTGTAAATGCTCTAGAGGCTGCAGTGCTCAAGAAGTTTAAGTCTTTGAAGCATGTGCCCATCTGGAAGCAGGAAAGACCTGAAAGCATAAGGGGAGGAGACGATTTTAAAGTTTACAGAGTATACCCTGTAGGCATGACACAGAGGCAAGCTCTGTACTCTTACAAATTCAACACTGATGATGATTTCAAGAATCACTTGGAAGTCAACCCATGTGCAAAGTTTGAGGTGATATTTGTCTAGGACGATTTCTGAATTCCGACGACCACGATTGCTAATTTTGAGCTTCTTGTGTTAAAATGTGTGCAAGGAGGTCAAGGTGATTTGTTTGGAGGGTTGCTTCCATCCTTTTCCGTTGGCCTCCTTGTATCTGTTGTTTTACATGAGCAATGAAGTGCGCTATAGCTTGCTGGGAAGTTGGGTTATTTGGGGTAAACCCTTCACTGACCTTGGTGATGCATGGTGAATCATTTGAGATATTCTTCTGGTTTGACATAGCCTTAACTCAACCTTGTCGAAGGTGTCTTTGGTGAGGCATAGCAATCTCAACTCCCAGAAATCTATTTGTAAACGCTGTTTTCGATAGTGTTCTTAGCAATGCACTGTAGTGAGAATTTCTCGTCAGATTTTAGATTGCTGATATATCAAGAACATCCCCTTATACTTTTTCAAGATTCTCCTTCGAATTGACAGTATCATCTCATCCTACCTCCACAAACCATCATTTTCAGGGTCATGTCTAGCAATAAGTTCCAGGGAACAAGTCCAAGATTTTTTTTTTTAAAAAAAACACAAACTGTTACTCTACCGTGTGAGGGTGAAGATGACTTCAGTATTGTTTGAAATTGCGAGCGTGGTATTTTTTAAAATATTTTAATGAAAAAAACAAACACATTTTAATTAATGTTACGAATCTGGCTGATGTCGAAAAGAATATTCTTAGGAATCACTTGTAAAGCCTAGGTCCTAGAGAAGTTCCCGTGATGATTTGGTAGAAGACTTTTTCGGGGATTTAAGAGAATATTATTAGATATCGGAATTTGAATTTGACTGGGATCAGATTATTTTTTTATAACCTTATAAAAAAATATATAAAAATGCTAGGAATCCAAAAGTTCAATATATAATGGATAAATAATTTTTAAAATATTGAGGTGTTGATATATTGAATGAATTTTTTTAACAAAAAATGCCAACTTATTGGATTAATTAAGACCAATGATATTTAAACCCTTATATTCTCATTTTGAAGCATGAGCAAGTGACAATTTCATGAAATTCAAATTGAAACAAATTAGAAAATTCAATTTAAATTAATTAAATATTGAATTGAAGGTAGAAATTGTAAAATCATTCAATAAAAAAATCCAAACAAAGTGCTCAAGCATACCTAAAGCAGTGGCTCGCACTACAACATGACTTGGATCAATTTTTTAAATAAAAAAAATTAAGACTTAGATAATTCACTTGACTAGATTTATTAAACCATGTTAATTTAATAATATGATTTAAAAAATAACAATGAATGATAAAAAAAAGGATCTAAGATAACCTATGTCATTTTCAAAATTAGTGAAAAATCATATAAAAAAAGTATAATATCAAAATAAATTAAATATTGAAAGATAAGTCCAAAAAAACATGATCTTAAAAAAAGAAGGAAAAAAAAAAACAAATGTTCTTTTACATCATGTTGCGCCGCGGGCTAAATATTTTTTTAACCTTAAACAAATGTTAAAATAAATAGAGATGATGACTACTGAATGATATATTTTTAAAAATAAATAATGAGCAGTTAATTTAATTTAAAAAATCTTTTTAAAAAATCTAAATCCAGAAAATAAAAAAATTTATATAAAGAGACTCAAGATAACCCAAGTAATTTTTAAAAGCAATGAGAAATCCGATATAAAAAAAAATATGAAACTCAATATCCAATTAAATAAAATACTAAATGATGAAACTAAAAAAAATACGAGTTTTAAAAAGAAAAAAAACAACAAATGAACTTGAACAAAGCTCTTAAATCTAGGTTAATCTTTTCAATTTGTAATTCGTTAAATTCTATACCTGAAATCAATCAAGAAACTCAATTTAATATTGAAGGGTGAAATAAAAAAAATCTTTAAAACTTGCCAAGGTTAAAAAATAACAATCAAGATAACATGGATGAAATTGTAATTTTTTTAATAAATTATAAAATAAAATAAATAGCTATCAAAAGAACAATGACCAAATCTAAAACAAAAAAAATGACGGATGATAAAATCAAAAGAAAAAAATTAATTTTATAAATTAATTCAAATTAAAAAAAATCAATTAAGAAAACAAGAACCGGATCATAAGAAAAATAAAATTGAAGGGCGGTTGTGAAATGTTGCAAGGAAGGCACAAAAAACAATGAAGAAAGAGAGAAGAAGAAAAAAAATAAATTCAATCATGGTTAAACCACTCATAATTAACCATTGTTGCGAATTAAAACACCAAGAAAACTAATTTTTTACTTTTATGAGTCACTACATGTGCCACTCAAAAACGATAAGAAGACTCATTTGTTGGCGTGTTCCATAAACATAAAATTAACTTTTTATTAATTAAATTATCAAATCATCCTTAAGACCACATGAGTATTGAAAAAAATAAAAAATATGAAATCTCAAACATGCCTCCAAAGTAAAGCATTAGAGTAGGAATACTATGCGTGGTTAGTGAAAATTCATATAAAGCCCTTATACCAAAGTTTTTTTTTATTTTAAAGGTAACCAAATAATTGCACCGCTGCAAAATAAAAAAATTAAAAAATTGAGATACCTTCCTACGAATCTAAAATGACAATTGAACCCAGCAAAAAGATAATTTTACCTTTAAAAGACAGTCTTAAATTTTTTTAAAAAAACAAAAAAGTAAATTCACTATTACAATCTACAGTAAATCAAGCATTTATACAATAATTTTCCCACATCAAACAGGTTTTGTTAATAGTTATGACTAGTCTATGACCTGCACTATGCGGCACACTGGAAAAAAAATCCTAGCACTAAAAAAAACATAAAAAGACCACAAAACATGTTTTTAAAAAAGTAAAAAGTTGAGATTTAGATCATGAATCTATTGGATCGAGTAAGCTTATCGAACAAAAACAGAAATCAGGAAGATTGATGTAACTTAGAAATCAAAGTAAATTATTTTGCAAATAAAATATTAATGATTTCGAAAAGTAATCAGTCAATTACAGAAGAAGACATCACCAAAATACTCGTACGAGTCCCTCCTTCCCTGGAATACTTAATCAGCGCACGCCAAAAGGAAGAAACAACATAGATAAAGTGATTGAACCCAGAGTGAGCTGCTAATGACACACTGCAAGCTCAATAACACGCGAAAAGAACAGCGAGAATTCAAAACCCAGGCCGAGATTAATAATATTACAATCCACAGTACAAAATGATTTACATGCAGGGAAAAAAAAAAGAGCGATGGTACAGTTTTATCAGCCCATCAGACCATAGTGAGCCTAGGTGACAACAGCCTGTTATCCTTCCACTGCCAGGAGCGGGAGGTTGTCGCTGCTCTGTGAAACCAGCCTCACGCATTGCCCCCCACTTTAGGAGACAAGTAGCCCAAGCCTTCGCTGGGGTCACATGGCTCAGCTCTTGGCTTGGAACGGGCAGGCCAGATAATCATCACGTTAGACTCGGCCATCTGGCCAGGATCAACGTTCCATCATCTTAATGCCTCCACTTGGATCACAAGCCCACGCTACCGGGCTCGGCGATTTGTCTTGTTCGGCGTGTCCATTATCACAAAGTAGAAAAAGTAAGTTTTGGTCGATGTGGGATTGTTCTCCTCCCTACTACTTGTGCAGCTTGAAACTTGGTGACTGAACAAGGTATCTTTTTCTTTGTTGTTCTTGTTTTATTTTCCAAGACATGGACACTTCTTCTCTCAGATTGCAGATCGCTTTGTCATTTGAATGGATATGTGTATACATAGCAGGATACATCCAGATCTTCTTCAAATTTACACCCCGAGTAAGAGAAGTTGAGATGCTTGAAAAAATTTTCAATGAATTCATTAAAAACCAAGAAAGTGAAAGGTAAGACTGAACTCGGCAGCAATTAGTGTAATGCAAATCAAAATGAATGCTTCCCGTTTGGTAAACAAGTTAATTAGCATGTCATTTTATTAAATAAGGAATAAAGTCCAGTTCTCTAAATGCGAAGGTGTCGTTGGAGCTCAGGCACATGATTGGTTGGCTGTTGTGTTTGCATTGATCATGACTGTTATGCAAATACTAGCATCTTGTATGGTTGAATTAGGCAGCCAAAAACATAAATTCAAAACCAGATCTTTATGTTGTTTTCCTTGCACTTCTGAGTAACTCATTAGTTTGTAAGAGCTTATTGGTGGCATTTAATATTGTGGCTGTTAAGCCACCGGAGTAGCAGTGCTTTAGTGCTACCTGTGGGAGCAAGCTCCAAGTAGTGATACTTTTACTACTAATACGGTGGCTTACATGCAGACCACATGATAACTTTCAGTATTGTTGGGTTAGGTTGCTAGATATTAAGGGTTGATTGACAATTGGACGGATGCTTTCAGACACAGCAGCAGCAAGTTCTAAAATATCCAGTCGAGGAAATACATGGCACTAGCAGGCCCGCAAGACTACACACCTGTTCCATGTTTATTTCTTGAAAAATTAATTTTTAAAAAATTAATTTTTAATTCATTTATCATTAGAAAAATTGGTAAAAAAAAATACTTTTTAGTCAAAGAAAAATTTAGCTTGGTTTTCAAGAATGTTTTCCTAAAAAATTTGGACGGAAAACACTTTCTAGAAATTGTGAAAAATTTAGAAATATCATTATTTGCTGATTATATCAAATTTGATCCTCAAATTTTTGATTGCTATATATAATTTGTTTTGAATATTTATTTTTCAATTTCATCTCTTAAAATTTAATTTTTATATTAATTTTAGTTCTTATTTTTATAATTGATATTTATATTTTTTTATTGAAATTTTTTATCAATCAAATTTGATCCTTATTCTTTTGATTTTTACTTATTTTATTTGAAATAATTTATGAAATGTTAATTATTATTATTATTTTAATTTCTTCATCTTTCATTTTTTTTAATTTTTTAGATTTGATCTCTATTATTTTGATTATTATTTATTTTATTTGAGATAATTTATGAAATTATATTTTTTTCAATTTCATTCTCATTCAACTTTTTAATTTGTAAGATTTATTTTTTATTATTTTAATAAACTTGAAAAAAATAAAACATTAATAAATTATTTTCCAGCTCATTTTCCATGACATAATCAAAAAAAGTGTTTTATAATTTATTTTCCATTACACTACCAAATATCAGAAAATACTTTTCCAAAATTTATTTTTCTAGAATTCACTTTTTCTAAAATTTATTTTCTAAAATAAAATTATTTTTCAACGAACAAATGGGTTATTAATTTGTTTTTTTTTGTTTGCAACTGTCCCAAGAAAAAACCAACAACTCTAACAAATATCCACACTTCGCTAGTAACTATCTACCATCATCATGTCATCGCTTTCAGTTCGTTTTCTTACACCACCTTTGTCACACGCAGCTCCAAGCTCCTCTGCAAGACAAAGACTCTTCGCTGGATCCCTCACAGTGGCTCAGCCAGTGGATGCAGGGAGGCTGGAACGGCCAAGAGTGGATGAGAGGGATGGATACTACGTGTTGAAAGAGAAGTTTAGACAAGGGATTAATCCTCAAGAGAAAGTGAAGATAAAGACAGAGCCAATGAAGCTTTTCATGGAAAATGGGATTGAGGAGCTAGCTAAGTTGTCGATGGAAGAGATTGACAAAGAGAAGAGCAGTAAAGATGATATTGATGTTAGACTCAAGTGGCTTGGTCTCCTTCACAGAAGGAAGCATCGACGTAAGCATTAACTTGTCAAGTTTTAGTAGATTCTTTGAAAGTATATTTGATTTAACTGTCCACAATCCATTTTGTATCTAAATGCTTTGAAGATTACCAGATCAGTTCCTTGCTGTAAATTGTTTTTAATGATCAGATGGTAGATTTATGATCAGATTGAAGTTACCAAATGGGGTAACAACAAGTGCACAAACAAGATACCTGGCGAGTGTGATAAGGAAATATGGGAAAGATGGTTGGGCAGATGTGACAACTAGACAAAACTGGCAAATCCGTGGTGTGTGTTGCCTGATGTGCCAGAAATACTAAAGAGTCTTGCAGAAGTTGGCTTGACAGGTCTGCAGAGTGGCATGGACACCGTTAGAAACCCTGTGGGGAATCCTCTTGCCGGGATTGATCCAGATGAGATTGTTGATACCGGGCCTTATACCAACTTGCCGTCTCAATTTATCACTTCCAATTCTCGTGGCAATCCTGCTTTCACTAACTTGGAAGTTTCCTCACTTCTGTATTAATGTGATAAATGCGGAGTTATTTTCAGTGACCTTAACCCCTCTCTCTGTCTTTCTAGGCCAAGGAAGTGGAATGTATGTGTTGTGGGTTCTCATGATCTTTACGAGCATCCTCACATCAATGATGATCTTGCTTACGTGCCTCCTTTGAAGGACTTGCGATTTGGATTCAATTTTCTTGTGGGTGGGCTCTTTAGTCCCAAGCGACGTGCTGAGGCAGTTCCTCTTGATGCCTGGGTCTCAGCTGATGATGTCCTCCCAGTTTGCAGAGCAGTTTTAGAGGCCTACATAGATCTTGGCTTCAGAGGGAACAGGCAAAAAACAAGAATGATGTGGTGATTGATTGACGAGCTTGTGAGTCATCGTTCATCTTTTGACACGTCATTTGTTCCCCTTATCTTCACTTAGTATTTCCCTCATCAAACGAATTCTGTATAAATGCAGGGCATTGAAGGATTTAGGTCAGAAGTAGTGAAAAGAATGCCCCATCAATGGCTAGAGAGAGAATCTTCTGAAGATTTGATTCAAAAGCAATGGGAAAGGAGGGGTTATTTCGGTGTCCATTCACAGAAGCAGGAGGGTTTTAGGCTTTTAGCTACGTAGGTCTTCACATTCCTGTTGGTCGTGTCCAAGCAGATGACATGGATGGGCTAGCTCATCTAGCTGACATTTATGGCCCCGGCGAACTCAGACTCACTACAGAGAAGAACATCATAATTCCCAATATCGAGAACTCAAAGATTGAAGCCTTACTTAAAGATCTTCTATTGAAAGACAGTTTCTCACCCGAACCACCTCTTCTCATGAAAGTGTTGGTAAGCATGCATGCACTGGCAACCAGTTTTGCGGGCAAGCAATAATTGAAACAAAGGCCAGGGCCTTGGAGGTAACCGAGGAGGTGCAGAGGTTAGTGTCAGTGCCTCGACCAGTGAGAACGCATTGGACAGGCTGTCCTAATATATACCTGTGGGCAGGTGCAAGTTGCCGATATTGGGTTCATGGGCTGCATGGCAAGAGATGAAAATGGGAAAGTTTGTGAAGGAGCAGATGCGTATGTAGGAACAAGAGTTGGGAGTGACTCGCTTTTGGGAGAGCTTTATAAGAAAAGTGTTCCCTGCAAGGACTTGGTGCCTTGGGTTGTGGACATTTTAGTTAAACATTTTGGAGCTGTACCTAGGGAGAGGGAAGACGTGGAGGATTAGTTCATAAAGTAAATATGTCCACTCCTGTTTCTTTGCAAACTTGGAGGGGATGAAATTCAAGCTTTCGAAACGGAAATGATCTCATAGGACCATGAAGACTGATAGGGGTCTAAGAAATGAATAGGGAAGGGTGTTGTGTTCTAGAGCTTCTACGAGCATAATTTCTAACAACTTCGGCTTCACTTGGTGGGTTTTGTTTGATGGTTAAAGGCCAGGTCAGGGCTTATGCATGGAAATAAAAGTTAGCATAGTTTTAAAGACACAAAACTTCAAGCACTCAAGAGACTGAAAACATAAAAATTGAAAAGATGTCTGTACGACTCCCACAGAACTCTTTGTTCTTTGTGGATTATTATCTAAGAATGTGTCTTGATTGGGATGATGAAATTCTGCCTGTAAAAGAATTTTGTGCTTCAGGTGGTATCTGCCAAAAAAATAAAATAGCGCCACTCCTAGAGCCCTGGTATACTTGTGTGTGGTTTGAAATTACAATTGCAAAGAGTTGAGACTGTATGGAACATCTTTGTTGTCCTTATTTTGTTTTACAGACACTTCATTCTCGCAGATCGCTTTGTCATTTGAATTGACATGTACAGTGCAATACATTTAACTCCAGTTCAAATTTACACCGTGAGTAAGAAAAGCTGACATGTTGGAGAAATTTTCAACGAATTCGTTCAAAACCAGCAAAGAGAAAGGTTCCTTCCCGTTCAACACTGAATTTGGCAGCAGTTAGTGTAGTGCAATTCAAAATGAACGCATCCCGTTTGGTAAACAAGTTAATTAACATGTCATTTCAACAAAAAAATGAATAAAATCTCGTTCGCTAGATGCTATCTATTTCACAAGAATGAGTGCCTACTTTCCAGTCTCGGAATTGCCACAGTAAGGTGTCCGTGGAGCTTAGGCACATGATTGATTTACTGTTTGTGTTTTGTTTGCATTGATTTGGAGTTTTTAACATCTATCATGTTAAAAGACAATAATCCAAATGAAAAAAGAGATCTCAAACAAATGCTTGCATCTTGTATAGTTTGAATTGAACAGCCAAGAACATAAATTCAAAACCTGATTTGTATGTTGTTTTCCCTGCACTTCTGAGCAGCCATATAGTATTGTAGTTTTTAAGCCACCAGAGCAACACTGCTTCAGTACTACCTGTTGGAGCGAATTCAGATGTTAAAGATCACAACTCACCAGGGACTGGTTTCGGACGGTATAACTTGCAAATTCAAGCACAGGTCTGAACTGCTGTGCTAGAAGCAACCAGATTGGTAGTTGATTGGGTTGGGTAGCAGCGTGCTGTGGTAAAGATTCTTTAGCTTAAAGCAGTATATACTCACGTAGTCTTCTTGCGGCTGGAGTGCTCGTTAATTACTTTGTAAAATTTTTAGACATGCCACCATAATGGCTGGACTGGTTAGCTAAGAATGTACTAGGAGCTCTTTACCTTACAACTTACTAAACCACTGGCTACTGCATAACCTTCTCAGCTTGTAGACGACATGTACTCCGATGCTTGGCTGTGCCAGCAGTCTCGTTGAAATAGTAACAAGTCACCCATATTTCAGTTTGGTTGAGTACAAAACTAAACACTGATGAACCTTGTTAATTTGCTCGAGTTAATGACTAACAGAATATCGGGAAAAAAAATATTAGACCTCAAGTATAACAAGATTCGACTATAATTGCTGGAGCCACTCGACAAGAGCAGGCTCCTCTAAAAATTGGAGTATGCCGCTATTTGCGGCGGGCACACGGTATTCTTTAGTAAAAGGCGAAAGAATAGTTCGCTCTGTGATCACCGCGCGGCTGCTTGTTTTTAGAGAGGGTTTACTTGTCTATATATAGAGCATTTGCTGATAGGTGATTTTCTTTGTTTTCGATGTGGGATATTTGGAAACCCAAATGCAATGACCCCAATTATCCATTCCTCCTCTTGCACTTTCACTTCCAAGTGCCACCCATGTTTGATTTTCTCCCTCTCGATTCACATAATTTGACAATCACAAATGCGAGTTTCTAATATTGAACAAGTCTTAAATTGTCTGCTAGCATTTGAATTAATCAAGAAAATTGGCTTCCAAGCCCTCTAAATAACCTCAAGTTATTAGAGTCGAACCGTGAAAAGCCCAGAGTAAGGCACGAGCCACCACCTCCACATGCGATGATCACAATGATTCATGCAGACTTCCAATCTCGGCTCCAGACTTGCAGCAACAAATTCATTTTCTTTTATTTCAAAACGTTGTCATTTTGACAACATAAATCTGCAATTTTGACACGGATATGGAGGAAAGTGTGCAATTGAGAATAGCGAATAACTTAAGAATCCAATTGAAGAATATCCATTGAGATATGAATTGTGGTTTGTCATCTTGCCTGTGCTTCTTCTTCTTCTTGTTTTTTTTTTTCGAAGGAAAGAGTACTAAAATGTAAGCAATTTGTGTTTGGTTTCTGGGCCTGGTTGGTTTGGATATCCGTGTCCCGCTTAATTTTAAGCTTTTAAGATTGGGCGCTCCTTGGCATTGAATAGAGGGCCAAAGTTACAGATTTTAGATATGGATTTAGAAAAATAAAATTCAGAGCGAGCAGGCAACTATTTCTAGAGGTTGGTTTTTTGCATAAGCCCTAAAGCCCAATCAACTTCGCACTGTGGAGTATTGAACTGTCTTTTCAAATAAAGAAGTGACGGTTCCGAAAATTTCTTACAAACAGAAATTTTCAAATATATTATTCAAAACAAAAATTTCACAGAAATAAATATTAATAAAAAATGGTTTTTCCCATGACAATCCAAGGATTGTTGTAAGATAATATTTTCCTTTCAAATTGGCATTTTAAAGCTTAAGATTTAAACAAGTTTTGATTTCTTACAAAAATATACATGAACAATGGACAGCGGAGACTTTAGACAGGCTTAGCAACCGTCCCGTCGAAATTGCACATAAAATTGTTCGGTTCCTTTCCATTGAAGACCTCGCTCCATTAACATTGGTGTCCAGAAGATTTACAAAGTTGCCAGCTTTCTTCTTCAGGCAAAGGACAATTCTTAGCTTCTAAATGCCATGCCATGAGCCAATGCCAACTGTTTATTTTGCTATAATCAGTTAAATTTCACGAAGAAGAATGATGGATTAATGATTTGAGATTAGAGCTAAGAATCGAGAAATTTATAAATTTCTCCTGAATAGTCTCTGTTACCGACCAATAACAAACAGGATTGCAACTAGACAGTTTGTTTTTTAATAATGAAAGGCCCTTCTTCTCTTCTATCCCTGGACATTTTATTTAAACATGGCCAACCAAGATTTTCAAATAGGGTAGACATTTACGTCCAATCCAACCACCCTGTTTCAAGACTTCTAAGCCAATCATGCACTGCCTTTTGCTTCATCTATTGCCATTCTTGTGATGATCCTGCAAATCGCAAGTACATGAGAACTTTCTAGATTCGCCACTTTGCTATAAACAATTTTCTCATCTGTGGCCTTCTGTTATTACATTAGTCTCAACGAGGTCTTCGTCTAGACCTTCAATTCAGGATTTTCTCATTTACATGGAGCTAAACAACAGAGCTTATGCGCCACACGCATGGCTGGATAGTATAGTTGTAATGATTTCTTTTTTTTTTTAATGATACAGTGATTAAAATAATTTGGCTATCTTTCTCTTCAGTTTTTAGATTAAAAAGTCAGGCCTGTCTTATTCCTCCCTATCCTCCATGTGAACAGCCTGCAAGTGACTGGTGGATAGGAAAGCCGAAATACAGATGGATTGAGCATTCAAGTGAAAGGATGATCCTCTTCTGTCAATTGGGATAGTTAGCACTTGGCAGTAACAACAAACAAATGTTCAACAAAAATGTCGGGACAGGGACATTGCTATGGGTACCAGATTTTTACACTAAGAATCCAACAACTTGGTTGTGCTTAGTTAAGATCAAGTGCTAGCAAAAAGTCGTAGCAGATAAATGAGATGAAGACATGACCAAACAAAACCCATCAAGATATGGAGCTTAGCATGCACTTGGGTCCCTGCAGCCGGAGTGTATGACCTTCTTATTAATGGGAACCACAGATTTTGCTGGCTAAAAATCAGATATATTTTTTAACTCTTTGATGTTGAAAGTTCTGCAATTAATACAAACTGTTCAGAATTGATAGTCCGGCACCAGCTTCCCTGAGATTGCACCGATTTCGTACAGCCACATATATTGCAGCTTGCAGCTAACCTGTTAAGATATTCTTTTGTTTTTCTGTTTTGTCAATTTTTATAAAATTTTGCTTTAAGAACATTAATGGTATCCTGCTGTCAGCATTTCTTTACATTTCACAGATTTATTTGTTTTCCTTATTTCGAGAACATCATCATAAGTGAGGGGGAAAAAATAAGGAAAAAAAAACAAAATTTTAAAAAAAAAATACACTATAAATTTTTATTATAATCAAATATATTAGGTGTGGATGAACAGTTAATTTACCCCCTTCAGTTAATTTATCCCCTTAATATTCTGTAATGAAAAAAAAGAAACGTGTATGAAAAATGAATCCCAATTGTACTATGGAAGGGGCCCTACCTGACAAGCATTCCAGATGCTATTCTTCATACCAAATTATTTCCCTGTCAAGTTTTTTTTTTGGATGTGGCTAGAGCTGTTTATATAGACTTAAGTGTGGATGTGAGAATTTTCAGGAACATGTGATATGAAAATACTTTCGTGACTGAAAATTCTAACAAATTTATTTGATTGCAACTTTTAAAGTTTCTCACAATTTCATCATAAACAATTTTTCTCTGTTTTTGAAGAAAAATCCCCTGAAGTTATATTTGGTGTGAAAGAGACAGTGATAAAAACGAAAACATGAAATTAATAAATATATTTGATAATTTTAAATTTATTTTTTGTATTTTCAAAATATAAAAATATATTCCTCATATTCATACCCTTGTTTTTTATATTTTTGTAACCAGACACTACTATAATTTTTTTCTAACTGGATTTTAATTTTAACAAAACTTCTGCTCGATCCTTTCAACGAGAAAGGGAAGTAGTTTACGCACAATTAATTAATTTTTTAAGATTTTAAAATTAATAATTATATAAATCTTTAATTAACTTGAGTTTAGTGAACTTGAAGCGGTGATAATAAACAACATATAAAACCAATTAAATTTTAAGAATTCGAACCAATTCATTCCTTTTTATAACCTGCCACTAATATCACAATCAAGCAACTGTTAATTTCCTAAAAAAGTGGGGGCGTAGTCAGCTTCATTTCTCCTTCAATTATTCATCAATGATTCACAATATCTTAAGATAATCATTTTAAATCTAAAAAAGTCCAGATGTTATCATTAACCACTAATTAGCGTATAATCTGGACTTAGCTTTTGGGTTTCTCTTTTAAGGTTTTCAAGTGTTTTTATGAGATATCATAACATGTTTAAGATTATAAGAGAGAGAGATAAATATATATAAAAAATGAAAATTAGAAATCAAAAGTTTTTTTAGAATTATTGAGGTTAAAATATAAAGATTGAAATTACAAGTACAGAAACATAAGCGAATCTACAAGAAGCTTGTGCGGATTAGTCGAGAATTATTATAAGTATGTTTGATAGTGTGGTAGCGGTTACTTTTTAAATAACTTTTCGTACCGAAATACATGTCAATGATGTTTTTTTATTTTTTAAAAATTATTTTTAACATCAGCACATCAAAACAATTCAAAAAATACAAATTACATTTAAATTTAATAAAAAAATTAAAATTTAATAAAATACAAGTTGAAACACAAGCCAACCAGCCTTTATGGATCACGATGTTCAGGGTTGCAATAATACAAGCACAGTCAGCCGCCGTACGTTCCAAAAATGGAATCAATGGTCAGCTTTGTGGCTCCCGGTCTCTTTGTTTAGCTATATATAGGTGGATGGGCGCACCAATGTTTATGGAAACAAATCTCCTGTTGTTGGTTTTTTGAGGTGATTCCACAAGATCTGATGTGATTTTTTATTCCCACTCCCATCGCCATCCTTTCCCCCTTTTCCCTTTTCATTCCGCGGTGGCAATTAGCTTTCAAAATAAAATAAAATAAAAGGTAAATTTTTTAATAGTTAATAAAAAATTATGAATTTTTTAAGCTATCAATCTATTAGGTCTTTTTTAAATCTAAATTTGTCTTATTGTAAATGTATTAGTTTATTAGCTAAACTATTCATGTGATATATTTATAATGGATTATTTTTTAATTATAACAGACTTACATATAAGTACTTAAAATCATCTGTTATCATAGATCCGACTATATCATTAACACTGAAAAATAAAGGACAATAATTCTCTAAGATTTTAACTAGAATTTGTTTTTAAGCTTGTAAGTTGGATAAAAATATATTTTTTGATTCATAAAACATGTTATAAAAAAATTTATAAATTTATAGTTGTTATGTGAAATAATTGACTGGTTCATATAACTGGATCAATCGATCAACTGATCAAGCTAAAAGAATTGATAATAAAACTATAAATTAAGTTATTATACTTTAAAAGTGTAACAAGATAAAATATGTTATTTCACTCCATTTTTTTTTTAAATGACGTTAACATGTCTGTAAAGGCTTTTAACTTCCTATGCTTTTTTTTTTTTTTAAATATCCTTCATTACGTGTGGTTCCAATAACATCCAGTTCCTTTTTTTAGCACCCCGTGTTTTCCTTTTATAAGTGTTTAAACTGATCGCCTTAATTTGATGATAAAAAATGGTCTATTTGTACCCCAAAGAACAAAATGGCCTACAATGTACAAGATTGAACCGAGTAATATGCAACGTACAGAAGTAGATAATTGCAATCGCTAAATTAATTAATTGCTTGTGGGGGGAAAGAGCATGCAGCTAATAAACTTGATGCTCTGGACGAGTTTAGTGCAATACTATCAGTGTCTAATAGTATATATCCTGCATAGCGATATTTGATATTGCTAATAATATATTGCTTCTTTTAAAAAAGTATAGAGTTTTAATTCTTTTTTGTAACAGAAAATTAATTAACTTCCTATTACCCTTTCAATAATATATATATGCAGGTCAAGTTGAAGCACGTAGGATGAACTTCGGTAGAAAGTCTACGAGCTGCTTAGTATCTGTATGCCATTCTGTATCGATCAGGACTAGATAATCTGCCACTTCATCCATAAAAGCAGTGGAGGCACCATGCAGCTAGCTGTGTATTATTTCCAGATCAGGGTTCAGAAAGCTATAAGCCTGTGCTTCTTCTTCCTCTTGGATATTCACACAATTAGACCAGTTGTCATTTACATGCATTCGGTGGATAATCGCAGCCTGACTTGAGTGGATCAGATAGCGGCCTTTTTTGCATGATTTGGCAAACATTTGGAAGGAATATAGTAAGTGGTAGGTCACACTAACCATGTGTGGAAAAGCAGCACTGGAAGCTGAGCCCATCCCCACGAGCATTGGAATCATTTACATGACTCACGAGAGGGATGGCTCATCAGTTCCGTACTTCAATGGCCTTTCAATGTAGCAAGATCTAATAAAAGATTTAATCTTCCCTGTTTCGAGGTCTCCTAGCGATCCCCTAGGTCCAAAAATGTTCGATTTAAACATTGCCATGATAGCTAGCATGGATATACATGGTAACTGGGTTGGCCCATGCTGATGATTCTCGGTATCTTTTTTAAATAATGAATGGATTGATTGATTTGAAATTCTATGTTTTTTTATAAGCCAATAGAACTCCACTAAAAGAGAGTACACTGAACAAACAGCAGAAAAGCACGAGTTTTACTTCTTATGTTGCATTTTTCTCAATTTTAAGCTATGCGATCGATAACATGATTGACGATTTTAATTATTTGAACAAGGCTATTCATAGGCATGCAGTACTGAGATTTCTGTTGCCTCTTAAATGCAAAATATGCGAGATGAAACTACTTCTTGTTTGGAGACACCGTATTTTAAATTGTTTTGTTTTAATATATTAATATCAAAATTATTTTTTAAAAAATTATTTTTATATATTTCTAAATAAAAATATATACTTTACAAATCAACAAATCACACCCTCGCAGACAGAAAGGAAACCGCGCACTGAAGAAATATTAGCCCCCGTGAATTTGATCCTCATGGGATTGGGAAATTTGAGCGCAACTGATGCAATATATAACAAAACAAGAGATAGAGTGATGGAATTTCACGAGTTCTATAAAAAATTATAGTTGTAAACCGCAGCAAAAAATCTTATTTAATAAATGCTAACGTTAATAATAATAATCTGAATAATTCATTTTGAAAAATAACATATAAAATATTTAAATAGTAGCTAAAACTTAAATTGTTGTTGACACCTAATTAATATATAACTAGGAAAGTTCTTGAAAAACAACACACGACCCCGAACTAAGTTAACACTGACAGACTAAAACTAGCAAGGCATGCATAACACACTAATAAAATTTCAGTTCAATCCTGTAGTAGGATAAAACTAACAGAAATCTTGTTTGATTCTTCAAAATTCTTCTTATTAAACTTTAACTTGACAAGAGGCATTCAGCATAAACAACAACTTCCTTCATTTTTGTCGTAAAACTGTTCTCCTAAGTTTTGGAGTGTATTTTTTTCCCAGTCTATCTATACTGCATTAGGTCATTGAATGCATTCCCTTCTACAAGTGCGAATCAATTTGGGGATAGATGTATAATTCATATATATATATTTGGTGATCATATTTTCTTTTTTCTGGGACTAAATAAAAGCTTATTGACTTTACATTTTAGCTAGCGGTTTCTCACATTATAGTACTGGAATTAACAATGTTTCAAGGCCAGCCACCCTTGAAAAATTCCAAATTAATCTCTTCAATTTGTAAAGTGAGGATTTGTATCAGTACTAATTATCCCTAGACACTTCTCTACTTTTCGACATCTTAATTAGAAGGACCTGAAACTGAAGCCGAGGCTTGCATGCTTGTCGTTGAAGAAGTGTGGGCTCGCTCAAATTAATTTGACTAAGCAAGTCAATTTTGTGACAACAGCAGAAAGTTTGACGATTATCATAATGGGAAAGCTAATTCAGTAGTTGATTTGGGAACGAGCCGAGCATTTGAAACAGGAGAATAAAGGCTTTTGAAAAATATCATCTAAAAAAAAAAAAAAGCTCCTTACCTTAAAAGGATGTAACTAATTACCAGGGGGTTACTAGCGGTCTTTAGAACCATACCTGTCTGATAATTTTCATGGCGACGTGGAACTTTCTTCTTTTGGGCTACAAGTTTGTGCTCCATTTTCCAATTCTCTCCGAGCTTAATCCCTGTCGTGCTTGTTCGGATCATGGTGTGGATTGATGTGATAGATCTTTGTTGATTTCTCATCGTGCCAGCTTAATTTCTTTTCCAATGATGTTATTTTTATTTCATAATTTGTTGGTCTCACTCTATTATTTACTTTAATAACTTATATAGAATAAGATATCCTTAATATTTTTTCAATGATAATTAGATTCTTCATGAATTATAATATTAAATATTGATAATATAGGTGTGGTTTATAAGTAAATAAAATTTTTTATCTTATATTAGAAATAATTATTATTGGTTTTTTCTTTTTATTTTTTCAAAGGTTTATATGATTTAGTTATATTTTAAGATTGATTTTACTCTTCATTAATTATAATTTATACACCAAAATAGTTCGCTAACAAATATAATATAGTTATTTATATAAAAAAATATAGTTCATATAAAATCTTAGGTTATTGAAATTTTACCTTTTTATTATCATTAACTATACCTAAATTCAATTTCTCAATGAAAGTTTTGGTCATACTTCGTTGTTTACATTGTTGAAGATTTTTTTCCGAAATATTTTCCACCAATAAAATATTTATCTTAAAAATAAAATAGAGTAATAAATCTTCTATCACTTCAACTCACAACCTATCAAAAATGATAATATATTCACCTATAATTTCTCTTTTTACTGATATTTATTATTTTTAAGCGGGCATGCACTTGAATAAAATATCACTAATCATTTTACAAACACCATAGAATTTTTGAAAAATCTCAATCCTAGAAACTTAAGTTAAGCCTCTTAATTAATTTAATTTAATTCTGTTCTTTAACACATCTTTTAAGTAGTGGATATTTTTTTTGACTTGAAACATGTCTTGGACAATAATTATATTGTGTCAAAATTTAATTAAATGAAATGAGGTTTGTAGATTTCTAAATTTTAATAATTTAAAAATTTTAAATTATTAAATGACATTTAACAAAAATAAGGAAAACTACCGCTTTATATAAAAACTCCTCGGAAAAAAAATAAAAACAAGAATAGCTGCTCCGATAATTATGGCCCCTTGTTTTCAATTGTTACTACTTAATTGGTGGTGTTCAATAAAAACGCAAGGCATTTATCGACGACAGGTCATAGGTGAGGATTTTAATCTGATAGAAAAGGTCAAAGTTCATATTCTAATTGGTTGAAAGAAAGACACTGGTGATAAAATAGATGCCTCGTCAATTAGATCACATGCAGTTATCATAAATTAATGTTTCGCTCGATAAAGATTAATAAATAAATATTCATAATATTTAAATTTTCAATGATCATCTTGAGTTCCTTGCATTTGTCTAGAACTATCATGTATCCTTCTATATATTAATCTGATAATATAATTTGACTGTCTATATAAAAAAAAAGATATTATAATTTGACTCAAAATCATGGCCTTAAATGACATTATTGTTTATTTTTTTTATCATAAATATTATTTTTTAATTATATTGCAAGTAACAATATATTACCCGTGAACAAATGAGACTATACTTTAAATGAAGTATTCGAATTCTAATATTTTATTTTTAACTATTTAATTGACAACATGGGCAGTAATATATATTCTATATATTTAAAAACAGATAGTTTAAAATCATGAAATTTATTCACTTGTCATACTAGAAACTTTTTAAGACATGGAATATGTCTTATTATATCTGGCATCATTATTATAATCATGAATTAAAATGATAGATAGTTTACAATCAGAAATTACCATGTTATTTAGCAAATAAATATAATTAAAAGTAGTATTTGATTGCTCATAAATTAAAAACAATAGATTGGAATAAAAAGAATAAAGAAAGTTAAAAGAAAAATAGTAAGATGAGAAGGAAGAAAATTCTACACTAAAAATATATCCTGAGAAGAAAGTTTTCCACTATTTTTAGTATTTTTGTTCCCATATTCTTTTTCTCGAGCAGTTGTTATTATTATTATTATTATTATTATTATTATTATATCGTGGCCCTCCATCAACCGTCTGTCCATACCTGACTCGCCCCCGGTGCTTCGTGAACTCTCTCTGTCTCAACAAGATTTTGGCACGTGTTAGTCCAGCTAGCGTTGATTACGACATTCACCACCTGATTTTCCCTTCCATGACAGGACATCACAGTCTCAAAGACTTTGTGGACCCCAATGCTCGCGAAGGTTACCCGTATGCTTGGTGTCCGTGGGATGTGGCTACTTGTGTGACGTTTGATCGAAGAATTTAATTTAGAAAGATCACCAAGCCACAAATATATTGGCCGTGCATCCGCATCACATGGGGTGGCGCCGGCTATTATTATTATTATTAAATGTTTCCTCCTGTGTGTAGGATTTTTTTTTTAAATATTTTCAATTTTTAATGTTAGTGTATTAAAATTATAAAAAATATATTAAATCAATATTTTTTAAAACCAAATAATATTTTTAAAATATACTACACACAGCAAACAATAACTATAAAAATTAATTCGCTCTAAAATTAGTTTCAGGAACACAAATTACCCCTATGCTTATCTTTTCTTTTTGCCTTTACCATTTTTGTTCATTGACGTAAAGATGAAAAGAAATCTGAGAATGTTAGACAATGAACTCAACTTTAAAAGACAATAATATTATTTTTAAAATGACAATTTGGAAGATTAATTATTTTTAGACTCTATTTTGTTTTCCGGGAAATAAAATAAGTTTAAAAAATAAATTTATAGAAATTTTTTCATAAGAATGGATTACTTTTATGTGTTTTGTATATAGAAAATAATTTTAAAATATACTTTGATGTTTGGTATGCATGGAAAAATACCTGTTTTTTCAACAATAAATGAAGTAAATGCTAATTTTGCTAATTAATATGACCAATATAATTACTTAATATAATATATTTAGAGTTCTTCAGGCAATGTGAGTAAACCATGTGAAATTCTTGCACGTTCTTATTTTCTTGTATTGATCTGGCCTTCTCCTTTTTTCCCAGTGTTCTTCTGCCTTCTCTAATTCATGTCACAGCATTAGGTTTGGCATCGATCGAGTCTTCTGCGGTTCTTGGTAGCCTTCCTTTTGCTGTATAATTTAAATGATGCATCCTTGATGAAATAATTGTCTGGTATTTCGATTCAGGTGTGTTTATGATTTCTTATGGTTTTTATATGAAAAATATTAAAATCATTAACAACAATCAATTTAGTATTTATTTTCGAATAAAAATCACTTTGAAGCCGCACCAGTGCCATCTGCTTTATTCAGTCAATGAATATTTAAGCTGCTACCAGGTGTCAACGATTCATTGGCAAGAGTAGAGAATCATCCATTGAGTCCCTGTAGATGCAGCCATGTTTGACTTCGGTCATATACTTTAAAATCTCTCAATATCATCCATGGATTTCTCAAAAGATTTGATCACTGACCAAATCTTTTTTTTCATATATAATTGATGTAACTTTTGTTCTTGATTACCTATTGGCGCAGCAGGGGCCACTCTTTTCTTGTGTTGAGATTGTTGAGGGTTCTTCCTGGCTCTCTGCAGGTGGTCAAGATTCTCTCTGCTCTCTGCTGCCATGGCCTTCATGTTGTTGTTGCTCTTGTGGTTGTGGTTGTAGCTAAATGCTATGCCATGAAGGTTTCTCTGCAAGTGGTCAAGCCATGGCCTTCATGTTGTTGTTGCTCTTGTGGTTGTGGTTGTAGCTAAATGCTATGCCATGAAGGTTTCTTGAAGAAGCACCCTTCATTGATGGCAGAGGAAGAGAGAGGCCTAAATTTGACAGTGCGTGAGCCATGTCTGACTCTCTTTAGCTATCGCTCAATAGCTAAAGAGAGTCAGAACTAAAATGGGGTCTCGCTCGCATTTACCCCTATTTTCTTTCGCTTTTACCTATTAATCATTCTTCGTTAGCAGCTAATCAAAGATGTTTAAAATATCAGATCCCAGCTACCACTAGAAATTAATATGTACATTGAAATCCCAAGTTAATCTACACCACGAAAACGTTGCTTGAATACGTAAGAATTAAGACAAACTGTCATCGTTGACGATTTTAATTGGTGTAATAACTTAGTTCATTGCTGCGCTACCCTCTAGGTTTCTAAATATCTCAGTAAATCAATATTGTTGTTAAATTTTAAAAAATTTAATTTTAATTTATCTATTACCCATTATATATATATATATAATGGTAGTTGAATAATTAATGGTTATTCAAAACTCAATAAATATAACATGAATATTTAAATTTTTTATTTGATGAATAATATCTAGATATGAATATAGAAAAACGTGAACCGTGGGTGCTAAAGAGGAATGCTAGCTTTTTTATTTAAGTACTTATTTTAATATAAATTAAGATCCATTTTAATTGCTTACCAAGAAGACATGTCCTAATTAATGAATCTATATAGTGATGGACCTGGCCATTTTTGCTAAAAGGG